>Ga0114971_10000053_pt1 | contig 60068 bp, 70 predicted proteins | sample M_140625_MF_Meta_FD_87320 | JGI IMG/M metagenome (GOLD analysis project Ga0114971, IMG submission 87320) | Freshwater microbial communities from Lake Montjoie, Canada to study carbon cycling - M_140625_MF_MetaG | ecosystem: Environmental > Aquatic > Freshwater > Lake | place: Lake Montjoie... | reverse complement strand
ATTATCATTATCATTATCATTATCATTATCATTATCATTATCATTATCATTATCATTATCATTATCATTATCATTATCATTATCATTATCATTATCATTATCATTATCATTATCATTATCATTGAAAACATGAATATTGCTGAGGTTTGTAGTAGATAAATTAATTTTACTGATATTAAGAACAAAATAAGACCAGTTAATCCTGATATCATTGTCTTTTTTTAAGAATTCGATTGAATTTTCATCATAACTGAAGTTATTTCTATAAATCCAGTTATGTAATTTAATAATAGGTGCAAACATTATAATTTAATATAAGTAATAAATTTATATCAAATTTTCTTTTTCAATTTGATAGAATTGCTGATTTTATTTGCATATTTATTAAGATTTTTAAAATAATTAGTAGTTGCTTCTTCTAATATTTCATAATCTACGAATTCCCATTCATAATATGAAATATTGTATTTTTCATATTTTTTGATTAATTTCAATTTGGCGTTCATATTCATTAAAAATTCTATTTCTTTTTGTTTAATTGCCGATGGATTATTGAAATAATGTTTATCACTCGACAAATAAGAATAATAGAATTTATTATATTTTGATTTGGGTATATTTATTTTCCACATAATATTATTTTCAGTGTCTGTTTCATCGTCATTATAAATAAATCGTCGAGCTGTATCTTCATAAACAGACGTTGACATAAAACAACATGTTATGAATTCTTCGTTAATATTCAACAATTTTGTTTTTTCTAAAATCTTGCCATATTTACTATAATTAAAGCCTCGATATAATATCAGTTCTTCAATTGTATCTGTATATTTATCAATTGTTATAAATGTTGTAAAATAGTTATAATATAAATATTCTATCAACTTTACATATAAATTAAATGTCTTCTTGATTACAGTTCGTTTATTCAAATCGTTTCTTTCTTTATCAACATAAGTTATTAAGGATTGTATATATGAATTTTGTTTTGTTTCATATGTATAACCAATTAACAATTCGTTAATAAACCTATAATTCAATCTTACATCTTTGATAATATCATTAATATCGGTTTTTTCAAATGTTTCTAAGATGTTATCAATTGTATCATCAATATCATCTTCAGCGGTCCAAGTCATAATAAATTTAAACTCCGGAACCGCGATATCATAAGGATGAAGGCAATAAGCAGACATTTATGTTTTTATATATAAAATATTAAATCATTTTTTTATAAATTTATATAAAAAATGAATAAACTTAAAAAAATAAGTATTGGTATAAATGAATATAACTGATATTTCAGGATTGGAAAATATTAATGAATTATATGAGAGTTCAGCAATTAAAAAATGGATTAAATTAATTCCTATTGACAAAACTATATCATTTAAAGAATATAATAGAAACGATTATTTTACACCTTTGGACATTTAAAATGCCGATTTAACAGCAAAAAAAATATTCAAATTAGTAAAAATTTGGTTATAACATAGCGTGTACTATGTATGAATTCTCGTAAATATGTCAGGTCTTTTTCCTATTGTAAATATATCAAATACAAAGTGACATAAACAATGATAAACATGAAGAGCGAAAAACCAGAAATGAAAAACATAGCGAGCTTTAGTAGTTGGCGGTGATTTGTCTATAAAAATCAATAATTACTTTTCAAATCAACACGATTAAAAATGAAAGCATTATTTCAATTTTTTACTAAATTTAGTTATTTTAATACATTTATTTATGAATTTTAAAAAATGATTTTTTGTCATTTATCATAAATAATAATGATATCTGTTGATAGTGATGATATTCGTTTAATCATAGAAGATAATGATAATGACAATGACAATAATAATGACAATAGTAATGAAAATGATTATAAAAATTTCATATATTGTTGTTTAGCTATTAGTTTATTTATAAGTTTATGGATATTGTTCGTAATGTTAATGTAAATGTTAATGTGAATGGTAATGTGAATGGTAATGTGAATGTTAATGTGAATGTTAATGTGAATGTAATGATGCCAGTTTTTTGTGTTTTGAGCTTTTATTGTGATGTGTAATATAGAAATTATAAGTTTTGGCATCGTCCCAATTTCTCCATTCGTTTTTTAGAACTATAAATGGTTTTTTACAGATTTCACAATAAATCGTATCTTTAATATTATTTTCTTCGACTTCTGAATAACAACTGTTACAACATTCTCTTTTCGTGGTCTCATTGTTTATATTATAGTTTCTCATACAAAATTCATCATCAGCTATACGAAAGTTATATGGATATACTCGCAATTTATTGCAGAATATACATCTTGCTATTTTGACGTTTTCATCGTTTTCGAATTCTTCTTTATAATTTTCTATTAATTCTTCTATTTTTTCTGTTTCATTTATATAATTGTTATATCTGATTATTTCATCTTCTTGAGCCATTGTTATCTGGTTTTTAATTTTCTTTTGCAAGTATTTATAGACATTTTTCAATAATCTATTGTCCATTTTTATTTAAGGAGAGTTCTAACAAATCCTTAAATAATTTTATAAAGATTATTATAAAATGGATAGAGTTTTATATTTATAAATTCATTTTTTATTCAAAATAATTATTATAAACTTCATCTTCGCCATATAATTCTATTAATCTAAATATGCGTTTGGGGTGAAGAGCTTTTTGAATAATTTCTTCGCCCAATTCCTCAAAGTTCTTTTTTATTTTTTCATAATCATATGTGAATATTGCTGGATTAATAGATAATATTGTATATGATATTTTTTCAACATTTTCTTTAAGTAGTTCAATTGCTCCTGGATTTTTGGATAAATTATCCCAATTGATTTTATTTGGATTTTTCTTTAAAAGTTCTATAGCAGCCGAATTAAAAGACAATGCAAACCAATTGATTTTATCAGGATTTGCTTTTAAAAGTTCTATAGCATTACAATTAAAAGATAATATAAACCAATTGATTTTATCAGGATTTGCTTTTAAAAGTTCTATAGCATTACAATTAAAAGATAATATAAACCAATTGATTTTATCAGGATTTTCTTTTAGAAGTTCTATGGCTGCTGGATTTTTGGATAAATTATGCCAATTGATTTTATCAGGATTTTCTTTTAGAAGTTCAATTGCTTCTGGATTTTGATTATTACAAAGATTATGCCAATTGATTTTATCAGGATTTGCTTTTAATAGTTCTATGGCGGCTGGATTAAAAGATAATAAAAACCAATTAATTTTATTTTGATTTTTTTTTAAGATTTCAATGGCATTGCGATTTTCACTTAAAAATTTAAAATTATATCTTTTGTCCTTTAAATATTCTATTGCATTTTCATTAAAACTCATTAATTCTATATTCAATTTAGTTTTATCAATCCAATCATAAATTTTATAATAAGGCATTGCTTATTATAAAAAAACAAAAACAAAAATCAATTTTTTAATCATAACAAAGAATATATGATGTCGAAGTATTTAAAAGCGGTTCTAATTTTTTTATAGGAATAACATTATTATCATCATATAAAATAAAATTAGTATTTGATGTTCTGCAAATGGAGTTATAATGACCTGAATTTAGACACCCATGATGAAAACCAACAGATTGAAGAACATAAATTTTTTTTAGAAATAATTGTAGATCTATATTAACAAGATCATTATTTTTTGTATTCATATCATTAAAACGATTTAATGATAAAAATAATACATCTGGATATTTCCAAATAGACAGAGATTTATTATATTTAGATTTCGTTTTGCATTTATCGCAAATTCTGTCACATTCGTTTATAGTCTCTACCGAATAATGTTTATTTATTAAATTAGAAATTGATGAATTTGGCATGATATCAAGATTTATAATAACAAATGGTTCGAAAGTTTTAGAAATATCATCACAATTTAAACATCTAATATAATGCATGTGAGAACCTTGAAAAAGGTTATAGACATTACTAGATTTAAAATTGTTATGACGTGCTATATTATAATTATGTTCTTCTGATATATTTGAAAACGATTTATTAACAGTAATATCAATGGCTGTTTCGTCGTGTATTTTAGTTATTAAAAGTATGAATAATTCGCATATGTCTATTTGCTCGTATTGTCTAAAACTACCTTTAAATATTTCATAAAATCTGGTAATAAATCTATATGGCGTAATACTATGTTTATTTACTTCGAGAGCATTAAATAAGTCTTTTAATTCAAATGTTAAAGTATTATCAGGAGTTGAAGAATTTAAAATAAGATTTTTAAATTTATCAATTCTATATAAAATTTGAATTAAACTATTTATGGCACAAGTCGAACCTAGGTTTGTTAAACCTTCCATAATATAGAAATGTATAATAATAAAGTTTTAAATTAATTTTTCCATTTATGACCGCAAATAATACAATTATAAAATTGAGTAATTGCTTCATCACCACTTCTTGTTTGTAATTCATAATATGAAATCTTATTATTTTTACATTTACCACATTTAATAGTATCTGTCATAGAAACTTGTTTAATTTCATATGCTGCTTTAAATTTAAGTTTCTGTTTCTCGATAATATCTCTCCATTTATCTGGAAAAATATCTTCACAAGCCATATAAGGAAGTTTATTTGGTAAAATTTCGCGTGTTTTAATTTTATCAATTAATTCGACATTGCCAACATATGAATTTTTATCTAAATTGGAATAAATAGAACGGGCAATATTTAAATAACTATCTATGAATAATTCACACGACCAAGACAAAGGAATTTTAAGAGAATTTGCATAATCGATAGTTGCATTAAAAATACCTATTTCTAAGTCTGCAGCTTCTATTTCAGTCAATTTAATATCATTTATTAGCATTTCGCGATATTTATTTCTAATTTCATGTTTATTTGAAGCATTTGAAGCATTCGCCATATTTTTAATAAAGTTTAATTAAATAAATAAATCATTTTTTATATATTGTCTAAAATAAAAAATGATTATTTTTATTTAAAGATTTAATTAAGAAATAAATATAAACAATGAGTTCTCCAATTTTGCCAAAAAGTGTTGATGTATCTAAATTTAGATATGCTGATATCAGAACATTGGCATCAGGTTCAAAAAGTATTTATGTTAATTATGGTCCGCAAAAACTAAGAATTCAAACGCCTGTTATGTATATGCCTTATGGCATTGGTGAAGGATTTGAAGATAAGACAATTAAAAACCCAGAAGTCAAAAAGAATATCGATAAGAAGTATGATTTAACGATTTCATTCAAAGGTTTTGACGAGAATGTCAAAATTAAGTCGTTTCTTGACAAGATGAAAGAAATTGAATCTGAGATTATTGACAAAGCTTTCGAAAATCGCGAACCGTGGTTTAGAGATGATTATGATGGCAATAAAGCGTTCGTTTCTCGTATGTTTTCACCAATGATTAAAGTTGATAAAGATCAAAAAACAGGCAAAGTTGTGGGAAAATATCCGCCAACATTGCGTGTTAAAATTCCATACGATGGAGTAAATGACAAATTCAATTTCGATACATTTGATATGGATAATAACGAAACTGTTTTCACAGACATTATTAATAAACTAAAAGGTGGTCGAACTCAATTGATTATTGAACTGACTGGAATTTGGATTGCTGGCGGAAAGTTTGGATGCACCTGGAAAGTTGTTTCAGCTAAATTCCAGTTATCTCAAAATAATAAGCCAAAATTCATCGAAGATAGTGACACTGAGAAAGTTGATAATGACGATGAAGAGGAGGAAGAAGTAGAAGTTACTTCAGCAGAATTGGCTGATACAAAAATTAACGATGATGATGAAGAACAACAATCTCAAGATCAAGTTGATGAAGAAGAACAAGTTGAAGAACAACAAGCTAAAACAACTTCACGAGGACGTAAACCTAAGAAATAAAAATTTAAAAAAAGAATAAAATAAAAGCTATAAAACTTGCCATAATTATTTTTGCTAATATTGATGGTTCATTTTTGTCATTTAATAATTCCAATGAATTATTAAATAGTAATCCTAGGAGTTTAAACGCAGTATTGCTAGATAATAGTAAATACAAAACAAAACCATAAATTGCCGTTTTTAATTTCATTTTATATTCGAAATCTGGTAATTTCTTTTCATTCTTCATTATTCATAAGTAAATATAATATTTCAGCAGAATTGAAAACTGTATTATTAATAGGAATGGTAATAATAGTAGGTTGTATAGGCATTTCGATATCTGACATCCAATCAGGAATATTATTATAAAAATCGTCGTTATATAATGCTATAGATTTTATGAAATTGCAACATAAAACGAAATTATCGTTGCCATTTTCAAATAATTTTATTATTTCTCTTGCAAAATCATAGAAAATATTATTATCAGTAATATTATTAAAATAATTTTCATTGGCTGAATTATTTATTGCTGCTAATTTGAAGGTTTTTATAATTCCTTTAATTTGTCTTGATGTTAATTTCAATAGCCATTTGGGATCATTATAAAATCCTATTTTTTCTATTATTTGCGAAACATCCGTGAAAGCTTGTTGAACTGAATTCCATTCATATTTATTTTTAGGTTTTTTATTTTGTAATTTGTGTTTATTAATAAAAAAAATTAGATGTTTAATTAAATATGATGGAAATTCTTTTTTTGTATATGGATTCCAAGATCCATTTGTTTCTATGAAATATTTCAATTCTGTTGCAATAAAGAAATAGTTATTTTCACCATCTCTATAAATAAATAATTCGTCTTTGTTTTTGATATCAGTTATAGTATCTAATGTAAATGGGTCTTCGGTATTATTTAATATTATTTCTGGATAATATTTATATTTTTTAATTAAACTATTCATAAAAAACCTATTAATTATCTCAACTTTTTTATAATGATTTTTTTCTAAATTATAGATATACAAATTACAATCATAACAAATTTTATAATAATCTGTTTTATCGGTATATAAAATTTTTATACATCCTTTAAATATAAATTCTTTAGTATAGATTTGATCATTATTATAAATATATTTAAATAATTTATATATTTCTTGAGTATTTATTTCATTTCTTCCAATAGCCTTATAAATGATATCATATAAACTATTTTCATTATTTATATGACATTTGCAATATGTTGAATTATGAGAAAAATAAGAACAACAACGACAAGAGTTAGGAGTTCTATAAATACATAAATTCATTTATATATTATAATAGTTATAATATTTTATCATTAAATATTTTCTGGGACTAAAATACCAGCATTCATATAACTAAAATAGTCATAATATTTATTTTCTAGTTCTATATATTTAATGCCTTTTTTCATTACTACACGGCCTTTATTTTGTTTCTTAATTTGCATATTCTTATGTTTCATTATTTTATAATCATCGCTAATATTATTAGTATATGCTAAATCATTATAATTAACACCTAAAGCCCATGAATAACACTTGAAACCATTTAATAACGGTTTATTCTGTTTTGAATGTATCACACAATCAAATGAAGCACTTTTTAACATATTCAAAAATTTATTTATAATTGTTTTCTTTTTTTCGGCGGTCATTAATATATGTTCGTCTGTTGATAATCCATTGTCATTTCTATCTATTGTATAATCACTTTGTATTTGTTTTGGTGTTAATTTCATAATATAACTAAAAACTTGTACGTTCCTATCTTGTTTTGGCAATGCTTCGTGAGAACAAGAACGAATAGCTCTGCCAATAACTTGTTCTATTCTTACATTATTCCAAAATGGCTCGACCAATAAAACACGACGAACATTTTTAAGAGAAATACCTTCTGCACCACTTTGAGTAATACAAAATATTTTAGCTAATTTGCCATATAATTGATTTATATTTGATGGTAATGCTTTTTTCATTTCATTTGTTATATTTCTAAAATCACTATTAAACAAGTTCATTAATAATTTTGTTTTTTCTTTATCGCTATCAAAAATAATATATCTCTTATTATCATATTTAGGATTAAATATATCACTATCAGCGAATAAATAATTGTTATCAACCTTTTTTAATAATATTTGTTTATAACCTTGACGATTAAGAACCTCTGACAATATCCCCAATCCTTCGAGAGTTCTAAAAGAAGAATAAATAAGAACTGATCCCGGCGATTCTTCAACATCTGTTAATATTTGTGCGAATTTGGGACTATAATTTTTTTTCAAATTATCTAAATCTAATGTATCACTTTTAATTAATTTATCCATCATTATTTTCATTTGATTTCCATACTCATCAGCCACATTTACATTTACATTACCATTAACATTAGCATTAGCATTAACATTAACATTAACATCAGCATCATCAGCGTCAATTTCGGGTTCTTCTTTTTTGGCTGTTTTCTTTCCTTCTAATTCTTTTATTTTTGTATTTAGATCTTTAACTTTTTCAGCGTCTTCTTTAGATTTTGAATTTAAAACTTTGACTTTTTCAGCTAATACTTTAAGTTCTTTGAGTGGTTTTTTATCTTCTTTGGCTTTTTTGACAACTTCTTTTAATTGTTTTAAATCTTCTTTCGATTGTTTTGATATTTCTCTTGCTTTCTTTAATTCTTCTTTCATTTTCTTAATAGCATCTTTAGGAGCACCACCATATATATCATCTTCATCTGTTTCATAGTCTTCGTCTTTTAAAAATTTCTTTATGTCTTTTGGATAAACTCTTTTAATATTTTCAGGAAAACTAAAATTACAAACTGCACGAGTAAATGCACGATAAACAGAAGTATTTTCACTAAATAATCCTTGTCCTTTTTTCTTATTTAAATCTTGTTTAATTTCATAATTTCGTTGTTCTGCATATGCTTTAAATTGAGTATCAGTCATATTTAATTCTCGTTTAACAGTTGGTAAAACACTAGGGAATAATTCACTGCCACTAATACTATAATAACTAACTGTGCCTAAAATTCTACGCATAAATAAATCATCGTTAATAACTTTAGGATTATCTTCATCGGCCGTATCAAGAAAATATTTATTAAATTCTTCTTTAGAATTTGGAAGAGCACTGAAATTAATAGAATTGAATTTAGAGTTAATTTTAATACCTTTGATAGTATTCAACGAATTTATAATATTTTCGATCATTTTTGAAATAGTCGCGCCCCATTCTTCTTTATATATTTCGTTTTTATCGTTTCGTTTAAAATTGTGAGGTAATAATGATATATATATATTTCGTGCTTCGTTGTTTATTGCGACTTCATCGATTATATTATTATATTTATTATTTTCAATAAATTCTTCAGTTGTTATTGTTTTGGATGTTTTAGAATATGACAATTCATAAACAACCATATAACCACGAATTAAATTAATTAATGTTGCTATTTCATAAGGGTTATTAATCATTGGCGTTCCTGATAATAAAATAACTTTGGCGTCTTTTGCTTCCATAAGATAACTATAAATAATTCGTGCCAATTTACTTCCATTAACAATTCTACTAATAAAATTATGAACTTCATCAATAATAATAAAAGCATTATCAAACGGTGATGGACCCAATTTTTTTATTAAATTAGGCGATAAACCATTGTAACTAATGAATGTATATCTATTTTTGATAATATGAGATATTATAGCTGTTATATTTAATTTGTCGTCAGCATCTACTTTTCTTTTTATAATAATAGAATTGGGTATATCGTTTTCATAAATAGGTATCCATACAATACCATCTTTTTTAATAATAGAACTATCTATAAAATATTTTGTTTCAAGAATATTTAATGCTGTTTTATCAGTTTTTGATATTTTAATTTGCGTCCAATCTTTTTTTAAATTTAATCCTATTGAACTAATTTTTAATATTTCATTTTCATAATTTACAGCTAACGATGCAGGACTTAAAACAAACATCTTTTTTTTATTAATATAACCTTCAGCAGCCGCTATAGATGCGCCTGATTTACCAGATCCTAATTCATGATATAATAACGCTCCACGATATGGACTATCAAATTGTATATAATCTCTTATAAATCTTTGTTGAGGAAATAAAGAAATCTTATTATCTTCTACTACATCGCAAACATCTTCATCGCATTTACATTTAGGTTTGGCAATTTTAGCTGAATAAAAACTAGGATTAAAATTTTTATAAACTTTTTCATTATAACCTATTCTATTAGGTAAAACCCATTCTTTAGGCATTATTTCGTTTGTCATATAATTCTATTTAAATATAAATATATAAATATCATTTGATGATTAGTTTAGAAATTATTGTCGATAATCGCGAAACCGTTTTATATAATAATATGATAGATAGAGATTTAGATCAATATGATATCAAAATTTCTAAAAAACAATTAGATATTGGCGATATTCATATTGTTTTTGATGAAAATATTTATATTTATGAACGAAAAACTATGAGTGATTTAATCAGTTCTATTAAAGACGGACGATATAAGGAACAGAAATTAAGATTATTGACATCAGATAGTGATAATATCAATTATATAATCGAAGGAACTGATATAATAGCTTCAAACAATAATCACAATCAAGAATTATTAACAAGTGTTTATTATAATTCCGTTTATAGAGATAATATCAAATTATTTTTTACCAAAAATATAAATGATACAGTTACATTTTTATTATTACTTGCCACTAAGATAATTAAAAAACCCCAAAATTTTAATAAAACAACCAAAACACAATTATCAACAGATTATATTGATAATTGCAAAATAAAAACAAAAAAAATAGATAATATCGATAAAGAAACCTGTTATTTATTACAATTATCACAAATTCCAGGAATATCTAAACAAATCGCTAAGAATATTAAAGATATCTATCCATCCATGAATATATTATTGAAAACTTTGAACGAAAATGAAAACCCCACAAAATTATTAATGCAAATATCTAATATAGGACAACAAAAAGCAAATAAAATTATAGAATATTTATTATAAAAATTGATGACTACCCCATTTTAATTTATAATATTTTAAACTGTATTTATTTAATTCTGGTTTATTATAAAATAAATATGTAATAAATACAACACTTATTAATATTCCTCCTACAATCATTTTATTTATTTAAAATAATCTAAGCTTTATATATCGGATCTTTAGAATAATGGATGCTGTGGGATTCGAACCCACGATGCACATAGTGCAATATCATCTTAAGTGATACGCCTTAAACCACTCGGCCAAGCATCCGATATATAATAAAAAAATAAAAAACCTCCCTGAAAGTTCTTAAAATAAAACTTTACTTATAACTCACCGCATATTTATTTATAAATAAATTATCCTTATATCTTTTTTTTACGGTCAATATAGCAACATTCATTGCCCTGTTTATTAATTTTTAAGATATTACCGGTAGAACATTTATTATTAACTGGTCGTCTTAAAAGCGGACAATTATTTTTATTTTTTTTTTCTTTTTGATTTTCTTTATCTTTAGCTGGTTTTCGAGTTAATTTAATTGGCATATCATCATAAGAGCTTAATGCAACACTACTTGAATTTAACGGCGTTTTAGATAATGATTTATATAAATAATAATCAACTGCTGTTTTTTTAAGTATTCCTTCTATTTTTTTTATTATCTTTGCTTTATTTGGCATAATTTTATAATAAATTCTCTCGTCACATGTTTCAATTTTTTTTACTGTTTCGTCTTCTTTTGTTAATTCATTCATATCATAACTTTTACCTGCAAAATTATTTATTGGTTTTTTTGAAAAAAATAATTGTATTTTTTTATTATTTGTATTTATATTTATAAATCTAATACAAAATATATCTTTATAATTTTCCTGTGTTTTTAATTTTTCAATCATAGGTAAATACTTATGAGAATAGACAGGAATACAAGAATATGTATTTTTAGTTTTTTGATTGTAGTCACTTAGTGGGGTCCAATAATTTTCTACCATAAATTTAATAATATCAGCTATATTAATTACTTTTATATTATATATTGATATTTGTGTTGTTTTAGCATCTGGTAATATTTGTCGTAATTTATCATTATTAATAGCTATATAATTATGAACTATTACTTCTCGTTTTAAAAAACTATGATTTGTTGGGATATCTTCATGTGATTTATAACGAATACAACGGCCTTCTATTTGATCTTTTGCTGATATATTCCAAACTGGATCAATTTGATGAAGATGTTGTATATGTTTAAAAGAAATTCCTTCTTTTATTGAAGGTGATCCTAAAATAACTCGTATATATTTACCATCCATATTTCTTTTAGAATTTAAGATTTCTTTTATTTTGATTTTATTTTCGTCTTTTAATGAACCATCCCATAAAACATAGGTTTTGTATTTCTTATATTCACCAGTTAAATAATTAACCCAGCCATTTTCATCTAAATATTTTTGAATTATTTTTAAACATCTTGAAATAAAATTAGAATATATTAAATGTTTCCCCTGATATTTATCTAATAACTCAAATAATAATTTTAATTTGGGTGCATATCTGTCTAAATCACTCAATACCTTATCAACATTCTTTTCATCATATAAAGATATTGCAACCTGTCGCTGTTTTATTAAAAAACTTTCGCTATCTTCATTATTCATATTATCTTGATATTCTAAGGTTTTTTTAATCTGGTCCATCGATAATGGCACTTTTTCATAGTTATATATAACTTTGGGAAAATATTGTTTATCATCTGTGCTATAATAAGTAACTTTATTTTTTAAATATGGTATTAACTGAGATATAGATTTAACTTTATCATCAATATCAGTAGTATTTAATAATTTTACTAATTCTACAAATTGCCGATAATTGTCAAAAACTGGCGTTGCACTTAAAAAAAACATTTTACAACTGTCATCTGCATATTTTGATATAAATCTCATTAATAACCCACGAATATTTTTAACGACGTCATTTATTTTATTTGTTTTATATAAATTTTCAATATCATCATTTGAAATAAAATTTGCAATTAAATTATGAAATTCATCTATAATCAATATCCGATTTTTAGTAAAATCTTTTAATGTTTTTTGTAAATTATCTGATTTTTTAAATAAATTAATTATATATTCATATGATAATATCTCATACCTTTTTTTATAATATTTTTCTTTTTCTTTTAGTGACAATTTCTTTAATTTTGGAATTGTATCCATATAAGTAATTAATTCATCCATATAATTTGTTTTTAGACGCGCAGGCAAAATAACATTAACTTTATATTTTGGATTTTGTTTCATTAAAGCTTCGGCTATTAAAATCGAAGAACGCGTTTTTCCAGTTCCTATGCCATGAAATAACAATAATCTATCAATCTTATTTTCTGTTACATACTTTTCTAAAAATAATTGTTGTTTTAATCCATCTTGTTTTATAACTTTTTTATATTTACTATAAACTAAACTTCTATTCATATTTTTCTATATAAATATATATATTAAAATTCTATATAATAATTAAAATGGCTGTTGTAATTGGAGTTAAACAACAGATTAAAACATATCAAATTATGCAAGAAAATAATAATTATGTAAATATTAACAATAAATTATCTTCTAATTTAATTTATTTAAATAATGATGTCGATACTTATAGCAATGCTTCTATTATGTTTAGAAATAATTATGAATTTGGTTATATAAATGATAAAATTACTATTTATAATAATCAAAGTAATATTTTTACTGCAGATAATAGTAATATTAATTTATATAAAAATACGCAGTTCCATTCTAACATAAATGTAACTGATTATTTTTATACAAGTAATAACACCAATTATTTTAAAAATAATCTTAAACTCAATCTAAATGAAAATATAAACAATTCATTCGAAATTAATTATAATGATAATGACAATCTTCCTGTTCTTCAGGTATTTAAAGAAAATGTATATTTCAGATCTTCTAATATCTACACATCTAATATTTATGTTGATCCAAATTCAACAATTTATACGAATTTTATAGATAGTCCTAATTTAAAGCCTGTAATAATTAAAAATATGGCTTTTGCTGAAAGTTTGAGATTATTATCTGCAAATATCATCCAAAATATTTCAATTGACAATAATATTATTTTTGCAAATTTAACTGATTATAAACCAGGCACTCCAAATATTTCAACTTATGCTCCATCTAATTCATTATTATGGACACAATATATGAGAAATAATAATATTAATCAAACTGATCCTTTTTTTGTTCGACCTAATATTAGTATTATTAAATATGTTGATAAAGACCAAAACGCAGTAATAGGAGGTTCTAATATCGTAGAATATAAAATTAGCAAATTAGTCACATCAAATATTGCAACTCTCGTTCATTCCGTAAATAACTCCGGATATATTTCAATTGGTTCTAATTATAATCATGATATCCCCCTTAAAATTAAAATTTCGCCATTTTCTTCTAATATTTTCGAATATACAAATATAACTGATATTAATAATAAATGTTGTTGTATAAATTCTAATGGGTTTTTAAATATAGGTTCTATACAACCTGTTAGCCATAATCAATTGACTATAAATAAATATTCGAATTTAGATAATTATAATACTGATTTAATTTCGTTAAATATCAACAAATCTCAGTTCAATTCTAACACAGGAACAATAACAATACCTTTTATTAATAATGATATTTATACTAATATTATTTTTGATAGTTCTGTAACTGCTTCAACATTGACTTTATATATAACTAATAATTTTATCAAAAATAATATTCTTCAAAATGATCTTAATAGAACGTTATATGAAGATAGTCAATATACTTCATTAACATTTGCAGGTGTTATAACAGTAATTATTAAATTTCCTATAAATCTTTTTAATATTACCAAAAAGGATCCAGATAATATCTATGTTATTTATCCAATCAATATGATATCAGAACCTAATTATTTAAATAATGTAGAATTAAATAAAATAACTATAACAAAAACAATTATAGACCAAACAATAAATTTATATTTATATGTATATAGACAAACTTATAATTATAGTTATACTGGTAAATATTATCCAATTTATACTAATTTCATTTCTTGTAGCAATAATACAAATAATGTATTATCTATATCATCCACAGGTAATATTGGCATAGGTACTAATTATATCGATACATTTAATTTATTTACTTGTAATGCGTTGATTGGTGATATCAGTTGTAAATCTATTGATAATTTTCCATTAAAATCTATTTCATTGTGTAATTGTAGTATCAATAATATTGATTCTATTTATAATGCATCTTTTATAAGCACTAACAATTTAATATGTTCTTCAAATATTTCTTCAAATATTCTTAATAATAATTGTATTATAAATAATAATTTGTCTGTTTTAGGTTCTAATAATGGACTTATGAAAATTAATGCAAAAACTATTTATAATGGCGACACCCAATTCAATGATTATTTCATCAGTATTTATGGTAGCAATGCTATAGCCATTAATAATAACGTTGTTAATAAACATCCAAATATTATTATTAATAGCACTTGTGCCAATTCATATCCATTTTTAACTCTAAAAAATACAAGCAATACTTATAATATTTCTATAAATAGTAATAACAATTTTCAAATAACTAATAATAGTAATGTTTCAATAATTCAAAATATTTATAAAGACAATAACATAAGTATTTTAGATACTAGTTTATGTATTTTTAAAGATGTCAATTCAAATGTTAAAATTTTTATGGGTGCTAATACATCTCGTATAGAAACCTATTATTCTTATATATCGGGTATTGGTAAAAACCCAGCTATAAAAAGCAGTATAAATACTTATGGTAATTTAAATTTTTGTGATAGTTCTGAAAATCCTATTATTAATTCTTATTTTGATGTTAATAATAAATTACGAATTGGTATTGGAACTATTAATACCGATAGCGACTTAAATGGGATGGTTGTTAATTTATCAACCCTATTTTCTTCAAATATAACAGCAAAACGCAATATATTATTGGAAGGAACTATATTATCGATTTCTGACAGTAATTTAAAAACTGACATTAAAAAAATAAAAGATCCATTAGATAAAATAAGTAAAATAAGTGGTTATACATATACAAGAATAGATACATCAAATATAGAAACAGGACTAATAGCACAAGAAGTTATTAATATTTTGCCTGAAGTAGTCAAATATGAAAATAACCATTATAATATTTCTTATGGTAATATGTGTGGATTGTTGGTTGAATGTATTAAAGAATTAAAAGATAAAATAACTGCTTTGGAAGATAGATTACTATCTATATAATAATATAGATAATGTTGAGAAAATATATAGCTAATACATATTTAGCATATAATTTTATTGTAGGCACTATTTATATTATATGGATTTATCTACTTTATTATAATAAATGCAAGTGTTCTAAACATTTGTTAGAAAAAATAATTCATATTTATTGGTATGTAATTTTTATTTTAGATTTAATGATTTTATTTAAATTATTTACAACAGACGAATTACATTTAATATTTATAGGTAATTTATTAGGTTTGGGTAATATTTATTTAACCTATAGATATATGAAATATCTAGATGATACTAATTGCACATGTTCTAATATGTTATTAAAAGATTTAATAATAATTATTTATATTTGTGTTGCAATTTTTATAATTGGGTTCTTTATTGCGTTTGGTGTTTCGTATTTGCATTATGGTAAAATACATATTTTTGAACGATTGAAAAAGAAACCATTATAAAAATTGATTTTTTTTTATAAAATCTTACAATAAAATGTCAGATTATTTTAGAATTATCAATCGTGTTTCGAATGCTTCTTCGAACAAGGACATAAAAATAAACAATTCTATTTTGAATTATTATTTCAATTTTAATGATCTGAGTATTAATGTTAATCGACAAATGCAAATGAAATATGAAGATAAAAAACTCAATTTATTAGGAAACTTCAAAATAAGTTATGATACATCAGCCAGCAAAATCAAACAAATTATTTTTCAATCTCCTGATAAAACCATTATTATTTCCGGATCATTTATTTTAAAAGACGATACCCTAACTTACTATAAAAGAATTCGACCATCCGTTAATGTTATGTAGATAACAATTTAATTTTCTTGAAAATATGAGATAATAATACTTCAAGGTTATCATTTTGTATTTTATTATTACCTCCTACTAGTACTTGTTCTGGTTCTAGTTCTAGTTCTGGTGCTTGTTTTGGTTCTAGTTCTGGTGCTTGTTTTTGTTCTGGTGATGGTGCTTGTTCTGGTGCTTGTTTTTGTTCTGATGCTTGTTCTGGTTCTGGTTCTGGTTCTGGTGTAATTTTTTTCTTTTTTTTAATTTGATCTTCTATATAACTATTAAAATTATCAATATCTGTTTGTTCGCCGCCATGTGTGTAATACTTTATATCATAATCCTTATTCATTATAATAGTCATATTAGACATAGTTTGACGGAACTTGTTAACTAATTTATACATAGTTATATTATTATTATATAAAGTTTCGGTTATTTCTTTTGATATATCATCAGATGTAACATTATATATTTGTTTTTTATTTTGTTTATTTTGTTTATTTTGTTTATTTATTGATTGAAACTTATCTTCATTGCCTCTAATATAAAGTATAAATAAGTCACGAATTTCGAGTAAAATTCTGGTCCAACAAGTTATATATAGAAATAATTTACTAGTATAATTATCATTGTCATTATTATTATTAAATAATGGAAAATATGTTCTATAATATATTATTTCTGTATGCATATACAACAATTCTTTATAAATAAAACGAACTGATGTAAAATCATAAGTATGTGTTATAATATTACTATAAATATTCTCAAATATGTTGTTATATGAGTGGGTAACATTCTTATCAATTATATTTTTTAACTTTTCATAATTATCTTTATTTATATAATCGTTATTTTTATTAAGATAATAATACCAATTTATATATAATAAAGAATCTAAAAATATTTTCTGATTTTGTATTATTATATTTCTATATAGCTCTTCATTACTGAAAATTTTTGTTAACATTGTTTTAACTATATTTATATATTCAATAAATAGAGTATTATTAGTGACATACTTTAGAGGTAATTCAGGTAATTTATCTAATTGTTTATACATAATAACCAAATAATTATTAACAATAGATAGATAAATACATAATATTAAAATATCATTATCTATTTTGTTTAAAGTAATGCTGCTGTAATTGTTTATTTCGTCTTTTACTCTGTTTATATATTCTTGTCTAAATTGCATATAATTATCTGCGTTATATACATCATTCTTATATATATTTGGTATATTTGTATTATTAAATGATAAATAATCACCTATATTGTTTTTTATATAGTCTTTATCATAAAAAAGAAAATTATTAGCTTTATCACTGAATAAAAAATTTAATGCATTAAATGTATATATATTTATTTTATCATCTAAATTGATTATCAACTCATAAATAAATACTATATATGTCTCTTCTAAAAATTGCATATTAGCTATAAACTCGTTTTTATTTATATCTGGTATTTTTAGGACTTTATAGTATATATCGTATTTATCATCATATTGTATAAACTTATAACTTATATTTTTTTTGGTAATATTTGTAATTGTATACGGTGTTTTTCTATTAGAACCATCATGATAATATGCATTATAAAAATCAATAAATACTGCTTCAATATTCTCTATATTTGTCGCAGTTTTTAATAAGTTATTTAAATTCTTTAATTGACTATCTGATATATTATAACGTCCGTTATAATAAAGGAAAGGATTAACAGAATTAGATATATTAGATGCTATGTTTTCTATAGTATTATAATTAGTTGGTGCTTTTATATCCCGTAATATTCTATTAATATCATTTAAAATCTGTATATATATTTTTAAATACTGGTACAACATATATGTATAATTACCATTAATATAAATATCGTGTTCTAATATAATATTATTATCTAATAATAGATATTTACGTAATATTATATTATTTAATAAATGTCTATGAGTGGTAATATTTATGTCACTAGTATTATTAATATAATCATTTAATAAATTAAATGAATTTATTTTTTCATCAAAAGTTTTTTTATTATAAGGAGTAGTTTTTAATGTTTTAATTATGGGTAAGTTGTCTTTTATATTTTTATTAAAATTTTTATAAATATTATTATTTTTTATTTCTAAATTATTTATACAGGATTCTAATAATTTATCAAGTATGTTTTTAATTTTTATATATGATTCTTTATTAATTTGTTTACTATCTATATACTTAATGCTCATATGGTAATTATAATTTGATATACTTATTGTATTTTGTATAAATATGTTATAACAATATGATATTGTATGTAAAAATAAATCATTTTTAATTATAATAGTATTTATAGTATTCGGTAATTTATTTGGATTATTTTCTTTTATATTAATAATTGAATATAATATTAGTAAATATGTATTAATATTATTTTCAATTACTTCATTAAATTTATTATAATTTGGTTGTTTAAAATTGCTTAAAAAATAATATGCAAATACTGATATCATAAACACATGTGTGTATATACTAATATCACATATATGTTTTCTTTGATTTTCTAGCTCTTTAACTGGAATTTTGTGTGCACGGGTTTTAATATATCTGTCGGTATTATTAGTATCTTCAAACAGTTCTAATTCTTTGGAATAACTTGTATTATCATTTTGAAAATCGAATGTAGCTTTTATGTCGTATTGGTTTTGTTTTTGTTTAGTACCATCCACCACAGCGGGTTTTATATATTTATGTCTATCAACTAAAATTTCTTCAGTTAATGTCTCTAAACTAACTAATTTCCTAATTTCATGTATAATTTTGTCTCTAAATATATCAGTTAATAGTTTAAATTCTTTATTAAATAATTCTTTATATATTGTGTCTCGGTTTTCTAGGGGTGTGTATGTGTTTATAAAATGTTTAATATCATCTTTAGTATAATTATATGTATTAAATGTATAATAATTATATAAATATTTTATTGAAGTAAGTGTAAAAGTATCTATAGCACAATCCATAGTTCTTATATTTAAAAGGTTATAACATATTTCATTATAGTTAGGTGAACCAAGACTTTTAGCTATAGCTATATTTAAGTCATCATGCTCATATATATCAAAAACAAATACTGATATTTTTTTCAATATTGGTAATATATCATTAATATTTTTAGTATATATATCCAATAATTTAGTTTTAATTTGATTACAATATTCCTCCCCCTTTAGTTATTTTATTTGCATTTGTTAATAATCGATATAGTAAGCTTATATAACATAGATTTGTTTGTTTGCTTAATATTTTTTTTATATAATATAATGCATATTTATTATTTTTGTTTATGTAATTTGATTTGAAGACAATTTTTATTATTATTTTTAAATCATGTTCATAATCTTTTTTGAGATATTTGGTTAGTTTATATTTTTTAAATGCTACAACTTCTTTATTTTTAATATTAGAAAATAGTGAATAATCGTAATTATTAAAATTTTTGGTTTTGAGTTTAAATATTAATGGTGATAAATAAAACATATAAATATCCTTATTTTTATCAAAGTCTTCGATTACTTTATCATATAAAGTATTCTTTAGTAATTTCAAATTCATTAAATAATTATATTCTATTAACAACAATAGAATATAAAATAATTATTTTCTATACAAGAATTAAGATTAAATTTTTTAATAATGCCAATATCGAGAAGTTTAACAAAACCGCCTTTAAATAAATATTCGGCTGCAACAGGTGTTTCTATTATTATTAGTATTCTTTTTATTATAATATCATTATTTATTTTAGATTGGCTAAATAAAATAGCAAAATGCAAGTGTACTGATATCCCAGAACGTAAATTTTTACCTGAATGGTGGTCATTCGTAATAATTTGGAGTATATTTATGTTATTTTTATTTATTGCATATGAAACTGATATTGACGAATATCCAGTTTTCATAAAAATCATAGGAACAATATTTTCAATTGTAAATATTATTATGATTGTGCGTCTATTTATGTATATCCGCAAATTAAAAGAAATGAATTGCGACTGTGGATTATCACCAGAACAAAATTTAATTTATTATTATTTAATAATATTCATGTCATTATTAGCCGTTTTAGTATTTTTCATTATCTTAATGTTTCTATTTAATATCCAATAATTTTAATATGTTTAAAAATATTAGATAATAATAACTCAAGTTTGTCATTTTGTATTTTACTATTATTACCACCATTGTTGCTAAATGTTTTTCGTAGTATTTCAAAATTAAACGCTCTCTCAGGAATAATAATAGTAGATGCTACTTTTGCTGCTGCTACTTTTGCTGCTGCTACTTCTGCTTCTGCTACTTTTGCTTCTGCTACTTCTGCTTCTGCTACTTTTGCTGCTGCTACTGCTGCTACTTCTGCTACTTCTGCTTCTGGTGCTACTTCTGCTATATCATTAAATATTGTATCAATATATTGTAATATAACATTATTATCATTTTTATTATTATTTATAATTTGTTGTATTCTAAGTATAATATTACGATATGAGTTATCTTCATCAAATACATATTTAAATACAAACTCAGGTTTAGATGTTAATATATTAATATCTGTTAAAATCATTATATATATACGTAAATATTCACTTATAATATATCTAAAATTGCCATTTACATTATATAATTCTTCTTCTAATATTACATTATATAATTCTTCTTCTAATATTATATTATTGTCTAATAATAAATGTTTACATAATATTATATTAATAAATGCATAATTATTCATTTTTATACTACCATTATTAATATTAACATATTCTTTAAAAGGATTGTCCATAAAGGTTTTAATAGCATTATTAAAACCTGTATAAATATTTATATTATCTGAGTTTAATGTTAAATAAACCGACATCCATCGTTCTAATATAGGATTAAGTTTATTTTTAATTTTTATATATGTATCTTTTGTAATAATATTGTATTCATTATATGATGTTAAAATAATTGTATTATGTAAAAACATATTATAACAAAAACTTATTGTTTGTAAAACTAATGAATGTTTAATTGGATTATTGTCATTAGTTATATAATTTATAGAATCTATAATATATATATAATTACTTAAATTTTTTATTAATATATTATAACATGTGTTATAATTGGTTGATTTTGTAGTAGTTAAAAAAAAATATGCTAACACTGATAAAAAAAATAAATATATATATTTACTTACAATTATTATATCATCTCTTTTTTCTTTATAAATATGCGTTCGTAGTTCATGTTTTTTATATTTTTTTAATTTCAAAATTATGGTTTTAAATATACTAGTTAATTTGTTTAAAATTCCAGGAAACAACTTAGTATTTATATATTCTGCGTAGTCATGTATATCTTTAATACGAACACTATTGCTTGTGTTCGTATTATCTAACAATTCCCTATTAAATGTATATATAGGATAATAATCATATAAATATGTTAATGTAAAAATTGTAAAAAAATCAGTAGTACAAGAAATTTTATCACTATTTTTATCACTAATAATATCCATAACACATTCTCTTTTATATATAGCTTCTCCTGTTCTGTTGTATAATAAACTAATATGATAATTTATTATATTATTATAATTATTAAAGTGTACACCTGTAATATCTTTAATTATTGTTATTATATTATTGATATCATCATCATTATATGCTGATATTAATGATGCATAATCATATGCATCATTATGCTTAATAAAAAATATCATAATACAACGAACTAAAAAATTTTCCTTTATATTATTAATAAGTTCTGTAGTAACAGTAGTAGGTTTTTTTATGGATATAGATCTAGATCTAGATATAGATCTAGGTTTAAATGACAAAAACCGCCGCATACCACCATCTATTTTATTTGTATTTGTTAATAATCGGTATAGTAAATTTATATAGCATAAATTTGTTTTTTTACTTATTATTTTTTTAATATAATACAATGCATATGTATTATTTTCATCAATATAATTAGATTTACAAATGATTTTGATTATTGTTTTTAAATCTTTTTCATAATCTTTTTTGAGATATTTGTTGAGTTTATAATTTTTATAAGTTGTTGGTTCTTTATGTTTAATTTTAGAGAATAATGAGTATGTATAATTATTTAAATCCTTAGTTTTAAGTTTAAATATAATAGGTGATAAATAAAACATATAAATATCCTTATTTTGTTTAAAATCTTTGTTTATCTCATCATATAATTTAGTTTTCAATAAGTCTATATTCATTTATCTATTATTTAGTAAATATTTTAAAAATACCAATAATATATAGATAATGAATATAGAATTAGCAATCAATCAAATTATAATAATTGGTATATTGTCATTTGTTGTTTATTATTTGACTAAAATAGAAAACTGCGTTTGTGCCAGCAAAATACCTGAAAAAAAATATTTGAAAGAATGGTTCATAATCCAAATAATAATAACATTTATAGCATTAATTATAACTACAATAGGTAATTATGATTTTATGTCACAATTTATATTTTTAGGAATATATATGATATTTGTAATTATAAATTTAATTAATTTAGCAAGATTATTTATATATATTAAAAAACTACGCGAACTTAAATGCAATTGTGGTATGTTAAAAGTCCAGAATTATCTTTATTACGATCTTATGATTGGATTTTATATTATTTCTTTTGTATTAATTATATTATTGATATTTGGAATATATATGGCTATTAAATTTTTTAATAAAAGCCACAACAAAAATAAAAAACTAAAGTAATAATAGATAAAAACAATAATGATATTACCAATAATATCTTTTATATTTATATTAATAGGTTTTGCTTTACTTTATTTCATCATATATTGGTTATATAAAATGGATAGCTGTGCGTGTGGTAACAAAATACCAGAAAAGAAATATTTGAAAGAATGGTTTATATTTGCGTTTATTTACAGTTTAATAGCAGAAATTTATTTACATACTAATAATCACGATTTACAATCTTTACTGTATTTTAATATACTTTTATGGATACTATCATTTATAAATATTATAATGTTTATTCGAATGTTTATTTATATCAGAAAATTACGAGAACTTAAATGCGATTGCGGAATGTTAAAACAACAAAATTTTATTTATTATTATCAAATAATTGCTTTTAGTATTTTTGGATTTATGTTCTTGATGTTATGTTTAGTTGGAATATTTTTTGCAATTGGTTACGCAAAAGTGACAAAAAAAATTACGAAAAAATTAAGATAGTTTGTTATTAATCTCTACTAGTAGAGCATAAATAGTATTGAGATTTACAGGATTATTGCGTAGTGTGTTGTTTAGTTGTCGTTTCTTTTTGTTTGCTTGATATGTTTGAATATCTTGAATAGTAATTTTATATTTTTCTGCAGCTTGTTCGATGGTAATTGAATGATCTTCATCAATTAGAGATAGGGCTTTTACAATTAGCCGTGTTTTAATACTTCCAGAAGTTCGTTGAAGAGTTTTTGCAATATCTTCAATTGTTACATTTTCATCGATTTTATTTAATAGTGCATTATCTTCTTCAATTTCCCATTTAAGACCTGCTCGAGATGTTTCAGGATTTTCACGCTGCTTTCGCAGTTTTTCTTGATACATTGAGTAAGTTGTCATTATAGGATATCCGGTTATATTCCTATTATAGTTATTAATATAAAGTCTTATATCAATTTTTTAAATAGTAATATGAAATGGTTTAAGTAGGTTATTTACAAATTCTTTAGGATAAGTCAAATTATTTTTTTCAGCAAGAAAAATAATCAACAGTGCAAACGAGTAATTATCATAATATTTATTAATATTTTTGGGAGGATTATCAATAAGTTTATTTATACTTATTTCTATTTTTTCTTCTATAATTTTGAATGATTTTAAATTCAATATCCATTCAATCTTTTTATAATCTATTTCTTTGAATATAGAATTAAGGAAATTATAAAAAAATAGTGGTATTCCTTTGTTATAAAATTTATATGGATGATTAAATAAGAAATTACCTCTTACAATCAATGATTTAAATATTGATCTCGTATTATATGATTTGTCCCAATCGATTATTTTATATTTATTCTTACAATGAATTATATTATCGGCCTTTAAATCATTATGTAAAAAGTTATTATATTGTAACAACTTTAAAGTATTATAAATATCTTTTATCATTTTATTAAATTCTTTTTGTGTAAATTTAATATTATCAATCGTATTAAAGCATTTTTCTTGAAATATAAAATAGTTCTTGTTATATGATAATGCATATATATCAATATCATTATCATTATCATTATATGTAAATAATGGTTTTATAGTTGTATAATCTTTTATTTTAGTTTTCATGAATTTATATATTTGTTTGATTGATTTGAATTCATTTTTAAAATTAAATCTTGCGGATCCTATAAAGATATTACCTCGTTTAATTCTTTTTGCTATGAAATTTTCTTTGTCTTGAATATAATTCAATAAATTTATATTTTTAATTTTAATTATTTTATTCATTCCATATAAATAAACAGTTTGAGGATTATCTTTTTTTATTATATTGAAAAAATCTATATTATCGTATTTATTATAAACATCCATTGTTATACCAACATAACCTTCACTTATGTTTTTGCCACCCAACATTTTTATAATATCTATAAATAATAAATGAATTTTATTATTTCTTTCATTATTACTTTTATAATATTTGCAATTTTAGATATATGTTGGATTACATTCAATTATAATTATTATACAACTTTATGTAAAAGAATACAAAAAGAACCATTTATACCCAAATTACCAGCTGCTATGATTGCATATATAATTTTAGGCATTGGATTGTTTTTATACCTAAAATTTATTTTATATGAAAACAAAAAAAGAAATTATTTAACAACCATTTTATATGGATTTTTATTTGGATTAGTTATTTACGGAACATATAGTTTTACTTCTTGCACTTATTATAAAAATTATAGTTATTATGATGCTTTCATTGATACAACTTGGGGAATATTATTATTTATAATTTCTGGTACAATTTTCATTTCTATTTATAAATAGATATTAATTTATCTTTTTTTGTATTGGTTGCATAAATATACCATTTTTTCGCATTTGCATCCCATCTTGCGCCATTAGCTTTAGCTTCGTCTTTTTCTTTATAAGGAACATTCAAATAAATCTTTTCGGGTTCTTGTTCTTTTTCTACACTACCAGAACTTCCACCAATACTATCATTTGCCAATTTGTCTGCATAATAATTTGAAATAGAATGAATATCTTTGGCATTAGTATGTGCTTTAATATGTTTATATTTAATGTTATAAGTATTTGTCAATTCGTATATTTTTTTAATTAAATTAACATTAGGAGGTTCTTTTTGTTGTTTAGATGATAACCATTTATTTTTTTCCAATTTGCTACCATAAGTTGTAGCACATTTAATAACATATTCAGAATCTGTGACAATAAATTTATTGTTATAATCCATATTTTTAATTATTTGAATAGCTCTTATTGCAGCTGTTAATTCGGCTATATTATTTGTTAAATTATCGCCTTCCAATTTTTCTGAAACATTGTTTTCATTATCCTTACTAAAATAAATGCCAATTCCTGCTTTTGCGTGTTTTTCTCCATTACCATAACAGGCACCATCAGTATAAACATAAATAGCATTTGTATAATCATTTATAATTTTTTTTGCATCTTCAATATTTTCAAAAATAACATAACAAGGATTTGCAAATCCTTTAATGTTTTTATTACAATCTTCCAAAGTTTTATAAGTATCTATCTTTTGATTAGATGATATAACATAATAACTCATAACTTTATTTTATTTATAATAATAATAAATAATCATTTTTTAAATGATTTGTTGCATAGGTTGATATTTCTTAAATTTCTCATTATATACACATTTAAATTTTATTGTTATTGTAGTACTCTTATCTTTAAAAATATTTCTCATCATATTACTATTTTGAATTGATCCTATAAAAGCTATTCCTATCTTATTTGCCGTTAATATATTATGATTATCATAAATATTATAAATATCCGGTTCATCCGTCTTCGATATCCATAATTCAGTTTGATCTGGTTGTTGTGCTGGTTGTTGTGCTGGTTGTTGTGCTGGTTGTTGTGCTGGTTGTTGTGCTGGTTGTTGTGCTGGTTGTTGTGCTGGTTGTTGTGCTGGTTGTTGTGCTGGTTGTTGTGCTGGGGTGTGTAGTTCTTTAAAGATTGCGTTATCTTTAATTTTCTTTTGAACTGAAACAATAATATTATCATTAAAATTTAATAGTTTAGGTTTATGTTTTAAATAATAGGATGAAAAATAAATACCTCTCGATGTATAATTTAATTCTTTTGAAAATACCAATAATTCATTCATAGATTTTTTAGATAAATAATAATAATTTTTGACTTTATAGTTGCATACATCGACAATATCATCTTGTGTATATTTAGTTGCCAGGATATTATAAATAATTTTTAATCGTTCTGGTAAAATAACATTATCAAGTTTATTACCTTCATATGCAATAATATCATTAATAATAAATATCCATTTATTATCAAATGTTTTTACCATTTCACCTTCCAATAATGTATTTTTAAATAATGATTTGTCAAATAGACCTCGTGCTAATATTATACGAGGTTTTTCATAACCTGTATGAATTTTCATATCAATATAATAAATGATTGGCACATCATTATATAGAGTAAAATAAATATAATATCTATTACCATTAGATCTTAATGATATTAGATGGGGAATTTTATTGAGATATTTAATATTATTATCATCAATATTAAAATAATGTTTTTGGATTATTCTAATATTGAATAAATTTAACAATTCGTTTAAAATCGTGTCCTTAGTTATGTTGCATTTTATATTCCATGCTACTCTATCACCAAAAGATATTATCCCAGTTTGCATATTTATATTTAAATTATATAATTATTGATTCATTTTTTATTTATATTAAAAAAAAATATAAACATTAGAATATAATAATAATTATAAATCTTTTTAAAAAAATGTCAATTGATGAAAATAAATATTTAGAGTTATTAAATATTGTCAAATGCGAAGGAATAAAAAAAGAAACAAGAAACGGAATAACATATTCTTATTTTGGTCATCTACTAAAATTTGATATTTCAAATAATATTTTTCCTCTCTTAACAACTAAAAAAATGTTTTATAGAGCAATAGTTGAGGAATTATTATGGTTTCTTAGAGGTTCCTGTAATTCAAAAGAACTTGAGGAAAAAGGTATTAATATTTGGAAAGAAAATTCAACTCGAGAATATTTAGATAAAAATGGATTTTACGATTATGAAGAAGGTTATTTAGGTCCAATTTATGGATTTCAGTGGCGATCTTTTAACGGTGAAACAGATCAATTGAAATATATCTTAGAAGAATTACAAAAAAATAATAGTCGTCGTATTTTAATCAATGCTTGGAACCCTTGCCAATTATCTCAACAGGCCTTACCGCCTTGTCATGTTCTTTATAATTTCTTTAAATATAATGATGGAATTTCATGTATGATGTATATGCGATCAAGTGATTTATTTTTAGGATTACCTTTTAATATTGCTTCAACGGCTTTATTAACTTATATTATTGCTAAAGTAAGTGGTTTAAAAGTTAGAGAAATTGCAATAAGCATTTGTGATGCGCATATTTATGAAGAACATTTAACTCAAATAAATACACAACTAGAAAGAACGCCTTATTCATTCCCGACAATTAATATTAAAAAATCAATTGATTTAAATTTGTCAATTGAAGAAAAAATAAAATGGATCGAAAATTTAGTATTTGAGGATTTCGAATTAAATAATTATATTTCACATCCTGCAATTAAAGCAATTATGAAATAAACCCAATTTCACTCAAATAACTTGAATTATCTTTTAATTTAATAGAACATAATTGACCAGTATATTTATCGGGTGATTTAATTATTTTTTTAATTTTAAACCATATACAGTTATTATAAATAAAATAATTATTATCAGTTGGTGGTATTTTAATCATATAACTATTGTTTATATAATTGGCCGACAATAAAACACCAATTTTAAAATAAATATATTTCAATTGAAAAAACAATGCCTTATTAGTTGTATTAATAACAGTATTCAATTCTTCAAATCCTTCTATTATTTTTTTAATTTGAATATACGACAATTGATTTATATCGGTCAATGTCAATAATTCAACATCGTTTAAATTAAATTTAATTGTCGTCGTCATGTTATTATTAAAAATTTCAAATGGTATATTATTAGTCTGTAAATAATTATTTAAAAATTCTATAGTGCTTTTATTTAAGTTATTATTCAAATAAAATGCCGATTGTTTTAATAATAACAAACCCTGAAATCTATATTTATCATAATTTTCATTATCATTATCACCAGAATTATATGGAAATCCAATATAATCAAATTCTGTGATATTACTGACATTTACAAAATTAGGGGAACATATGCGAGTATTATTTTCTATAAAATCGGGACAATCTTTAATTTTCAAATCATAAGGGATATTTTGAATACAATAAATTTTATTTGTTCCGCCTAAATAATAATTATCGATATTATGAAAAGTTTTTATTTTATATAAATAATAGTTTTTAACATTTGTTTTTGTAATTTCATCAATTTCAACATAGACAGAATTATTAGTATATAAATAATCAGCCTTTGTTAATTTGTCTATTCTTTTTATTCCGTTATTTGTATAAATTAATAAATCTCCTCTTATCATTATTTTTATCATTAATTATATTTGTTTATATACATTTTTAAGTTTGTTGTTGATCGCATCGTAAATCACTCCAAGGAATACCACATATTTTAGAATACGCACAGCGAATATTGTTATTACCATTAGTATTATCATAAGCGGCCATTAATGATGGATATATTTCATCACATATTAATGGAATATTACAATTTAATGTTCTAGCATCAATTCTATTAATATAATCTGGTCTTTGATGGTCTTTTTTATAAATTTGAATTATAGGATATTCATCAATTTTTAATTGATGAATAATATCTGGTGATAAACCACTCGCTAAACTAGTATCTGGTGTTCTAGAGGAAGTTATATTTATTATGTTATTTGTAGCATTTCTTTTAAGAATATTATTACTTGCGATAGCAGCTGGTAAATTAGTACCAGTAGTAAAATGAATTTTACCATCTGTTATATATTTCATAGTATATTTAGGTTCTTTTTTTGGATCATATTCAACTTGAATTGTGCCTAAATAAACATTATTTGAAGTATTACTAGGAATTGGATTATAATAAACATATAAATTTGTGGTAATAGATTCAGCTACTGTAGTTAAATCAGTACCGTTAGAATTTCCTAAATTAAATGCTCTTATTGGTGTAAGTTTTTGCCAGTTTAATATTAACGAGTTGTAGCTACTTGTAGTAGCAGCAGTTGTTTCTATAGAAGGAACTGCTGCATCATTATATTGCCAAACAATAGGAGATAAAACCGATGGAGATGGACTATATATATTTGAACTATTAAATATATTACTTGAACTTGTTTTTTTATCATCAACAAATCTATAATTATTTTGTATATATGCAATCTCCTCTAAACCATTATATATATTACTAGCAATAGAATCACTATTTGTATTTATAAATTTTTTAATATTATTAGTAGAATCTTTGACAGGATTATATACATTTATATTTTTATATAAATTTGCTATATTACTATTACTATAATTAGAATACTCTTTAGTAAACTCAACATTTTTAGCAGAATTATAAATTCCATTAGTTAGGCCTGTGCTGTTAACAGTAATATTACTAAACATATTAGTATATCTTAAACCGGTTCCATCAACATTACTAGTATTTATAAATAATTGTTTTTTATCATAAATATTGTCATTCATAATACATTTATATTTAAATAAATTTTTTGGATAATTAGGATCAAATGCTTTATCAATGATACTATCATCAACTATTTCAGCCTTCCAATAATCAGGGCAAGAAATATAATCATCACTGTCTATAACAGGGACATTTACAGGAACATATGAAAATATAAAATATAACATTAACATAATAATTAAGATTGTACCAATTATAAAAATTAATGTAAAAGCCAGAAATTTATTAAATAATATATCTCGCATAGTATCGTTAAAAGCTGTAGCAAATAACAATACTAAAGCAAATACGCCATAAACGATAGAAATTGCTATTGTTCCTTTAAACATATTCTTCTTTTTTTCTTCGTTTATAGGTAATTTTTCTTTAGCAAATGTTTTATCGTCTATATTTCTATATTCTATAACAGTGGTATTCGGCATTCTTAAAATATATTCTAATTATACAAATGATTTTATTTCAAGTATTTTCGTGCCTTTTTGGGATGGCAATTGCGATCTTTCAAGAGGCATAGGCAAAGTACTAACATTTTCTTTATATTTTAAATATTGTTCTATATTTGTGATTATTTCATTAGAAGCCCATTCAGCAACCATACTATTTAATCTTTCAATTTGACTATTAATATTATCAGGCAAATTGCGTCCATATTGTAAATAATATGATCTCATAATTATCAATAATTCTTGTTCGCTTTGTTTGCAAATAGCATATTTTCTAAAACTTTTATTATAAACTTCTGTTATAATAGCCGTTTGAAGTTTTTCAATATTATCTTTTGAAAAAAAAGCAATAGATAACGAAGTATTCTCTAAATTTTGAGAAATAGAACTTGAATTATTTTCGCTTAAAATCGATTCTTTAATTATTTTAGTTGTTCCTTTAATTCTTTCGAGAATATCGATACGACCATTTTTAATATTGTCTGGAATCCAAATATCATTAAAATCTATATCCATAATCTTTTTATCTTCTTATTTTATAGAAAAGATAATGAATAATTTTTTATATACGACGAAATCACTGATTAAAGCGTTTGATTTAAAGATAGATAGAGATGATATTCGAGTTGTATATAATTTACTCGAAAAAAAACTAGAAACACTCGTTTTTAATGTTATTTCTATTGCTGCTATTATTTCTTTAATTAATAATAGCAAAACCATTGAAAAAAATGCTGTTGAATTAGTTAAAGCTTATATTACTGATAAATGTGATACATACATTAAAGGCGGAACCTCAATGCCTTCTGACTATTTTGGGGTTACTAATAATAGTTATAGTGAAAATAATATAACTCCTGATGTTTTAAATGTTGATTTTACTAATGGAATATTACGACATCAAATTGGAGGCGGAGGTTATAAACAATTCAAATTACATACTGAAGAAGAAAAGGCTTTAATTAATAATATTAAAAATATTTGTAAATATTATAATCTTAAAATATCAAGTTCTAGTGTTAAACAATTACTATCAATTATTGTCAATAATATGGAATGTTTATTCAATTACCTTAAATCAGTAAAAAAACCGGTAACTTCAGCATTAATTAAAAAAATGATAAATCTTAATAAAAAATTTGAAATATTTAAATAAATGGTGATATATACGATCGACGGTAATATTGGTTCTGGCAAAACTACCATGTTAAATTATTTACATAAATATAAAAATATTCAAATTGATTTAGAACCCGTAAATAAATGGAAACCATTCCTTGATAATATTTATTTATCTAAAACCGGTTATTTTAATTTTCAAATAAAAGTCTGGCTCGATAGGGCATGGATACAAGAAAAAGAACATAATTCTATTATTTTTATGGAAAGAAGTCCTTATTTTATTAGAAATACCTTTAATAAAAATGATTACATTAACAATAATATAAATATAGATGAATATACAGTCATTAATGAATTATATCAAAAAACCGATATGATATGGAAATCAAATTATTATATTTATTTGCGTTCATCGCCGGATAAATGTTTAGAAAGAATTAAAACACGTGGTCGGGAAAATGAACAAACCTTAGATATTAATTATATTACAGCTATGCATGATTTACATGAAGAAGCTTATGCCGAATTGGCTAAAATAAATGATAATGTTATTGTTATAGATGTTGATAATAAAACTATACAAGAAATAGTTGAAGAAATTTTATCTAATTTTTAAGAATTTTAAAAAAAAATGATTAGTAAATTATTTTTGTTTAATCGTGCAAGTTCAAAAAATGGAAACAGTTTGCGAATTTGCCAGGAATTATATCAACAATGTTTTAAATGATGATGATTATTACGAGTCTGAGTGTAGGTCTTTCGATCTCAACGATTTTGAAAGAGATACAGAAACTAATATTGAGACCACTTGCAATATTACTAATCGTGATATTTACATCGTTGAGATACTGGAAAAAATGCTTGAAAAAGATATTATAGCAGTTTCAAACATTAGAGAGAATTACACCGATACTTTAGTTGCTGATTTAGTTGTCACTGAATATATAGTGCTTAAAATTTCTGTCGGCTTTAAAAGACAAAATTCAACTTCTACTGATTATAATTGGATTGTAGAAATTGAACCGACTGAATCTTATGTGATGTGAGGATTGAAAAATAAAAAAAGAGCAAAATGAATGTTTTGTTCTTTTAATATTTCTTTTTTATGATTGTTTTTATATTAACATTCCAATAACATATAGTTTCATCAGCATTTAATATTGTATCTATAGCTATTTTAACATTTACATAAGTGGCAATCATTGCATCCGCAACAAATGTATCTAAAGGCCCATAATTACTAACATTAGAAATTAATATAATCTCATCTATTGTTTTTAATTTTGTTATAATATATTCGTTGCATTTTTCAATACTTTCAAAATCTTCTTCCAATTCCATTTCAATTTTTTTTTCTAATTCTTCCATGCTATTTCCATTAATATAATCCTTGATAAATTCGCAAATAGCATCCATTATAAATTTTTTAATTTAATTTCATTATCATTTTTTTAATAATAACCAAAAGAACAAAATTTTGTTCTTTTTCGATTTCTCTCTCAACCATACAATATTTTTGCTTCCAATTCGACAACCCAGTAGTCATTTGATCGACTATCCAGATCTGTTCCAATTGAAACAGAAACAATTATATGATTTGCAATTATCAAATCAACACAATAAACATAAAATTCGCTATCATGATTAACATTTGTTATTGTTATGATTTCTTGAATAGTATTTACGTGTTGCTGAATATATTCTACTTCTTCCTCAATCGTCGAGAAACTTTCAACCATATTAATCATAGGAATATATCTAACTTTCTGTTCGAGGCAGTTGCCGTTGATATATTCTCTGATAAAATCGCAAACTTCTTCCATTTTAATTTGGACGATTTTTTTATAAAATAATCAAAATCATTTTTTAATAATAATTTTAAAAATTAATACATTTTTTATAAAAAATGCCAAAAATAATTCAATTGATGACTGAACTAAGATTAATAAACCACGTATTACTCAATTCACATATATAACCATATCTATTTTTGTAAAAAAATGCCACAAGTCCTAATTCGTCATTAACATCAACGATAATAACATCGTGTTTAAGAATTTCAGTCAATTTTTGAACGATATGATTATTAATAGAAACATTACCACCTATATAATAATCATCGTTTTCGGCCAATTGTTGTTTAAAATAGGTATAATGAGCCAATACGCAATTGTTATACATGATATAATGGCATACGTTATTCATTTCGAATAATTTAAAATAAATAACTAAAAATCAGTTTTTAATAATTATACCATAAAAATTTAACAAAATAAAAAATGATATAAATAATTTTATGATTATTTATAATATGACTACTGAGACTGATAAAAAATATAAAAAACATGAACTACGAACGCATATTTATAGTCGTCCATCGATGTATATAGGTACAATAGACCCATTTACGATTGATACTTTTATTATAGACGATGATGAAAAAATCATAAAAACAAATATTACTTATATACCTGGATTATTTAAAATATTTGATGAAGCAATTGTAAATGCAATCGACCATTCTGTAAGAACAAGGAGTGATAAAAATAATACAAATATTGTTAAAAATATTAAAGTAAATATTAATAAAGAAACTGGAGAAATTGAGATTTTTAACGATGGAATGGGAATAGAAATTATCAAACATAATGAATATGAAGTATGGATCCCTGAATTAATTTTCGGTGAATTATTAACATCATCTAATTATAATGATGATGAAATTAGAGTTGTTGGAGGTGTTAATGGATTGGGAATTAAATTGACAAACATATTTTCAAAATCCTTTATTATTGAAACAATTGATAACACACGAAAAAAGATTTATAAACAGGAATTTAAGGAAAATTTGACAATTAAGGAGCAACCAGATATCAAAAGTTGTGCTAAAAAGTCTTATACAAAAATTACATTCAAACCAGATTATGAAAAATTTGGATTAACTAATATTACCGAAGATATATATAAATTATTTAAAAGAAGAGTTTATGATGTTTCAGCATGTACTGATCCATCAGTAAATGTTTATTTCAATGATAAAAAGATTAGTATTAAAGATTTTGAGAAATATTGCGATTTATTTTTAGATACGAAAACAATACAACCACGAGCTTATGAAAAAGTCAATGAACGATGGGAAGTTGTAGTTGCCATAAGTAAAACTGGCAATTACGATCAAATATCATTTGTTAATGGTATTAATACGATTAGAGGTGGCAGACATGTAGAATATATAACAAATGCCATTACTAAAAAACTTGTTGAAATTACTTTAGCTAAAAAAAAGAAAACTATTAAACCGCAACATATTAAAGAGAATTTATTTATATTTGTAAAATCGACAATTGAAAATCCTACATTTGATAGTCAAACAAAAGAAACTTTAACAACATTAACAACAAAATTTGGTTCAAAATGTGAATTATCAGATAAATTTTACGAGAAATTATATAAATCTGGAGTAATCGAATTAGCATTATCTGCAACAGAAGTTGTAGAACAAAAAAAATTAGTTAAAACAGATGGCAAAAAAGTTAATAAAATAATTGTTCCTAAATTGGACGATGCAAATTTAGCAGGTACTAAAGATAGTAAAAACTGCACTTTGATTTTAACAGAAGGAGATTCAGCAAAAACAATGGCTATTTCTGGTCTAAGTGTAGTTGGAAGAGATAAATTCGGCGTATATCCATTGAAGGGTAAAATTATAAATGTTAAAGATATTAGCTTACAGAAAATATCAGATAATACTGAGATTACTAATCTTAAAAAAATCTTAGGATTAGAACAAAATAAAGATTATTCTAAAGGTATTGATTCGTTGCGATATGGTAAAATTATGATTATGACCGATCAAGATCACGACGGAAGCCACATTAAAGGATTATTATTTAATGTTTTCCAGACTTTATGGAATTCATTATATAAATTTGATGGTTTCTTAACATCGATGCTAACACCTATTATTAAAGCTACAAATACTTCAACAAAAGAAATTATATCTTTCTATAACATGAGTGATTATGAAAATTGGTTAGAAACAATTGAAAAGAAAAGTTCATGGAAAATTAAATATTATAAAGGACTCGGCACATCAACCGATCAAGAAGCAAAAGAATATTTTAAAGAAATGAAACAGATAACATATACATTTACTGATGAATCTGATATATCTATTGATCTGGCTTTTAATAAGAAACGTGCAGACGATAGAAAGAAATGGTTATCAACTTATGATAAACAAGATGTATTAGATTATACACAAACTAGTATTTCATATGAAACATTTATTAATAAAGATCTCATCCATTTTAGTAATAGAAATTTAGAACGGGCTATTCCTCATATTTGTGATGGTCTTAAGGAAAGCACAAGAAAAATATTATTTGCATGTCTAAAACGAAATCTTTATAATAATGAAATCAAAGTAGCACAATTAGCGGGTAATGTTAGCGAGGTTACTGCTTATCATCATGGCGAAAATTCATTACAAGAAGCTATTATTGGAATGGCACAAATATTTGTAGGAACTAATAATATTAATCTGCTTGAACCAAAAGGACAGATGGGTACCAGAATTAGTGGGGGGCAAGATTCATCTTCTCCAAGATATATATATACATTATTATCAAAATTGACTAAATTAATATTCAAGGAAGAAGATAATTATATATTGAATTATTTGAATGAAGATGGGTTATCAATTGAACCTGAATATTATATTCCAATTATTCCTATGATTTTAGTAAATGGCGGCATTGGTATTGGCACAGGTTATTCGACTAATATACCACAATTCAACCCAGAAACAATTACAAATATTTATTTAAATATTATTAATAATATTGATGAAACTATTGGCAAAATCTTGACATTAGATGATATTGACAAATGTTTAAAATTAATAGATGAAATAGAAATAGATGAATTATTTCCATATTATCTAGGGTTTAAAGGTGAAATAATAAAAAACGATAAAGGCAATTATATAAGCAATGGTATTTACAAATGGCTCAATGATACAACAGTTGAAATTACTGAACTACCTGTTGGAACATGGACTGAAAATTATAAAGAATATTTAGAACAATTGATTATAAACAATAATAAATATTTGAAATCGTTTGAAAATCATTATACAGCCAAGAATGTAAAATTCGCATTAAAATTAAATGATGACTGTAAGACGGAATTAGAACCTAAATTTTTAAGTGAATTCAATTTGACATCACCTAAAAATTTAAGTTTAAATAATATGCATTTATTCTCAGTAAAAGGAGCTATTAAAAAATATAATACGACTACTGAGATTATTAAAGAATGGTCTGTTACAAGACTTAATAAATATTATGAGAGAAAAGAGCGGCAATTAGAAATATTAATAGAAGATTTTAATATAATGTCAGCAAAGATCAAATTTATTACAGATATTATTAATGGTAATATTATTATTATGAATATTAAATTGAAAGAAATTGAAGAACAATTAGAAAAAGCTGATTATTATAAACATAACGATAATTACGAATATTTGTTGAAAATGCCTATTTCACAACTGACATTAGAGAAAAAAGAAAATTTAGAAAACGAAGTAATGAAACTAAAAAATAAGATAGATGAATTAAAAGATATGTCTATCATTGAGATTTGGGAAATAGAATTACGAGAACTATTAACAGAATGGAATAAACATAAAGCAAATATTGAGGAGGATTATTTAAATGACTTAAAAGGGGATGTGGTAAAATCCACAGCTAAACGAGGCGCCCCAAAGAAAAAGTAATAGGATCATCTATAGCCCATTTATTAAAATTAGTTCCATAATATTTCCATTTGAACGGTAATATTAAACTTTGATATTTTTTTAATTTTATGGCTATAATTTTATCGTCAGGATCATGATTTGTTTTTTTTATTTCTGCTTTATAAATAATAATTTCAGTATCTTCATTGGCATTTATAAATAAATATTTATGTCTATTTTGGATCCAATCATTAGCTATATCATAATCTTGATATTTAAAATTGAATTTGAACCAACTTTCAATAATTTCATTTGGATTTTGGAGTAAATCTGTAATTACTATTGGCTGTCTTAATGCTAATGAACTTAAATTAAAAGTATCTATTTCAGTTTGTAATATAGATATTTCTTTTGGAAAAATATAATAACACATTCCATAAACAATAATACAGCAAATAATTATTAATATTAATTTCATTTATTTATATTAAATAGAAAAATATGGTTAAAAAAACAGCAAGAAAACCTAGAAGCAAAAAACAAACAGGAGGTAGTAAAAATACGGATATGTTAGGTCCGCTTATTCCACAGTCATTATATGATTTAGCAAATAATGAACCAGAAAAACATAAATTAGAAAAACTTGAAAATATGTATAAAACTAAAGAAGATGAACTTAAATATGAATTAGAAGATTTGGAAAAACGATTAAAAGATACACAAACGGCAAATTCAAAAGCTCAACTAAATGGAATACAACAAAAAAAATTAGATGTTGATAAAAATGATAGAGACAGAAAATTTGGTTTAAATGTTGCAAAATATGGAACAAATATCTTGTCATCAACTTTAATAAATATTGTTATGCTTGGTTATTATGTTATAGAAAATGCTAAATTTGCATTTAAACTGGTTGCTAATGCAGGACAAGGTTTTATTATAAAAGTTGTTGGCATTATTATATTACTTATAATTATTATTACTGTTGGTTTTACAACCCCCGCATTTTCTAATCCAATGAATGTTCTTGGTTCCAATGATATTATCAAGAATATTTTAAATACTGATGTTGAAAATTATATCATGCCTTATTATTATAATTCATATTCTTATATATATTCACTAACTAATAGTATTAACAATTTATTACCAGATAATTTTAAATATAAATTTGCATCTTTAACAAATTCATTTAATTATATAACTACTGGTAAAAATATATATGATGATTTATTAGTAGATAGAGAAACAATAACCGATGGTAGAAGCGATAATATATTTCATATAAATTTCAAATCACAAAGTTTATTTGCAAGTGATAAAACATTTTGTGCTCTAAGTCCTAAAGAAGTTGAATTTAAATATAATGGTAATTTATATACATCTGATTATAATAACTTAGATGAAGATTTGAAAACTGATATTAACTATCCAACTTCATATACTATACCTATTACAAATGATGCTAAAGGAAAATATGTATTAAATCCATCAACATCTTATTATAATAATGATAATGATAATGATAATGCAAAATATAAATCTTTACCTAAATTATTTAAAGTATCTGGACCAACAAATGAAATTACATTTAATACAGTAAATGCCATTACTGTTAAAAGCACTTCTAATAATATGTATGGTATAATTGGATTATATGGAACAAGATTATTAAATCCAAATTATAAAGGTCCAATATTAAAATTAACAACTATTAATTATAGTCAGTCTGGTATAAATACAAATCCTGCTAATAATATTGAAACACCTGTATATTATGAAAATGGACTATATAAATATTATGATAATACTAAAAATAATAAATATGTAGAAATACCTAAAGATAGAATTTATTATGTTAATATATTATACGATCAATCAGGAAATAATAGAGATTTTCAATATAAACCAAGTGATAACAAATATCAACCTGAATTCAAATTAATTAATAATATAAGATGTTTGCAATTTGTATCAAAAAATATTTTATATTTAGAAAGACCAATTAATAATAAACAAATGAGAATTAAAACAAAAATTAATGTTAATAAAACTGATAGTCATTATACATCCATTCAAAATCAAGATGAAAGTTATATGAATTTATTAAGCACCAACACAAGACCAATAATTAAATTAAAGATTAATAAAACGGATGATACATATTCTATTGATATACAAAAAGAAAATGCCCCAAATGAAAAAAATAAAAATAATAATATATATATTCCAGGTAATATAATTGATATTAATATTGATATTAATGGCAGCGATAGCGGTATTGAAACAATGGGAACCGTTCATGATGATCGATCTGATACAACTAAAGCAGGAGATATAAGAGGAACCAAATTAACAAGTAGTATAGAAGCCCATAATTTTATAGGTGAATTATATGAATTATATATATATGATAGATCTAAATTATAATAATTTATACATAAATGTTTCGACAAGATTATATCCAAATTTTCTATAATAATTTCTAACACCTGTGCCTGCAATAATTGCCATTTTGTTAAAACCATTTAATTTAGCAATTTCTTCAGCCTTTTCTATTAGTTTTTTTCCATATCCTTTATGTTGTAGGGAATGATCATGATTATTACCAACATTTGACAATGTCGAATAAACGTGCAATTCTCTAATTAATGCGGCATTTTCTAAAATTGGTAAGACCTTATTATTATCTTTATTTAATCTTAATCTAATAAACCCAATGAGATAATTACCACTTTCAAAAGATATAAAATATTCGGTGCCTCCGCTTGCTTCATATTCCATGATTTCTAATTCGACATTATCGATTTTATTACCTTTAATTTCTCTACATCTAATACATTTACAACTCCAATTATTTGTTTTCATATCTTCTAATAACTTTTGTCTGGTGTTTACAAATTGCTGAGAATATCCGCCTAGAATATAATGACCTGATATATCTCTAATAATACGATTAATTCTAAATTGTTTTGTGATATTCATTTTAAAATATTTGATTAGATCATATAAATATTTGTCTTCGTATGGTTTATAAATTCCTGCTTCAAATAATTCTTTTATTTTTGTAAAAGGAACTACGGCACACGGATATATTTTTAATTGATCTAATTGTAATTCTGGATTTGTTAGAATTTCATCTAACATTGCTTTATCTTTTTCGACAGAACTACCATATAAATTTAACATCAAATGACCGTCGATTTTATAACAATTATTTTTTAATAGTTTAATTGCTTGTTTTGTCTTTTCTACTGATTCGCCTCTATTATTCATTCTAAGAACTTCATTATCTGTATGTTGAATTCCTAATTGAACTCTGGTACAATTGAACCTTCTCAATCTCTCGATTTCTTTGAGATTGATACTATCGCTTCTCATTTCTAATGTCAATCCAATAATATGAATTTTGGCTGTTTCATTTATTTCAATTTCTTCTTCTAAAGTTAATATTTCTTCTCTTTTATTATAATAAACATTTGCAGCATAATATAATTTTGTTATAAATTCGTCTTGATATTCTTTTGGATATTCGCTCCAAGTGCCACCTAAAACTAATAATTCTATTTTGTCTATTTCATGTCCCATTTTTTCTAATGATGAAATACGAGAATTCATTTGTTTGATTGGGTCAAAATCATTTTGATTTGCTCTTAAAACTGCTGGTTCTGTATATAAGTAACTTTTAGGTTGTTGGGTCCAATTATTAGCCTCAGATGGTTTTTCATTGGGACAGAACGAACAATTATGAAGACAACTAAAAGTACCTTTAACTCTTTCGCCATTTTTATTGGTATATTCAGGGGTTCCACTGGTTAAAACAGTGACACTAATAATACCAGATTGAGATTTTTGAATTTTTTTAATTAATTTCTTTTTAAGATTGTAATCATCATAACCAAGAGAATTATAAATTTTAATCAAATCAATTTTGCTACAATTAAATTTATATGTTTTTTGAATATACCTAATAAAATCAATAATTTTTTCAAATTCATTTTTAAGCAATTCTATTTTCAATAATGTTAATTGTTCTTCACTAAGAGGTTTATTTTTATTAACAATGATGTCTTCTATATCCATTTTTATAATTATAAAAATAGTTATTATAATCATTTTTTTAATTTAAAAAAAATGACTTATTTAAATTATTAATAAAAGTTAAATTGATTTGGATATTTCAAATAACAACAATGATTTATTAACTTGTATTATAGAATTATTAAAAAAAACCTCATTAAAAAATTTAGCTAATGAATTAAATATTGCAACAGGAACAATTATAAGATGGATAGAATTAAAGAACGTACCAAAACAATATGAATTTAATATATTAAAATTATCAAATATTAAAATAGATTATTCAAAATATTCGACAAAAATAAAAGATCAGTTTTTTACACCAATAGAAACAGCAAAACATTGTTTTGAAATTTTTAAAGATATTATAAAAAAATATTCAGATGATTATACAGAATATATTTATATTGAACCATCAGCTGGAGATGGTAATTTTTTAAAAGTTTTACCAGAAAATACTATAGCATTAGATATAGAACCTAGACATCCATCAATAATTAATTATGATTATTTAGATTGGAAACCTATAGAAAAAAATAAATATATAATATTTGGTAATCCACCATTTGGACTAAGAGGACATATGGCACTAAAATTTATTAATCATTCTTATAATTTTGCTGATTATGTATGTTTTATATTACCTCAATTATTTGAAAGTGATGGCAAAGGAGTACCAAGAAAACGAGTAATAGGATATAATTTAATTTATTCAAATAAACTAGAAAGTAATTTTTATGAACCAAATGGAAATATAATTAAAATTAATACAATATTTCAAATATGGTCTAAATATCATAAAAATAATCAATATGATATTGTTGATTATAATAATAAATCAATTTGTGTTTATTCTATATCTGATGGTGGCACTAAATCTTCAACTAGAAATAAAATAATGATAGGCAATTGTGATATATATATTCCATCTACATGTTTCGGTCTAGATAATATGAAATGTTATAATAATTTCGATGATCTACCAGGGAAAAAGGGATATGGAATAGTTTTTAATATAGATAAAGAAAATATGATAAACAAAATGTTAGATATTGATTGGAGCAAAATTGCATTCAAATCTACAAATTCAGCCTATAATTTGCGAAGTTCTCAAATATATAAATTATTTAATTCTTGATAATATAAATTCTTTTATTGTATTTAAATTAATATTATCGTCGATTTTTATTGAATATCCATTTATAATATTTTCTTCATTTATTTTTATTGTTGTATCTAATTTAAATGCTCCAGATTTTTTACGCCATGTAATTGTTTTACTTGGAAAATATGGCTTACATTTTATATTATTTTTATAAATTTCTTCTGAAAAATTATTAAATATAGTTAAATATATAAAATTAGGCGATATATCTATAAAAATAATAATATCTGCTATCCAAGGTATTTCGCCTAATTCGTGTTGAAATGAGGTATTTTTACTACCTTGATGCGCTGTTTTAATTTCGACAGTTTTATCAAGTATAATTCCATCACCACTACCACCTCCTATTTTTTTAGTTTTTATACCATCAATTACTGCTTTAATATCACATTTATCGCAAATTTTTTGAATAAATGTTTCACCAACAATTCCTACATTATTTGATTGTAATTTTTTTATATTTGCTATCATTCCAAATATTAATTTCTTCTTCTTTTTGTATTTGTAAATTAATCATATCTATAAAAATATCATTTAGATTATCATTATCAGTAGTTGTTGTCATATTTAATATAATTTATAAATTCATAGTCATTTTTTAATAAATAATTAAAAAAAATGAATAATTATAAGCTTTTAATAATATTATCAAAATGAACCAAGCGTTTTACGATGAATTCAAAAAAATGAAAGTATTAAAATTGGAAAAATCAAGAATTATATTAAAAATAATTCAAATGAAATTGCTGGTAAATTAAAAAAAGTTATTGCAGAATTAAACAGCAAAAGAGAGCAATAAGTATTAACACTTAAAAGCGATTTATCTTATCAAAATAGATATCATGGAGCTGTATTATCAACGAATCATAGTATTTGGACGGATTTTGATAAATCTATTGAATATGAAGCTATATTATCAGCTGTTTTAGAATTCATTGATGTTTGATTAAGTCCTTTATATACATCTTTAAATAGTTATTATAAATTTATAATATTTTTTTGTATATTTATGAAAAAATGATTTTTATATTTAATTTATAAAAAATAAAAATGAACCCTCAGGCCATAATCGATAATTTTAAAAAAACTGAAAATGAAAGCATGAAAAATTATAGAGATAAAATTAATAATAATAATATTACCGAAAAAATAAAAACCGTTATTGACGAATTAACTGAAAAACGACAAAAATATTATTTAGGATTTGCAAGTAGTTATAATAGTCCATATGGTCAAGGAATGTATGGAGGACAAATATTAACTACTAATGTTGGTCCGCATGCTGATATTCAAAAATCTATTGAATACGAAGTATTATTATCATCAATATTAGAATTTATCAAAAAATAAACAGTTTTGGTTATTCGCAATATTCCTTTAAGTCCTTTATATACATTTTAATTTGATGTTCTTTAAATAGTTGATATTTATTGATATATTTATTCATATCATCAAAATAAAATTTATATAATTCTGGTAAGTCTTTATTTTTTGCTATTTCATATAATAAATTAGCCTCTTTAATTAAATCATCACAATTAATATATAAATCTTCTTTCAATAGTTGCATTATATTTTAAAAAAATGAATAATTCATATATATATTAATAATTCTCATGGTAGAATTAGTTAAACAGAATGGTTTATTATGGATTGATAAAATGTTAGAAACAGCACTAACAAATACTAAAGCAGGTTCAATATCATATTTATTTTATGGAGAAAAACCAAGCGAACAATCAATAAATATAAAATTAGGACATTTTGGAGAATTTATTTCAAAAGATTTAATTTGAATTATTACAATGCGGAGTTCAGACAATTAATAATAAAAAAAAAGATATTGATTTAATTTTTAAAAATGAGAATAATAAAATAATTTATTATAGAGAATTAAAAGGAAATATTGAATTAGATACAGAGAAATTACCAGCTACAATAGATAAATGTAATGAAATTGTAAAATCATTACAATATAAATATAAAGATTATGTTATTGATTATGGAATATTGAATTGGAGTATTTATAATAGAAAAATATTGAAAACATTTGAAAAAGAAGGTATAAAAATAGATCATATGCAAGAATTATTATATATTATAGATATAACTTGGAATGAAGAAGAATATTATAAATTTAATAATTCTTAATAATTAAATGATTTGTATTTATTTCATTGCCACTATTAAATGGAATATATAATATACAAACAGATTATATTAAGAAAAATAAAGTAAGAAAACACAAAAATTATAAAGACTAAAAATCGGACATTTTAAATGGTAAATGGTGTAAATGTTTAATAGTATTTTCATTATTAATCATTTTTAACAATTCAGTTTTATTTTTACATTTAATTAATAATTCATCTCTCGTAAAATTCATTTGTTATTATTTATAATTCAATTTTTTATAAATGGATCTAAAGAAAATTATAAAAAATATTTATAATAATGAATTGTGTTATTAACCATGAATTAATGATTGTAAATCAAAAATTGAATAATATTATCAGTATTTTGTTTATAATCCAATTTTTCGTTTTTGTTAATAATTATAAATGGATTTAAGGAAATTTATAAAAAATTGAAATATGGATATTACAGAGACTTCTAGAGCTGGTATAAGATGGACTAAAGACGAGGATAATAATCTTTGTCAAGAAATAGCAGAAAATAAATCATATGAAGAAATAGCTTTAATTCATAAAAGAACAGTTACAGGAATTAAATCAAGAGTTGTAACAAATATAATATTTCCCAAATATAAAAATGAGAATATTTCAATTATTGATTTATCGTCATCATATAATATTGAACCTGCTATTATAGAAAAATATATTAAAAAATTAGAACCTCATACTGATAAAAAAGAAAATATTATTGAATATCGTTTAATGATGGTAGAACAAAAATTAGATTATATTACTTCAATTTTAAATGCTATTTATCATTCTTAATAACCTGAACCACTAACAACCAATTCGCAAAATTGATAATCAAAATGATAATATAATATTTTATTTAATTCTAATAATTTATCATATGTTTTTACTAAATTTTTTTTAGTAGTATAATAACTCATAATATTTAAATTAGTTTTAATTATTCTAAAATCAATAGTTATAAACTCTTCTGTATGTTTATAATTTACAACATCATAACTTAATAATTTAGCTATATGATTTTGAATTTTATACATTTGTTCTTCATTATATCTGTCAATTGCTTCGATTTTTTTTATTATTTTAAATAACTTTATTTCACGTGGTTTATAATAAATATATAAAGTATCTCTAAAATTACTACTATCATATATTTTACCTACATATATATCAATATTTTCAACATTTCTTAGGTCCTTAAATGCATTCATTAAAGTTTTAACATATTCAACTTCATTTTTAATATCGTTAATAAAATATAATTCTAAATATGTACCATTACGAAATCCACAAGATGTTAAATAAATACTATAATGAGTTATTTTAATTTCATCATCATCTATTAGATTGTTATGATTAGTTAATGTTTTAAGTTTTTTTAAACAATTATCAAAAATTGATATTATTTTTTCCATTTTTTGCATTCCTTCTATTCTTTTTTGTTTTCTCATTTCTTTCAATATTTTTACCTCTTCCATTTATTTTATAATGACAAAAAAATAATTTTGTCATTTTTGTTTTCTTTTTTTTTACTCTTCGCGATAGTCGAGGAGCATCTCGTTGCTGGTTTCACCCAAGAAATAATCACGGATCATATATTTAGGATCGATGATATAACTCTTGTCATTCAAACAATTATAGAAATATCGAAAGAACTTATTATATTTCTTTGAACTCGTTGAACGTTTGGGTTCCTTGCAATTCAATGGATTTCTATGCGCCGTTTTCTCAAGATGAATAAATTTATAAGATCTATTCGTTGCAAAGTTTCTGCAATACACCATTGTCGAAACACCATAATAGACTTTGTCATTGATTGTGACTTTGTCAATTTTGGTTATATCTTCGGTGAAAAGCAGTGACATAACAAACATTTGGAATAATTCGCAGTTCTCAACAAGCTGATCGTTTGTCAATACAATCGAACGACCATTTAACATAACCTTTACATAGTTTTTAAACTGTGTGAAAGTGAAGTTAGCAGCGTCGCGATTGAAATTGATTGATAAACAACTGATTGTTGGTACCATGATGATACACAATATATTATTTTATAACTAAAATCATATTTATTATTTTTTACAAATAAATTAAAACAAATTTATTTTTATTTATAAAAAATGACAAAAAATTAATTTTGCCATTTTTGTTTTCCAAATCAATCAAATCTTTACAAACTGATTGATTGACGCATAAATATCATATCCATAATTGTGAAGAATGGCTCTCAAAATTTCAGTTTGAATTTGATATTCCATATATTTTTTATAATAATGAATGCTGTCTGCAGTTTCATTATCATAATATTCTTCAATTAAATCTCGTGGTCCAATGATATAATTACCACGATCAATGCTATCGTAAAACAGACGCATAAATTTATTATATTTCTTCCAACTACTTTCTCGTTTTGGTTCTTTGCAATTCAATGGATTTCTATGAGCCGATTTTTGAAGAGAAATGAATGTATAAGAATCTGTCAAATAAAGACTTTTCCAATATCTCCTAGTAGAAATGCCATAATAAAGCGTGTTATCAATAACGAGTTTGCCAATTTTGGTTGTGTCTTCTGTTAAAAGCAGAGACATAACATAAGCTTGAAATACCTCAAAATTATCAACAAGCTGTTTATTTGTCAATATAACTGCGCGATCATTAAATATAATCTTAACAAAGTTCTCAAACTTGATAAAAGTAATATTAACAGGCGCGCGATTATAATTCGTATAAAAACAACTAATTGTTGGTGCCATGATGATACCTAAATAATTTAGGTTATAGAACTTATCATTTTTAATAATGATTATAAATAAATCAAAACAAATATTTTTTAATAGAATAATAAATATCACGCCCATAACTATGAAGAATATTGATTAATATTTCTATTTTCTTATTGTGTTCGTGTTGATTACTTATAAACTCTGATATATGTATTGTTTCATTTCTGTAATATTCATAATATACAAAAATAGGATTTATTATATAACCTTCTTTATATAAATAATAAAAAGTTTTAATAAATTTATTAATTTTTTAATACTAGTTGTTCTTTTAGGTTCGTTAGAATAAAATGGATTTCTATGATATGACTTTTGAAGAAATATAATTTTATATGATAATGTCAAATAAACATTTTTCCAATATCTCATAGTTGAAATGCCATAATACTTTTTTTTATTTATAATCATTAAATCAATTGATGATGTATTTTCAGTTAAAACCAATGACAATAAATAGATTTGAAATAATTTATAATTGTTTAATAATTGTTCTATAGATAAAATAATAGATTTATAATTTAATATTATTTTTACGTATTTAACATATTTAATAAAAGTTATATTTATTTGGCCGTCATTATAATTTGTAATATAAAAACAACTAACAATTGGGTTTATTGTCATAATTATAATTATTAAATTAAATAATTCAATTCTATTAAATAATATTCATAAAACAAATTTATAGGATTAATATCAATTGTTTTAATCCATTTGTTAAATATCCACATGAATTTATTAATTTTCTTTGAACTTGTTGGGCGTTTAGGTTCATTTGATTTAAATGGGTTTTTATGTGCCAATTTCTCTAAATAAATCATTTTATATGATGGAGATAAATAAAGATTATCCCAAATTTTAGTATAAATCCCATAATTATTATTAGTCTTATAAATTTTAGATGTGTCTTCAGTTAAAATAAGCGATAATAAATAAAGTTGAAATAATTCAAAATTAGATAGTAACTGATTATTTGTTAAAATAACAGATCTATTATTAAATATAACTTTAATATAATTGTCAAACTTGATAAAAGTTATATTTATTGGTTTTGCATTATCAAAATACATATAAAAACAACTAATAGACAGCGTCATTATTAGTTGTTTTTATAAAAAAAATAAAATCATTTTTTTAATAGAATTGTTTGTATTTATAAAAACATGAAATCGTAAAATCATTAGGAAATAAATATTTATCAAATAATAAATATAATTTTTTCATATAACTATTATCATCTTTAAGCATAATCATATATTTTATATGTGAATTTTCATTATAATTTTTTAAATTATTCAATTTAGAATTTAAAAAATAATTCATAAAAATTGTTGAATCAATAAAATTATTTGAAATACTAATAAATAATCTTGTTTTATTTTCTTCTAATGGTAAAAAATTAATAGAATAATTAATTTTACTATTAACAGACCCTTTAATATAATATGGATATCTATAAAAAAAATTATGTTCTGCGTTATTAAATAACTTTTCACTAAATAAAAATTTATTATTTCTATGTTTTACTTCGAGTTTGTTATTACTATAAATGAATTCTAAAATAACATTCACCAAACTGACATTAATATCAATGTAATTAATATTAATCTTATCTTGCGTTTTCTTAAAATTTGATGGTGGATCTCTATTATAACTTTTATAACTCCACCATAATAAACCGTTTTTAGAAATAACTTTTCCTATAGCATCACTTTGATTATATGGCGTTAAATGATTAGTACAAAGCAAACAACCATTATTAATAATACCATTATCTAATCTTGCCCCCAAATGTTTGCAAATATTAATTGTTGATACTGGTGTATTATTATAATCATACCAAAGAACCATTGGTAATTTACCGATATTAAAATTATATGGTTTGTGTTTATCAATTTGGCTTTCTATTCCAATTGGATGCCATTCCCTCACAAATTGAGGTAAAATAAATGCATTCAATGTTGTTATAATAAAATTGAGAATAATATAATATTTATACATTATATAAAGTTATATAAAAAATCCTTTATATTCATTTATAAATATGTTTAACGAATGTATAAACGAATTACAATCACATAAAAGAATAGTTATAATAGGTGATATGCATGGAGATATTAGAAGATTTAAAAATATATTGATAGACGCTAAAATTATTAATGATAATCTTGAATGGATAGCAGAACCACCTGAAACAATAATAGTACAATTAGGGGATCAAGTAGATAGTTTAAATAGAATAGGAACAGAAAATTGGGAAAAATTAAAAGATTATGAGATAATTTATTTTACAGAACATTTAAATTTAATAGCCCGTGCTAAAGGTGGTTATTGTATATCGTTAATAGGAAATCACGAATTAATGAATGTAATCGGGGATTTTTCATATGTTTCTAAAAATAGTAGTTGTGAATTAAGACAACATTTATTTAAACCAGGTGGTTCTTTAGCTATGATTTTAGCAAAACGCCCATTAGTTTTAAAAATAGATGATTTATTATTTTGTCATGCCAAATTCGATATTAATCATCTCAATTTATTAAAAAAATATAATAAGAATATTGCATACATAAACCAAATATGGCGTAAATATCTGGAAAAAGAAAAAATAAATATCGAAGACAAAGAAATTATTGATAATATTATTATTGGTCCTACTGGTATATTATGGAATAGAAACCAAAATAATATTGATGAAACATCAGCATTATTTAAAGAATTAGGTTTAACATATATGTTTTTAGGACATACATTAAACGAAAAAATAATATTAAAAGATAATCAAATTTGGTATTGTGATACCGGTATATCTCGTGCATTCGGTAAAGATAGTTATCAATATTTAGATATCAAAAATTATCAAATTAATATCCAAACTATTAAAGAAAATATTGATATCAATTAATCATCATCTATAAATAACGATTTCTTAGGTTTTTGTTTTTGTTCTTCTTCATCTTCAATAAATAACGATTTCTTAGGTTCTTTTTTTGGTTCTTTTGGTTTTTGTTTAGGTTTTTTTTCGTCATTATCATTATCATTATCATCATCATTAATAAAATAACATTTTTTATTAGTATCGTCTTTATCTTCATCCTCAGATAATATTAATTCATTTTCAATATAATTTTTAATTTTATAGCCATTAGTTTTATAATAATTAATTCTTTTGTTTCCTTTGAATTTAAATAATGAGAAATCATCATAAATATCTATACATAATGGAATATATTTTCGTTCTGTTTTTTTTTCTCTCAATATTCTGCCAACAGATTGTTGAATATCGCCGATAGGACTGGCTAATATTACTGTATTTAAGGTAGGAATATTTAAACCTTCGCTACTCATTTGATAAGTAGCTAAAATAATTTGTTTAGTTGCTGAAATATCCAAATCAGTCATTCGCATACCACCAATATAATAACCATATGACGCAATTTCATCGGCTTTTATTAATTGTTCTAAATCTTTTAATTGGTTCTTTCGTTCAGATAATATTAATATTTTTCTATCTGGGTCATTAATAAGAACTTCTTTTAATAAATTTATAATAAAAATAGTTCTAGGCATATAACTCGTAATATTATTAATCATTGATACAAAATTGGGTGTTCCGTTATACATCAATTTGACATAACTATAATTCAAATCATGGACGAAATATTTATGCAAATGAACTATCATATTACATTCATTATTGTCATTTTTGATTTTATAAACAGATTTCCCCAAATACCATTCAAAAACCTTTCTTAAACCGTCTTTACGATTAAGAGTTGCCGAAAGTCCTAAAGTTATACGAATATTCATTTTTCTAAATGCTTTAGAAAAAACCTCTGATGCTATATGATGACATTCATCTATAATAACTAATCCAAAATCACTAAAAATAGAACTGTCATAATCCCTTATTGCCAATGATTGCAGAGTAGCAATAACAATATCTTTATTTTCTACATCGACGGTGCTTTGCTTAATTTTTCCAATTTTTGCATTTGGAACAAATAATTTAATACTATTTATAAATTGTTCGTTCAAAAAATCTTTATGAGAAATAAACAAAGTTTTCTTTTTAAAATAACAGGCAATATAAATAGCCATAATTGTTTTACCAAATCCACATGGAACACTAATAATACCTCCTAATTTTTTTTTATCAATTACATTTTCGATATATGCATCTACAGGAGCCTGTTGAATATCTCTTAATTTCCCATTAAAATTTAAATTAGGACAGTCTATGCCATTATTTAATTTGTCGTTTAAAGGATATCCAAATTTTTCAATTCCATAACATTTAGGAACATACAATTTAGTATCACTTTCGAGATATATAGGATATTCTTTAATAACCGAAAAAACATTGCCGAAAACTTTAGGACTGATTAACAATTCTTTTTTAATTTTATTGATTATATCTTCATTTTTGGTTGTTTTATGAATAGCATAACCACGATTATTTAAAGAAGTTATAATACTCATTTTTATATAGTCAATATTTAATATGAATTTATTTTTTATATGTAATTTATAAATAGATGGTTATAAATTTTATTAGAGCATTATTAATTTTGATTTTAATTTTTGTTATTTTAGTCGATTTCGATTTACCAATTATTATAAGCACTCCTATTAATCAATTATTTATAGCTATTATTATACTATTTTTAATATTAACTGTTGATGAAATTATAGGATTTATAACCGGTTTAATATTTTTAATTATTTATTTTAAATATTACCAACGAAAATTAAATAAATCTTCAAAGAATTCAGATAATTCCGAATCGTCTTCTAATAATGTTATGGGTATTTCAGCTACCACAAAATCGCATTTTACATCATCGCCTGCCATGTATTCAACAACTAGCCCCGATGATAATTCATCTTTATCATCTATATTTAATTTCTTTTCAGGTGATACTAAACCAAAACCATATTCAAATCAGCCTGAAATACCTAATCATTATATTCAGGATATAAAAAATGAAAATTGCACTTTAATTCCATATGTTTCTACAGAATTATTAAAATCAGCACAAAATAATGTTTATAATGAAGATAATTATAATGTCGAAATAAAACAAGATGCTAATTTTTATGGTATTCAAGGATTAAACTCAGATAACGTCCATTATAGTGCGTTCGACAATTCTTCAAATAACTATACAACATTATAAAACATCATCAAATATAATATAACAAAAATTAAACCAAGTTTAATATAATAATTATAATTATCAAACATTAATGATAAATTTTCTGGTATTTTACTTAAAATAGTTGCATAAATATATGGATTAGTTACCAAAGCAACAATTATACAAATAATAAAAACCTTAACTACCAATTCATTATCAATGCATAAATCTTTTTTGTTTTTTTGCTGTTGTAGTTGCGGTAGTAGCTGCTGTGGTAACTGTTGTTGTGGTGGCGGTAATGGTACTTGTGGTGGTAGCTGTTGTTGTTGCTCTTGTTGCTGATAATTAATTTTATAATTATTATTAGCATTTTCAGATAAAGATAATTCTTTTTCAAATTCGCTCAAAACATCTCTAACTGTTTGATCGTTTGTCATATCGTCTGTTATTACAGGTCCATTAGTTTTTAATGGTATTTTGTCTATAGATGTAATCATAATATTATTAGACGGTTTGCCGGTTGTCGTCATCTGTTTTTATATTATTATAATTTATATATATAATAATAATTCTTACGCAAATATTTTATTCATAAAATTGGGATCTTCTATTTGATTAGAAGCTTTATAATTTTGTTTATTGGCTTCCAATGCATCTTTGTTACAAGGTGCATTAACAATATTATATTTATAACAAACATCATTTAATTTAAATACCTTATTAACAACTTCTTCATATTTAGGGGAAAAATATAAAGTGCAATTTTCTTTACATACTCTACTAAAAACTAAAGCTAATGATAAACCAAATAATGCACTGATAAATATTTGCCCGTATTTATTATAAAATAATCTATCTAAAATATACTGTGTTTTCATTTTTAATCTATTTTAATATTAGTTTTTTAAATTATAGGTTGTTCTATAGCATCGGGTGTGCATTTAACTTCATCGACTTTAAATTTATAACAGGTATCATTATCTGAATGTCTATAGACAATTTTATCGGCATTATAAGGAGTTGGATATTTAATTATAACCTTTGGTTTAGGAGTAGAAATATATACATAAAAAATACCAATAGCAAACGCAATAATAAACGCAAAAATATTAAAACTGAATGTTTTCATTTTTATTTATATTCTAATTAATATAATTAAATAAATGTCTGGGGCAATTCGATTCATTTGGCTAAGATTTTTAGATATTATAACGCCTATTATTGCATTTCTTATAGTATTTATAATAATTAGTGGTATATGGTGTTTAATTTATAAAATTTCTTTTAATAGGTATTTTATCACAGTAATAAAACCATTGATATTAATATTTTATAGTTTAGCATATGTAATTTTTCAAATAGTACAAATACCCATGATTATTTATGAATTTATAAAAACTGTTTTTATAGAAATATGGGCTATGCTTTCTTATGTTATAAATTTTATTAATGGTATTTCCAATTTTATTTATGACATAACTCAAATAAATGGTGAAAATTTATTTTAATTTCATTACAGAATTAATTGTATAAATTTCTTCTACTTCTTCTATATCCGGCTTTTTTAATGTTATGTAATTATATAAATCATTTGATTTTTTAGATTTGCGCCATTTGTCAAATAAAACCTTATTATCCTTCATATATTTATTATATTTTTCATTATTACTTCGTCGTTTGCTCTCATATTCCATATAATATTTATTTTGTTTATCTTTTTCTTTTTTTGTTTTTTTCTCAATTTCATTTTTATAATTTGTAATTGCACCCAATAATTTAATTTTATTTATATCAGTCTTTGAATTAATATTATCAACTAATAAATAACCTATATCTAATGTTGTCATTTTCTATAACTATTAATTATATTTTTTTAGCATCATAAATATTAGGCTGTGATAATTCAAACATACCTTTATAAAATTGTGTTAAAGTCTCATTATCCGTCAATGTTTGTTCATATTCACTAATTGGAAGATATTTAATTATTGTCTTTAATTCATTCTGTTTTGTTATATATTTATTTTCATAATAACTTTTTATTATTAATATTATTCCTACAAATAATAGAAATAATGCTATTGATTTCATTTTTATTAAATGAAAATAAAAAAATAAAAAAAACCTTAACTTAAAGTTCTTTCAACTGTAACTTCAATACCTTCAGGCACAGCCTCCAGAGTTTCTGGTGTTGTTTCAGGAGTGGCTTCAGCAGTTTCAGTGGTTTCAGCAGTGGTTTCAGCAGTGGTTTCAGCAGTGGTTTCAGTGGTTTCAGTGGTTTCAGTGGCTTCAGCTGTGGTTTCAGTGGCTTCAGCTGTGGTTTCAGTGGCTTCAGGAGTGGTTGAAGCTTCCTTGGCAGCTAGCCAGGGGTCGCTTTGGTTGGCTAATTCTTCGGCTACATTAACTTTTGATTTTGAGATAATATCAACTTTTCGTTGTTCGAAAACTTGGTCTTTGGTTTCCATGTTTTGTTTATATTGTTTCATTAGAGTATTTAGTTGAGTTTCTGAATATTCTTGATCGTTTAGATCATTTGGATTTGGAGACCATGGACACCAGCAACCAACTTGACAAATATAGATATCAAATTTGTCATCGTATTTTTTAATAAATTCGCTACGAGCTTTAGCTTCTTCCATGGTATCAAATACACCTCGTATTTTAATACCTCGCATAGATGTGCGAAAGTTATTTTCTCGATGAAAGTCAGTTTCAATTTCACCCGAATTAGTATCTTTGAAAAATTTATATTGTTCGTCTAATTCGCCAGCATCAAAAATATAAGCATGATTAGAACGAATAGTATTAATAAGATCAGCTGAATCAGGATATTTATTTTGAAGACCTTCAAGAAGTGCTGACATATCTTTGCCAAATTTATCTAAAAATTTTGAAAAATAATAAACTTCTTTATTTTTGAGAATTTCTTCAGGACTTAAAAACGAAACTAAACCATAATTTTGCCCTCTAATCGCCTTATCTTCATCCAAATAATCATGTTGTTTAGTTGTCACCAATACATCTTCCATTATTTACTTATATATAATAAATAAATAAAAAATTCTTATATCTTTTTATAATAATATTCTAAGGATTTTAAAATAATATAACTAGAAGCAACACAACATAACATACTAAATGTTTTGTAACTATTATAAAATAATTATTTATTATTATATAAATATAAAATTTCTATCCAAAATTTTGACATTTAATAATAATAAATAAAAAAAATGTTATATTTATAATAGTATGTATCAGCCAACTTATAGTTTTGATATTTGGGAAGCACTAATTCGTATATTAAAATACGCGATAGAAGCAATGGTTGTCGCGCTAGCGGCTTATATTCTACCAGAACACAAATTACGATTTAGCGAAATATGGATGATTGCTTTGACTGCCGCTTGTCTATTCTCAATATTCGATTTACTCGCTCCTTCATTCTCTGCCGGTGCTCGTCAAGGTGTTGGACTTGGTGCCGGTTTCCGCCTAATTGGTTTCGGTATTTAAAGAGATGGAATAACTTTATAATTTAATTCTTCGCATATTTTTTTCCATATTTGGTCTTGGACGTATAATTTTTCTCTACTTTTTAATAAAGGAAAGAATTTTAAATATTCATTCAGTCCTAATATCTGAAAAAATTTATATAAAACATAACTATACGATAAAAAGTTTTTTCTATCTTTAGGACAATGTTTTAAAAAAGGTCCTTGAATATCTCGAAACATCGAACATAATTTCTCCTCTAATTCTGGTGAAAATTGCGGTGTAGGTATTCCATTAATTCTATTGATAATATAATTGATATGTTCATAATATTTATTAATTCTCAATCGTTTCAATATTTCCCGCATTTTTGTATATGTAATTTTCTTAGTATCCATTATTTTTTCTTTTTTAATTTCATTTAAAATTTTTTCAAATACATCATTAGGAATGTCTGTACTTTCTTTTCCTTGAACTTGATTACACCATTCCCTAAAATGATTAATTCTCTTATAACTAAAATGAGAAGTATCTTTATTATTTTGTCTTAAAATAGGTCTATTTTGTTCTACCAATAATAACTCCTGATATCCACAATTACTACAAATCATTATTGCATCGTGTTGCAAACAAATTAAAGGAATATTACATTTACAACATATTTCATTATTATCATTATTAATTTTTTTTATATGATATTTATTAGTAATAGATAAATATTGATCGACTAAATCACTTTTTTCAATAATTTTTAATTCATCGATTTCGACTTTATCTTCAACTGGAGTTATATTGAATGATTCTAAAATAGATTTTGTTTTATATTTACTAGAAGATACAACCGACTGTTTTTCAATCATCTCATAATAATTAAATAAAATAGAACTGGTATTTTCATAATATTCAATTTCATCAAAATTATTATTATTGTTTATTTCATTTTGAATATTTTTAAGTTCTTCTTTTATTTGTATATTACTATTCCATAGATTTGAATATAATTCATCGTTTTTAATATTACTATTATAATATCGAGTAATTTCATCATTTATATTTTTATAATTTTTTTCTAACCTATCTATTTTTTCCACATAATTTTGATTGTCTATTATTTTTTTATTATAATTACTTATAATTTTATTGTGCATCGCATCCAACGTTGATAAATCTCGGTTTATATCAACGTTTTGAAATCGCTTTTTAGAAGTTTTATCTTTAAACATATATAATAATAAAAATTTTAAATTATGCTTTTATATAAATTATGAATTATTTTTTTTCTCCTATTATAGTATAAAGAATATAGCATAAATGGGTGGTGGTCTTCTTCAACTTGTTGCTTATGGTGCTCAGGATGTTTATTTAACTGGTAATCCACAAATTACTTTTTTCAAAGTTGTTTATCGCCGACATACTAATTTTGCTATGGAAGCAATTCAACAAACATTCAGCGGTGTTCCTAATTTTGGAAATACAGTTTATTGTCAAATTTCTCGAAATGGTGATTTAATTCATCGTACATATTTAGAAGTTGGAATTAAATCCATTTCTGATTCTTCTTCGACTTCTTATGTTAATTATTTAGGTCTTCGATTATTAAAATCTGTTTCTATAGAAATTGGCGGACAACAAATTGATAAACATTATTCTGACTGGTTATATATATGGAATGAATTATCATTACCTCTTGGAAAACGTTATGCCTGGGATACTATGGTCGGTGCAGATCATGACATTTTAAATGCCGGAATTGCTGATGGTGTAACCACTCTATATATACCTCTTGAATTTTGGTTCTGTCGCAATATTGGTCTTGCTCTACCATTAATAGCGCTTCAATATCATGAAGTCAAACTAAAGATAGAATTTGAAACTTTAAATAATTGCACTTATAAACCTAATAACGCATTAAATGCATCTAGTGATACAACTTTATCTCTTATAAGTCCTAATTTATGGGTCGATTATATCTTTTTAGATACTGATGAACGACGAAAATTCGCTCAATTATCTCATGAATATCTAATCGAACAATTACAATTTACCGGTCAAGAAAGTCTAAATTCTACCGGTTCTCGAATTAAATTAAATTTTAATCATCCTTGCAAAGAATTAGTATGGGTCGCAAAAATAAATACACCAAATGCTTATTGGTATAATTATACCGTCCCAGATATTAGCACAGCATTACCATCATCAAATCCAGCAGAAGATTCAGGTTATGCCTTTCCTAATGTATTTGGTACTGCAAGTCTTAATGCAGATGCTTATGTTACTTCAAATATTGGAACAGCTGTGATTACTACTAGTACTCAAAATATAGGAGCTATAGATCATATTTTACCATATGATTCATCAATATTAACTACTAAGAATGTTAATCCATTTGATACATGTCTTTTACAATTAAATGGAAATGATCGTTTTAATGTTCGCAACGGTTCTTATTTCAATTTAGTTCAACCTTATCAACATCATACTAATATACCTCTAAATCGTGGTATTAATGTTTATTCTTTTGCTCTCAAACCAGAAGAACATCAACCATCCGGCACTCTAAATATGTCTCGTATTGATACAGCTATTTTAGATGTTAAACCAATAGTTGGAACTGGTGCAACCCCTCCAACAATTTCAGGTAGTATTAATATTTATGCTGTCAATTATAATGTACTTCGTATTCTTTCAGGAATGGGCGGTTTAGCATATTCAAATTAAAATAATTAATAATCTTTTTTTTTCTCCTATTATAGTATAAAGAATATAGCATAAATGGGTGGTGGTCTTCTTCAACTTGTTGCTTATGGTGCTCAGGATGTT
>Ga0114971_10000050_pt1 | contig 61598 bp, 62 predicted proteins | sample M_140625_MF_Meta_FD_87320 | JGI IMG/M metagenome (GOLD analysis project Ga0114971, IMG submission 87320) | Freshwater microbial communities from Lake Montjoie, Canada to study carbon cycling - M_140625_MF_MetaG | ecosystem: Environmental > Aquatic > Freshwater > Lake | place: Lake Montjoie... | reverse complement strand
GTCAGACCTATCTTATTGACAATCTTTTCAACCTTTATCGACACGACTCTATCAACAACGACAACGATATCTCCTCTATCGGCACTTTCGACCACAACAATCAAACCATTACCCTATTCTAAGGGGGACCAAGGTCCCCCTTTAACCCCTCCTTTATAAAAATAAACATCAAAAAACATCTAAAAAAATAGGGAGAAATCCCCATTTTTTTATTTTGCGTAACTCCTACAACATTAATGCAATCGAACGTTCTCTACCGCCGCAACCATATTTTCATCGTGCCAATTTGTCCAATCGTGTTTTACGCGCATTATATTCGTGACAGTGTCTTCGCCGTTCTCTTCAAGTTCCCTAATCACATCATCCCGTTCCTCAAGGTTCGCCTGCAATATGTCAGCCTGGTGACTGTGCCACCAATTTAGGTCAGGCGGAGGTTTCTTCGAGTCAGTTCGGACAACGAAGTCCATTATGTGTCCTATAACGTCGTAGGGAAGCGGAGTAGCAACAATTATACATTTATACAGAACCTCCGCCTCCATGTTTTTGTAGTGGTCATAATACTCGTGTTCTTCTTTTTGTTTCTGGATATATTCTGCTTGACCTTTCAGTCTCTCGTCATGTGCCTGGCTTATTCCACTCGCGTAGGGGCTGTGCAAGCGGTAGTCTCTACGGAAAATTTTTTCGAGCGCAGATGACTTTGTTTCGTGGATAAAGCACCGTTTTTCAAATTCGTTAATTTGCTGTTCGTTCATTCTTACCTTAGTTTTCAATCGCGTGTTTTCAAATAGTTAGTTAGTTTCAGGCAATTTTGGTTATAAAAACTAACTACACAATCAATTTTGCTTGGGGTTTGTGTTGAAATTTTTAATTCTTCAAGAATGTAAATATATTATAAAAATTATATATTTAGTTTAGTTACGCTTACACAACCGGGTAGCTGGCACTAAGGAGCATTCCGCACTGCCCATCACCGCCGTTGAACGCCTTTCCACGAGCCAACTTGATGTATCCGCCAGAACCCCAGGAAGAACCCCAAGAGTTCTTAACTAAGTAGTAGTCGCTTCCGTTCTCAGTGCCATATCCAACAACAAGAACTCCATGGTCAAGTGTGGTTCCGCAAGTGCCAGCGAAGACTCCCGACTTGTAAAGCTGGAACTCTCTCTGGTCCGCCTCGATGGCAATAGCGACAGGCTGTTGAGCAATGGCGGCCATCATCTGAGCATCATCAGACGGAGCAACATCAACATACTTGACAATATCGCTTCCGGGGTAAACGCTGCAAGACTTCTGGCACGTTCCCTGGTCCTGAGTATCACCCGAGAAATAAGGATAATCAGACTCAAGGCACAATCCGCCATTCTTCTGAATCCACTTGAATGCATTGTCCATCAAACCACCATTGCAACCCTGGTCAAGTCCACCATTACGGAAGATATCGCAATCGACCAGCTGCTGCTCAGAAAACGAGACCAGCTTACCATTCTTAACATAATACGCGCCCTCGAGAGCTCCAGTGGTAGAGAAGCTCCAGCAGCTTCCGCACTGACCCTGGTCCTTGACAGGCGTAACGCCCCCAGCATCAACCCAATTCACAGACGTAGGAACCGCAACGTTCAACCACTTGGTTGTTCCAAGACGCTTGGGCTTCTCAAGTTTGGAAGAATATCCAAGGAACATCTTGTAATCAGCGCTGTCCATTCCGGAGAACTGATTGTGACCAAGAACGTGCGTGTTGTTATTAACCGCATTGTGTGTCTGAATGAACTTGTCATTGTCAGCCCACTTATTAAACATGCTCAAATACGCATCACCGTCCGCAACATGCACCTTATACTCATCTAACCAAGCATCGAAACGCTCACCCATGCGAACTCCAAGAACCGAACCAACAACAGACAAAAACGAAAGAACACTAAACAACTTCATTGTATATAAATAACCATTATATTTTTTATATACTCTTTTATATTAATAAATTACTTACATTATTTCAATTCATTTTCCCACGAATCGAGCATACTCGCAGTAATCGGTTTGAAATTCACATGAGCTTCCCAGAAATATCTACAAAATGCCCAATGAAAGTCAGCATCATCCTTATAATAATCTATATAGCGTGTAGTCAGAAACCGTTGAGTCTTTTCAGGTAATAGCTCGAATTGTGCCTTAGGCAATACATAAGCCAACTGCACGTTGGGCGAAAACGCTGGTCGTGCCTTCAAAATAAATGTCGTATCACAATCCGGAATATAATGTTGTAAATCGACCAACAAAGGTGGATAATTATATTCGTATGTCCATCGCCAATCTGGACAATCGCCGCTATAATATTTAAAAACCCACTCCAATCCTTCGAGATAATTAACGCAAATCGGTTTTGGTTTGCGTTCCGAGTGGAATAATGCCCTATAATAACGGTCCTCCCAATTCTTCTCTGTAGGACATATATACTTTTCCTCACCACGATAGATGATTGGTATATTCAAAGTCGCATTTGCCTTATCTTGAACTGTATCCGTCTTCCATATGCGTTTATCATGTTTATCGCGAAGTGTATATTCATTCAATAAATACATATGTTCATTCTTTGCAAGTTGACGGATGAACGCCGCGAAGTGTTGCCATTGAATCTTACCATCGTCAATAAAAAAACGATATGGATACTTTCCGAGATGTTCCACATACGTTTCTAAAAGAACCGAAATTCCATTAGTCCGGATATTCAAAGCAGGAAAATGAGGTAGGAAATCATTGCCCAATAGAAAGCACATAAATACATAGTCGTAAATGCGCCGTGTATCTGGAAATTTGCAGTTCATATCTTTCATAATCGACTCACCAAGTAATCCCATATCCAATACATAAGGTTCATCTGAATCCTCAACTTTAATAGAGCTCTTCATAAACTCTGGTGCCTCCCGAAAAACATAACCATTATTAAAATATTGTCTGTGAAAAATAGATAACATAATTAGGTCGGAATCTAGACCATATATCATTACATTGTGATTTACATTAGGATTATCTCGAACATATTTGAAAATCTTGTGTTCGCCCTCTCCCTGTTCGTCTGCGCCGGTAACAATCACATTCTTTACATTATATTTTATTTCTGTCTTAGAAAACGCTAGTTTAATTTGCTTAGACAATTCGCTCATAAACTGAGTTCCAGGGGTAATATTAGAAGTGCTCCATTCAGCCTTATCTGTTTTTTCAATCTTCGACATAAATGCCGATTTATATCTGCGCGTTTTTTGCTGATTCATTTTAGCAAACGGCGCAACGCCATCAAATGCGATGATTATTGTATTTGATGGATTTATCTTTCTTATATAACCCTCGATATTTGCAACAACCTGTTTGATTAACCGCCCTTCAAAACCAGGTTCACTCGAATTTGAATTGCGAACAGCATCATATATTATAGAATTACAATCCATATACAAATTATGAAAATATGTATTTGCATTTCGATGTTGTTTTAGATTCCTAACGATGCTAGGATAGTTCTTGATAATTTGTGAAAAGTAACTCGGTATACCCATTGCTTACGTATAATAGAGCTAAATGCTTATATTGTTTCGTAATTATATTTAGTCAACTGTAATGAACCGACCCGGTCGTGGACTCAGAATAATAATATCAACTACGCTACCACAAGCCTGCCAAAATACCAAATTGAAACCCAAACTGCTTTTATCTATAAAATTAATGGTTTCGAGTAGCATAATTGCAGAAGACAGAATTAGACATTTTAATAACACTAGTCTTCCATCTGGCGTGAGTAAATTGAATGCACCTGGAATTGTGAATTCTAACGAGAATGCCACGATAAATCCTGATAACATAACTGGAATATATTGAATTGATAACAATCCAAACATACAAATCGCGATTGCACAACTAGCTGTATAACTATCAATCGAATTTTTAGATACAACCGGGGTCGTCAAACTGAAAAAATTATAAAGTAGAATAAAAGCCAATGCTGCAGAAGTCTCTTTAACCCACGCCACATCCGGATTAATACTAACTACGGTCATAAGCGATTGTAACGCAAATTGAACCCATAGAAATAATCGGTTCTCGGATGCATATGAATTCAAATTCGCGTCTAGCGTTTGACACATTTCAGGTGACATATAGCTAATTCCAAGTAGCAGCGCAGGCGTATACGGCAATTGAGAAACTGTAGAAGCTCCGTATGTAAAATATGAATGTACAGTTTGCGCGTCTAAACATACATATGTAGTCGTTGTAGATAAGCTATCAGTAAATAACACGGACTTATTAATTAAATCATAAGTAGCAATTGAAATAGACGCAAACATGAGAAACAAATAGAATTTATACAATATCTGAAACTGTGGACTGGTAAAAATTTCCTTGAAAATCTCAAATTGAAATTGCGAATGAATCATGTCGAACCTATAACGTCCGTCGTTATATTCATATTCAACCTCTTCATCTTCTGTATCCTGTTCATCTCTCTCTTCGTCCTGTTCATCTCTCTCTGTATCCTGTTCATCTCTCTCTTTGTCCTGTTCATCTCCCTCTTCATCAGATTGCTTTTTGTCGTCTACTATGCTATTATTATTATTTTCATTTTCACTAGCTTCATTGTCTAGTTCAACAACTTCATCTATCACCGCCTCAAGAGCATCCTTGTCGCCCCAAATAAGTTTTTTTATTAGAAGAACCGGCATAATATATACATTATTGCGACAATATTCTATATTGTTTGAAAAATAGATTTAACTAAAAATCTGATATAATATAAAATAGTATTGTATATATTTTGATAAAAATGAGCAAAAATAGCAAAAAACAAAATATAAGCATAAAAATAAAACTCAACAAGGATGATGACCAATCAAAAATAAACGAACTTATAAAAAACAGAATTTATCGAGCGAGGGAAATTATAATAGATACCATAATTTCCGTGCAATTATACAGAAAGTATGGATTATTTAGTAATAGTGAAGTAAATATATGTATAACGTCATTGAAGGATTTACATAATAAAACAATTGATACATTCGATAAGATAGGTTCCGAGCAAATTGAATCTACGATAGATTCGCTACAGACAATAATAGATAAATTAACAGCTATAATATCAACGTTCGGAACAAAATCTGTAGATGACTTGATATACATGACATTCGGCTCTGGATTCATAGAATATAAAGGAGACCCCGTAATTTTATCTAAATTTAATTTAATACGAAAATATGTTCACCCAACTGGATTCAAGATATCATCTAACTATTTAATCGCAAATACAGACGTTAATTGTGTATGTGTTGATAAAATGACTGATGACACAGTTATAATCGAAAATTATCCACAATTTGAGTGTTTTACAGGTGACGCCAATACATCATCATTTCACAATAAAGTTCATGGGATTAAAGTGGTATTCAGATGCGAAGATACAAAGAAAACAATGATTATGTCAGGTATAACAGACGACATAAATCTAGACATGTTAGACAATGCATATATCGATAAACGAAAGAAGAGTATATCATCGCGCATTACGACATGTAATCACGAAATATTAAAGAATCAGTTAGATGCGATGACATTAAAAGACATATTGACTATTGGCGACTCAGATTTATTTAAAAAGAATGCAAGCATCGTGTCATTGTCGAATACAACTAAATCGGACAAATTAGATAAAACTTTAAAACGATTTACGTCGTTGGATACATTCGAGCAACGCAATACTCTAATTGATTTGCTAACATCTTCAGAGGATGGAGAGCTTAAATATATAACATATCTATTATATGACGTTATCACAAGCTCTTCTGGAGCGAACTCTGACTTGAATGAACAAGCCATAATATATGATAGTTTTCCTTGGGCAATTAAAAGATTTTTCAAGGATGCCATGAAACATACAATGAATTACACACACCAAGTTTCTCAAAAATATGATATCAGTCGAATATCTCTAGAACAACAGGTATATGCGATGCGTGCCGAAGAACCTATAAAAGAAAAGGCGATATTGAAGCTGAAAGAAATCAAAAACAAATCAGATGATTCAAATGGTAAAGCGAGACAGTATTTGGAAGGACTTCTTAAAATACCATTCGGGGTATATCGCGAAGAACCAATATTAAAGTCAGTTAAACTTATAAACGCAGATTTTCTCAAACTGGTCGACGTTTCTAAATTCATAATCTCAATTAATAAACGAGAACGATTTACAAATATGGAGATATACAAGTATCTAGGACAGATTGAATGTGCTATAAACGATTCGCTTAAAAATATACATGCACTATTAGATACATCAACAAAGGCGCAAATAGGTGAAATTATAAAATATATTAATGACAAATCCATTAAATGGTATAAACTAAAAACCAAATGTGAACAAATCAGCGAAATTAAACGATATGTGGATTGTGAAAATGTTGCTCGTAAATTAGATATCGCGTTAATAATAAAGCCAGATTTGCTGAATATGAAACAAGCAACAAACGAGATTGAGAAAATAAGAACCAAATTAAATATATTTGAAGAGTCGCTTAGCGAAATAGACAATGTATTCGATGCTTCTATACATGGACAGGCGCATGCCAAAAATCAACTAAAAAAAATAATATGTCAATGGATAACTGGAGAACAGAAGGGGCATTGTTTCGGGTTTGAAGGTTCTCCGGGAATAGGAAAAACGTCTCTCGCAAAATATGGGTTGGCTAACTGTCTTAAAGATGAAACTGGAAAACCTAGACCATTTGCATTTATACCGCTTGGAGGCGCATGTAATGGTTCAACATTGGAAGGACATGGATTTACATATCTAAATTCAACATGGGGACTTCTCGCTTCATGGTTAATGCGAGCGGAGTGCATGAATCTAATATTTTATTTCGATGAAGCCGATAAACTTAGCAAAGAACATGGTAGTGAAATAAATGGGATTCTAACGCATTTAACAGATACGACACAAAATGATGAGGTTCAAGATAAATTTTTTAGCGGCGTTCCGCTTAACCTAGCAAAGGCATTGTTCATATTTTCATACAACGACCCAAATTTAATTGATAAAGTGTTATTAGACCGAATTCACAGGATAAAATTCGAAAACCTCACTGTCGAAGAAAAAATTGTAATAGCTAGAGATTACATCATACCGAACATCAATAAGGATATGGGTTTAACTGATGTAGTTAATATGTCAAATGAAGTTATTGAGTATATAATTTTGACATATACGCTTGAACCAGGCGTGCGTAAACTAAAGGAGGTCATATTTGATTTATATGGAGAAATCAACATACAACTCTTGAAACAATCTTATACACACATAGATATCCCAATTATTATAACTACCGAACTGGTTGGAAAATATTTGAATAAGTATACACCTATAACGGAACAGAAAATACGTGCCTTACCCACAATTGCCACAGTTAACGGATTATATGCGAACTCACTTGGCAAAGGCGGTATAATACAGATATCTGCGTCATTTTTCCCGTCTAATACATTCCTCGAATTAAAATTAACGGGTTTGCAAGGAGATGTCATGAAAGAAAGCATGAATGTAGCGAAAACTCTTGCATGGTCGTTATGTTCTCAAGAAGTTAAAGATAAATGGTTAAAGTTTTTCGAAACTATCAAGGATTGCGGAGTGCATATTCATTGTCCAGAAGGAGCAGTTGGTAAAGACGGTCCATCCGCGGGCGTAGCATCATTTTTAGTGATATTTAGCTTACTTATGGGAAAACTAATAAACAATACAGTAGCAATAACTGGCGAAGTAGACTTACGAGGCAATGTTATGCCAATTGGTGGGTTAGAATATAAGATTGAGGGTGGAATAAGAGCTGGAGTAACCAAGTTTTTGTATCCGAAAGAGAACCACAGCGATTTTGTAAAATACACAGAAAAATATGGTATTAAAGACAATATAGAATTTATAGAGGTATCGAATATTCAAGATACTATAGAGCACGTTTTTATCTAACCATAAATTATACAATGTCGGCATTCAATATTATATCATTATCGTATTTATTTTCAAGATTGTCACCATTTATAATTGTAATCTATTTCGTATTGCAATCCGTATTCAATCAAAATCTGAAAGGATTGTTTTATGTAGCGGGAGTGCTTTTAGCGTGTTTTCTTAATTACATAGTTAATGTAATGTTACCACAGAAGGAAAATCCGCCCCTCGTATGTTCATTAATTGATGGAATGCCCAATCTGCCATTGAGTCAAACAATCTTAGGATTTACATTTGCTTATCTGTCTTATATAATAATTAAATATAAGCTGACAAATCAAAACTCGCCAACATTTATTTTGTTTCCAATATTGATTTTAGCAGATTTAGCGTGGAATTATACAAACGATTGTGTTCATCCAGTAACATTATTTGCATCATTGGCAATAGGTAGCGTATTTGGAATATTATGGGGTATGATAATTGATAGCGTAGACCCGGAATTACAGTATTTCAACGGCATTGGCAATAGAAACGTTTGCAGTAGACCCTCGTCAACTTTATATCGTTGCAGACTCACAGGACAGCCTACAAAAAAAGCAACAAAGAAATATAAAAAAAAGAGTTAATTTAATTATTTGATAATGTCATAATAATTAAAAATTGCAATATTCTAAATAAAATTTACAATCGAATTACAATTAGAAAGTAGAATATCGATTTTGGCGATTGAATACTTGACTGATACATTAATTTGATTCGCAGAGCTATCGTATGTAATAGAGTTCAGCGTAATTTTATTATCAGCAAGCGCGTCATGCGTACAGTCGCCGACCAATCCAATATCTCTAAGGATTATCTGAGAACCATCTAGTACATAATATTCATTGGCACAGTTGATAGTGAAATCTCCAGAAATGGAGAAATCTAACAATTCCGGCGACTTGAATCGAACCTCTCCATTAATCGTCTCTCCAAACAAGGTCTTAGAACCACAATACGTCCCCGCAGGAGAACTATACAATGCAAATAGTACAGCAAAAATATCAGAAACGCGCATTGTATACATTAACATGATAGAATGCCTTTAAATTGTATTTACACCATCAAATATGTTTAATAAAAATGTATACTATTATTACGAAACCATTCGATAAGTGATTTTGATAATTGTTTTCGATATAAATCATCGGCAATCATACCTGGACTCCTATATGTGTCGTTAAAATGGAGTATAAAATTATTGAATATTTTCGAAGTAATTGCCAACGAATATTTATCATCAAGTTGTTCTAATGGGAATATTGGTATACCTTTTTTTTCATTTACCGAATTATGAAATGTGAATAACATTAATTTCAACTGTTCTTTGGTAGTAATTGCATTGAAATTGATTGAATCTAGATATTGCTTTGCATGCTGAGAACAAGTTGGACATGGCAAATTACAACAAACTGAATATATGTTCTTTAATAAATCAATACGAATTTTATTAAAACTCTCATCCTTGACTTTATGTGCGATGGCATGCAAGAAGAACCATGTAGGTTCTCCCCATATCATTGGCTTCTTTTTTGTTGGATCTGGAATAGGTTCTATTGTTCGAGTAATTGGTTCTGGCGGACGGATTGGAATTTTAAAACTCATTGGCATAACGACATTTTCAGTTGTCATTCTACGTGTTGACCTACTGAACATCATTTTATATATTATAGTAAAATATTATCAAATGCTTCTATTAAATGTGCTAAATAATATAAATGTAATATATATAATATATTCAATGGAATCAAAGGAACGACTTATAAAAACTATACAAGATTGGGTTCGATTGGATAATGAAATCCGAAAACTAAAAAAGGAAGAACAGACTCGTAAGAATGACCAGAAGAAGATATCAGCTGACTTAATTGAGATTATGCGTAAAAATGAAATCGACGAATTCGATATAAATAACGGAAAACTAATATATTCGAAGAGGAATATTAAGAAACCGATAACAAAAAAGGCGTTATTGGGCATTCTATCTAAATTCTACAAGGGCGACGTTAACAAGGCGATTGAAATGAATGATTTTATACTTGACAATAGAGAAGAAACCACCGTAGAGTCAATTGTAATGAAGATTAAAGATTAAGATACGCAATGACACCACTTTTGTATGTTCCGACTACTCTCGGATTTTCCACATTCTTCAAAATATCCTCGGTATTATAAACATTGTTAAACTTGTCGACATGATAAATAATTCCATTTATATCCTCTGACGAAATATCCAAATTGTATTTCTGTTGAGCAGTTGGCTGTTCATCGTTCGTCATCAGACCATGGGGCGCGCCCTTGAAATGTGTCCCGCAAAATTCGCAATCGACCTTTCTCCTTCGAGTGCACTGCTCACCACTCGCACGCCTCGCACTACAACGGTTCGTCCCAGGGATAGAATTCTTAACACGCTTTCTCTTACTAAAATCTTCCTTAGTCAACACGAGGCGTTCGTAATCGTAAACAAACTGAACCAGCTCGTTCGCCTTGTCCTTGTCAATGCCTAGTTCGTTAACCTTGTCGCGCACGTGGTCTTTAAACTCGACCACATACGTCTCAATTCGTTTGTTCAATCGCTTATCCATTTGTAGTAAATTGAAATAATAAAAAGTATAAAATGATTATTTCAATTTTGTGCCACAAAACTAATTCCAGTCAACCGGTCGAGTTTTAGTGCCTCCGTCATATTCAACTGCATACTTGTTATCCAACATCCACTTATTTACATGCAGGTCATTTATATAAACATTCGCTAACAGCCTACCATATTTCTCCGTGCTCACATCCTTCAATACAACGTTCTTCTCAAAGATTAACTCGCTCAATGCATCCCTTGACTTTTTAGCTAGCGCCTTTTCGGCGTCGCTATGTCCCTTAATCTCTGGCGAATCAATTCCCAGAAGTCTAACCGAAAACCTATAAATCGGCGAATTTCGAAATGGCAATTTGGATGCAATCGTAATGGTGTCGCCATCATATACTTTGATAACTCTACCACCAGTAACTGGCGGAACAAACGGCACTGTGTTTGCCCAAGTAGCATCATCTAGGGAAGGACCAAATGTGGCGGCAGTTAAACACGTTGCAAAACATAGTAGCTTCATTATTGAAAAAAAATATAATAAATAATATTGTTTTCAATTTTTGCTTTTTTTAAACCCTTGAAGATTTAAAATGGAACGAAGTTCTATTTTTTCTTAAGGATTATGACCGATAAGTTTCCAAACAGACGCCGTAGGCGTCCCATTTGAAATCTTCATCGGTTTAAAACAGTGTATTCATCTTTTTGAAGATATCCATAGCATCCACGCAAACGGTGCGCAACCGTTGTTTTACCATCGTCTTGTCCGTCTTGTCGTTGAATGCGATTCGCACAACACTCGTCTCATCATGAGGATGGAATTTCTTAAATCCACAAAATGACAGTGTCTTATCACCATTATAGTGCTTATCATACATAATAAACTCGATGACCTTTCCGACAGTGTAATCCTCATTCTGTAGGATAATATCATACGAGTTATCCACAGAAGTCTCGCTAATCAGAATCTCGACCGTCTCCGAATCAATGTCGTTCACTAGTTCCTCGAATTTGTCGTTCAACACCTTAATGCCCATCTTAACAATGTCACGGTTCTCGTGCACACCCACACTCTGTATAACGAAATCAAAACTATCATCTACATAATGACGCTGTGCATCTAGAAGATAGAAATTACGCTTCTGGAAATCGATTTCACTTGCCGATGCCTCGTTCGCCTTCATCTTATTCTCCTGTGCATCCCAGATTCCCTTAATCTTAACAACATCTGGCGTATTACCATACGAGCACTTCGACACAACATTGAATGCGCTATCCTGTCTAGCATTACTAATCGAAAACTCGGCCGTCAGTTTCAGAGCCTCTCCAGGAATAGATTCACCTACCTTCGGGCGCAATCTAGCGAAATCGATATAATAATTTGTTTTCTTGTTGAACGGGAAGATTTTCTTGGTCTCCTCACTAGTCAAATAGTTTCCACTGGTCTTGTTCTTAATCTTAAAATGCTCGGTTGTTACATAAATCATGTCAGTTGTATCGTTCTTCGCATCAATCTCTAGAATATACTTACCTGGTAGAATGTCCAACTCAGTAAACTTCATATGAATCGGTATGCAACTCAATCGCTGCTTAATAATTTCGCTGTGTAGTCTACCCGTGTTTGTAATGATTGTGCACTGATTGTCCTTGTAAGTCTCAGTTCGCATGACGACTGTAGGTATCTCGGACAAGATAATTCGCCTAAGCGCATTCGCTAAACTGACGTTCACACCTCCAAGCGTAAACTTCAAAACGTCTCCCTCCTCCATCAGATTTGTAATTGTCAGATTCATGATTATGTTGCTGTTTTGATTATATTTTATCGACACATATTTATATCAATTTTGTAAAAAGAATTAAAGCCAAAAATAGATAATTTCTACATGACTCGCGTTGCACTACTAACTGGCATAACCGGACAGGACGGTTCATACCTATCGGAATTGTTATTGGAAAAGGGTTATGATGTGTGGGGGATGATACGTAGGTCCTCATCTATCAACACAGGCAGAATTGACCATTTGTATCACGACAAGCGTCTATTTCTTCGATACGGTGATTTATCGGACACATCTTGTTTATTGGATATAATAAACGAGATAAAAAACAAGTATTTTATAAATAATAACAATAGCGAACATCGTTTCGAAATTTATAATCTCGGTGCAATGAGCCATGTTAAGGTTTCATTCGAGATACCCGAATACACCGCGGATGTTGACGCCGTCGGAACACTTCGTCTTCTGAATACGATACGTAGCACCGGATTATCATCTATTTCGAGATTCTACCAAGCGTCTACGTCCGAACTATATGGTAAGGTCGTTGAGGTCCCACAAAATGAGAATACGCCGTTTTATCCTAGGTCGCCTTATGGAGTTGCTAAACTTTACGCACACTGGATTACAAAGAATTTTCGTGAGGCGTATGGCATGTATGCTTGCTCTGGTATACTTTTCAACCATGAGTCGCCGAGACGAGGACCTACGTTCGTCACACGCAAAATTACAATTGCTCTGAATAATATTATAAAGGGCAAACAAGACCGATTGGTTCTCGGGAACCTGGACGCAAAGCGCGATTGGGGACACGCTAAGGATTATGTAGAAGGTATGTGGCGAATGTTGCAAAATGAGAACGGTCCCGATGACTTTGTCCTATCTACAAATGAGTTTCACACAGTTCGCGAATTTGTGGAGAAGGCATTTGCTATCAAGGGATTTACCATTAAGTGGAAGGGTAGCGGAATCGACGAAATTGGATACGACGAGGTCTCAGGACGCGAACTGATTTTCGTGTCTGAGAAATACTTCCGCCCGGCAGAGGTAGAGGAATTGCTGGGTGATAGCACTAAAGCGAGAACCATATTAAAATGGGAACCAAAGTGTTCATTCGATGAATTAGTGCGAGAGATGGTTGAATCTGACTGTTTATAAATGCGTCCACTTATACCGTTCAAAATTTTTTATGAATGGTAGGCACTTTTCATATTTCGGATGTTTTTTGACATGTTCCTTTATATCGAAAATTCTACCACAACACGACCCAAATCTACCATAAAAATGCATGTTTTGTGCCAATTTCGAATCTACGACTTTACCATCCGTGCAGCCTTTCAACACAAAATCAGTCGCCGCATCTAATTCGGAGTGTTTGCATATAGTTCTCGCCGTCATTTTATCCTCTGCAGCCAGTTCATCATAATGGTCACTGATTATCATTTTTGCGACAGCTAAGTTGATTTTTCCATAGTATTTATTATTTAATAGGAAGTTCAGACGATTATTGCGAGCACCGACACTGGTAGAACCATCTGTGTGTCCAGTATCATTTGTTTCCAAACTGCGTAGCTTAAAATCCATAGCGGAATTCATTCCGTGAAATATGCCATTGAATAATCGTTCAACGCTATATATTTCCAGTCCAAGCTCGAGTAGCATGATTTCATTAGTTTTTATATCGCCAAACTGCCAAGAGCATGGATAATCTCCCGCATTATGTTCGACCATCATCGCAATACAGTCATCCAGTGTTTTCGCGTATTGCATTACGTTCCGAATCCTACAAAAATAAGGATGACCATGCTTGAAATCTGGTTCAAAATTTACCTTAGATATAGTAGTTTCGCAACCAATAATACCATTGGAGCACAAAAACCAATCAGATGAACTGGCAACATATCCAGGACTAGTCTGCATAGTGAATGCATGACCTTCCAATGGTTCAACCGTCATAATAATATTCAACAGTTGTCCTGTTAAAAAATCGGTGTGTGTATTATGTGCCATCACAATATCGCCTGACGCTGTTGCATCGCCGGTAGCAATAAATGCGCTGCATCTTTCGGTAGGCGGGTTGAATGATAAATACGAATTCCATGCAACTAAAAATAAAATAGACGCGGATACACCCATTTGTTTGGCGCCGGCTGATATGCCACGCAATTCTTGATATATCTCTGGATATTCTTTTTTTACAATCGGCAAGATTTCAGTTTTACATTTCTGCGTATATTCGGATAATTTCATTTTTAGATTTTCTTTGACAATAAATTCGAGCGACTGCTTTACTCGTTCAAGTTCTTTACATAATATAACTCCATGGGCGAATCCACGTTCATATGGTTTGCCGTATATGCGCACCTTTTTCCAACCCTCCTTTTCCTCGACGAGTTCGCCGTTTATGGAAGTTTGATTTTTACGTGTTCTCTTCATTGCCTACTTATATTATATACAGAGTTATAATATACGTTCATATAACTATAACTGGACTCGAGACCAGTAACATAGCCAATATTAAAAACATAATCAAGAATGGAATCAATACGACAAACCAAGCGATTCCTGACGCTCCCGCATTACACATAAGGTTAAGTATCCAGGTCCAGAAGAGAACATACGCAAGCTTGATTGCGAATATTAAATATGTGCTGGAAACATTGCACGTCTTGTCACCTAAACAATATGTATTTACATTTCCATAATTCTGGAAGAATGTAACAAATAAGAATATCATTGATATAACTAAGTAAACGAAGGACGGCGTGCACATATTCTTGAACGTTAACATTTGCATTCTATATACAAATGTTACATAAAAAATTAGATGGGAGGAATATTACCAGTCGAGTATTTTGTCGACGCTATATAATCGTTTGTCGGCGCCGCAGTTATCACGCGATACGCATCCGGAATACCCATAAACGTCCCAAAAGAATTTATGCCAGTCGATAGACTGCTACCACCATTCAATTTACGTTTCTTTCTGCGCCCACCTTTAATTTGCTCCGACAAGTAGCTTGGGTTATCATTGTAATCGTAATAATAACGAATTGGTAACTCTGCTAAATTGGGGCTTCCGCCTAAAATAGGCATTGATTTGCCGCACCCACACCCGCCCCGCTTCCGTTTCAGCGTCTGCTTGCGCTTTTTCTGGTTACGCTTCGTAGATTTAGCCATTATACAATATGCCGACATTTTTACTCAATATCAACTTGTGTCAACATATGTCTCCTGCAACAAGGGTTATCTAGACCAAGTTCATCCAGAACGGTTCCCTCGGGGGTCTTATCAATATTCGTCTTTGTCAAGTAGGTAATCTTATCGACTTGCATGCCATCCCTCAACTTTATCTTACGAACACGCTCTTGGAAATACCGATACTTGTCAGCAAGGACGCAGCCACATGTGAAGCACTTTACGGGAATAATCATAGTAAGTTAGTATATTGTATACTTTTATATTTATTATTGCGTTTTTCAATTTTGCATTTGCAAACTAACATTCTTTGTGGTCAATAAAGAGATAAATCTTCATCGGTTAAAAAATGTTATAATATTGTATAATGACGTTCTTTACATCGAACAAAATAATAGTATTATCACTAATATTAATAATTGGTTTAGCAATCATCGCATACAGCCGAAAATGGTCCGAGGGGTATGTGAATGCTGAGACTATGTATTCCGATTACATGAAACGAATCGACCCTACAATTAGGGTCATCAACTATTTTTCAGGTAAACAGGTTAAACTTTGTGTAAATTCATCTACAGATTTTGGTGGTATATGGGCTACAGATGGATATACAAGAACTCCGAATAAGCAAATGGGCACGTATTCTGGTTCTAAGATAGCCGCGGCTAAGGCGGAGGAATTGGAAAAAAAACTAACGAATGGGCTTAATACTATAAAAACGCCTAACATGACACAGCAACAGTTTGACGAGGCCACAAACAACCTAATATCAAGCGTTACTGCCGAAATAAGAAATTCGGTAGGCCCTGGATTATATGACATCGAAGTTGCTAAATTGGATTTCTCTGATATTGTTCCTCAAGATAAAACCACATACATGGCAAAATTGGCTTATTTGCAGGGTATGGGCGGAATCGGTGATGCCAAGATGACTGAACTTTATAATAAGATATGGGATTCTTCTACCACAGCCGATGCTATAGAGGCGTCATTGAAGGCTCTTGGTCTGGTCGATTATGATTTGAAAATGAGGGTGTATAACGAAGTCGCGTTTTTTAATAAAAGTGGCGACTTAAGTGACGTGAAGGTCGCTGAAATATACGCTAGTATTAAAAAAGATAGTAGCACAGATGGGTTAAATAAAATTGTATCGAATTATCTCATCAATATACCTTCCTATACCGATAAAGTCAAAAACATGAGTAGTGGCGAAACCGCCAAACAAGCTTACAATGCAAATGTCATCGACGTTACATACAATGATAGCGCTGCGAATCTTAAGACGAAGGATGATTCCGAGATAATGGTAAGAGATGCGTCAGATAATATGGTGAAACTACCATGGAATAAGGCAGTTACAACAACTCCTCGATACAATGACCCGTCTTATTTCCGATACAGTCCGTCACCATATGTTCCGAATTACGAGGACTCCGTTTATCTCAGTAGGTTGACCAGTTATAACGATAATGCGCCAGTGGTCGATTATGCAAAACAGTTGCCTGCGTCAGCGGTTGGTTTCTGTGATGCCAATAAAAAGAATCCTGTGGAAACGGAAACACAATGCGGAAAAATGGATAAAAGTGCGTGTGCCTCTACTTCGTGTTGTGTTCTCCTAGGTGGCGAGAAATGTGTTGCTGGAAATCAGTCGGGACCTACGATGAAGGCAAATTATAGTGACATTAGTTTATTGAATAAGGATTATTATTATTATAATGGTAAATGCTACGGAAACTGCCCGCCTTAATTCTCGTGCAAGCAAATATAAAATGTGTTGTTTGCATATGTTTGGCAGTATTCCTCGACGGTTTCATTAAGAGATACTAGCATTGGAGGATAGTCTTCGAGAGACCCGTTGTAATCTTGCGGAAGGCTCACAATACAAAAGCCAGTCGAAATGTTGAAATCTCTACGCAAATCATTTTTCATTTGGTTGTAGAAGTATTCTGTCGACCAATCATTGGGGACGTCATACTGGATGGTGGCAGGTTCAGAAGCTAGCTGGAAGACTACTTGGATCATGTTATGTGATATTTTGCCATATAACATGTAACTTAAATGCGAAATCAATTTTTTACATAAAATAGGTAGGAGGAGCACCAATATATAAATAAACTTTACTGTATTCCACACCTCGCTATAACTGCGCCGAATGGTCTCTTTGCGCAATCGCCATCTTGACACCTATCCTCGATAACTGTATATTCGGCATTTGTGCTGTTCGGGTCATATGAACTATTCACGTATCGCCTTGCTAGGGGGTCCTCATCATCAATCGACGGAGCTATGCTTAGGAAATACTCATAAGCCTTCGTGAAATCTGCAAATGCTTTGCTACACGGAATCCACATATCATTATGAGAACTGTTGCACCCATAGCGTGTCACGATGTAAGTATGAATGTCCATGTTATAGTTTTTGTAGTATAAATATGTTCGTGCATTATACAATCAATTTTTTATAAACTACTTATCCACCATGGTTTCTTTTGCGAGCACATGGATGACTTTTGGATAATATGTATTGCTATCACTTCCTGCGAGTGTCTGTCTTTGTATATCAAGACATCTCTTTGAAAATTCGGAATCTGCATCCTGATAATCTGGGTTCTCCTGTTTCCATTCCATTAGTTTTCCCATACTTTTATAAGATACCGTCTGAATTGCCTTTTGTAATTTGGAATCATCTAGTTCCTTTGTCCATTTATTTTCATCTTTAATATACATAGTTTCCCGCTTAACGTCAGTACAATGAATGGGTCTCTCGTTTATGCCAAGCTGTCTGAGATTATCTATGAATATCTTTGAAATTCCTTGCACAAAACCAAGTTGAGCATTGTTCTCCAAGTCTTGGTAAGAAATCTCAATATTTTTCACAAACTCATTGAAATTCAATGCATCCTTACATTGTTCATTCAGGAATATATTTATATTGAATTTATTATTATTAATAGTATTATTGCTATTTATAATTTTATTTGATTCCAGTGCTTTGCTAAAAATTTCAGTATTCTGTATCATTATTTTTTCTATAGTCTTTGATTGTTCGACTATAAAATTACGAAGCTCTAAATTGTCTGTAGTTGTGCGTTGATTGTCAAGTATTAATTGATTTATGATTTCAATACACTTTAATTCTACATTTTGAGGTAGGCCGGAAATTTTTGCGGCCTCGGCCGTTTTTATATGTTTCGCGGTTTTTTCATGGCGACGCAATACTGATTTATGTGAGCATTTTACGTCACATACTTCACAATAAAATTCTGAAGCCGGAAATTTTTGTTGAGATTTGTTAGCATGTTTTTTGGTTAAATTATGCTCTTTCCAATGACATAATTTCGCAGCAGAGAAGTCACAACTTTTACAGTAAAATTTAGGATTTTCCATTATGCTGTTTGTTCGTTTATATAATTCTAACAAATTTTTCCGGCTAAAGTTACGAATTATTCGAAAAATCTTATGCTGTCCACAAATTTTCCTTGATAAAATATAACAGCATTTTGCTGTGAATTTTATTTTATGTGAAAATGTCGAGAAAAGTTTCGTTGCATATTTATTTTTGGACATTTTATAAATGTCCAATTTTCAAAACAACCTATTAATAATGATTCCATTTCCAACAATTCTAACACTTATTGATTTTCCTACTTAAAGAAATTATTTGTCTACCATGGTTTCCTTTGCGAGCACATGGATGACTTTTGGATAATATGTCTCACGGTCACTCCCAGCCAGAGACTGTCTTTGCATATCCAAGCATCTCTTAGAGAACTCTGAATCTGCATCCTGATAATCTGGGTTCTCCTGTTTCCATTCCATTAGTTTTCCCATACTTTTATAAGATACCGTTTGAATTGCCTTTTGTAGCTTGGAATCATCGACCTCTTTCGTCCACTTATCTTCATCTTTGATATACATAACCTCTCGTTTCACATCAGTACAATGAATCGGTCGCTCGTTAACGCCGAGTTGCCTAAGGTTATCTATAAATATCTTGGAAATTCCTTGCACAAAACCGAGCTGTGCATTGTTCTCCAAGTCCTCGTAGGAAATCTCAATGTTCTTTACAAATTCGTTGAAGTTATATGCATCCTTACATTGCTCGTTCAGGAATATATTAATATTGAATTTATTATTATTATTGTTGGTGATGTTGTTGTTAGTGGTTATGATTTTATTTGATTCCAGGGCTTTACTCATAACTTCAGTATTTTGCATCATTATTTTTTCGATAGTTTTCGATTGCTCAACAATAAAATTTCGCAGTTCGAGATTATCACTTAATACGCGATTTATTAAAGCATCCTGTTGTGGTTCTGCATTACTGCATCTACTTTCATGATTCCATAAACTACCTCTCGATTTATAGGATTTATTACATTTTTTACAAGCGAATGTGGTCTGGCGTTTTTCGGGCCCATTTAAAAATTTCAAGTGTTTTTCTGTTAAAATGTGTCTATTCCACTTCGATAAACTACAGCATATTATGTCACACGATTCACATTTATAATCTTGGCGTTTTTCGGGCCCATTTTGTCTTATGTCTAAATGTTTCTGTGTAGAAATGTGTCTAGACCAGTCGGATAATTTACAGCATTTAAAGTCACATGGTTCGCATAAAAATCCATCGGCGTTTTTTTGGACTTTTTCTGTCATAATTGCCTTATATATTTAGGGCCGAAAAAAACGCCGCAGAAAATACGCAAAAAATTATGCTGTCAAATTTTTTAGAAAAAAACGAAAATCAAAGCATCATGCTCACAACCCACTTTTTCGATAATTTTGAAGTCTGCATATTCATTTTTGGACATTTTTAAAATGTCCAATTTTCAAAACAACCTATTAATAATGATTCCTTCCCAAGACTTTTAAGACTTATTGATTTTCCTACTTAAAGAAAGACATGCACGTTTAATAACAATACTTAAAGACATTCTGCGTAAGATTATTAACATGAATTTTAAAACTGAAACCATAGTAGCACGTGTAATAGCTGGGTGGATAGGTTCAATCATATTTTTTATGAGTATCCTTGTGTCGAATGACCGGAATATCCCTATATTTCAAATAGGTCCAAATGAGAACTTACACATATTCAGTATTGGCATAGATACAACTGCAAAATACATCACAGTCGTGTCTTTCTGTTTTGTTAACAGTGGGGTGAGAACATTAAATCACAATATATTACAGCCATGGATTATAAACACAGTCCAAGATAAATCGAACAAGACCTTAGTTACGTATAGACAGTCATACGAATTATCATTTATACATACTATATACAACTGGTTTGATTTCTTCATGTATATGAATATATTGATGTCTCAAATAGACATGTTATTTATTGAGATTTTGGCAGATTTGATAATGACGTTCTTCCTTACCACATATTATGTAAAAAGTAAAACTGAAACTGAAAAATTAAACAACGGCTATACGTTAATACATTAAGACTTCTTCTGTATTTTATAACCTTTCGTAGTTTTCTTTCGAACCAATTGCTCAACAGGCTCAGCATGAATCTTGTCATGGCAGTTCTCGCAAACAGACATCAAATTCGCTGGATGATTTTTATGGAATGACCCAATAAAACCATCTTCTGTTGCATCCTTCTGTTGGAATATATGGTGGGTTTCCTCCGCAAGTTCCTCTTTGCACATCTCACAGAATCCGCGCACTTTTTTCGCATTATAGACCGCAGTATTATGCGCGAGTTCTCCTCGATTCTCTGGAAAATACTTATTTCGAATTTCATACGCCTTCGTCAGGAACTCCTCCTCCAAATAAAGCGACTTGCATACTTCCAGACCATACATACGATTCCCAGGACCCATCTTCAACTTGCGGTCATATATTAGGCAGTCATTCTCACGGTCGAACGTCACAGTCATATGCGCTAGCACCATCGTGTCCAATTGCTTGACTTCATCGAATTTTATAATTTCATGGAAATGCGTAGCAAATACAAATGACACCTTCTTCTCGTGTAACTGCATCAGTGCGGTAACAAATATACTGAGGGCCGACTCGGTCTCCGTTCCCGAACATACCTCATCGCCGAGAACCAGACTATTACAATCCGCCATTTTCAAAATAACACGCAATTCCGACATTTCCACTGCAAACGTCGAGAGCCCTTTGAATAAATTATCGTTTCCCAGGATGCGCGAATAAATTGCCGTGTATGGTTTATATACGAACCGTGAACAAGGAACATACATACCACACTGCGCCAAAATCACCGAAATGCCGAGCGCGCGTATCAGACTAGTCTTACCAACGGCATTCGTTCCATACAGTAAAATACCATCGCGCGACTTGCAACCAATGTGTAAATCATTCGTAACGTATAATTCATTGGTCTGTATGTGTTCAATCAAGCAGTGACGCAAATCATCCGCGTCGACGAACGACTTCGGCGCATCGGGCTGAATCACAGGCTTACAATAATTATACGTTTTGGCGACATACGCTTTCGATTGAATAACGTCCGCTCGTGCAACGTATTTGCCGAGAACATCAATATTCGAATACCAAATGTTCTCCAAATTCGTCAATATTTGGTTATAGACAATTGTGATTTTCTCATCGATTTCGTCATTGAGTTTATAAATACTGCGCGTAATCGAATCCAGAACAGGAATACTGATTTCGTCGGCGCTAGTGGAAACGCTATTAAATTTTACGTCAGATAGCTTGAACTTCGCACCCAATATGTCGACCATTGTATTATCTGCCTTTATGGAGTCCTTTAAGGTGGTCGCGCGCTTCTTAGTAAGCTGCAGACCGACGCACGACTTCTCCGTCTCATGTTTCTTCACATATTCAGTTGTATCATTCTTATCTTTTGCAAGCCGCCGATTGAAATACTCCTGGATGCCATTGAGAATGGCAACATTCGTGTTTTGTGTTTGAATCATATCATCAAGTTCCGACGATATACCAGGGCGTATGATGTTCTGCTCGAACGATTGAAGCGATTGAATGCTCTTACATAGTTCCACGTTCAAATTGGAGTCCAAAAATCCGATGAGCCCACTGCAAATAGAGTCAATATGCAAATATGAATCTCCACTCCGTTCTGTCAAATAATCACATATATTGGGGTTCTCATACAAACAGACATTCATCTGTTGAATTGTGCAAATGCTGTTATATAGATGATAAATAGACGTTGGATACAACTTACGGAGAACCAATTGGCGTAGGATTTTTTCGATGTCCTTTACGGATGTTAATTGCTGGCGAAATAGTTCGACGAAATGGTAATTCTCCAGAAACACACCAATAGCATCATACTCGACATTCAACCAATTTTCCTCGAAGGTGGGATTGGTGATTTGGTCTTGAAACAATCGGCGACCCATGGGAGAACGGCACTTATTTAGAAACGTAGAAACACACGTATTTTGCCCGTTTTCACTAATCATATTCAACTGTTTTAGCGTGTGATTTGCGAGAACCATCCGCGTCGACATGTTATTAAAATGGGGTATAGCAATCTTGTTTACAAGGCTCGGATTATGCTCTTGGATGAAATCCGACAAATAACAGAATGACTGCGTAGCGAGTGTATAGTTATTGAATTCTTCACATACGGCATAGGATTCCTCACCGAAGAACTTGGTAAGAATGTGGCGAATATAGGTTTGCTTCGCACAATTCGCGGCTTTCTCGCTGGTAGAGGCAACACGATGAATGGAATTGCACTGGACACCGGCATATTGGAGAATTGTATTTATAATTGGCGTATCTAAAGACGAAACAATAATCACCTCGCTAGGGGAGAACACAGAAACACAGCGCTCGAGTTCATCGAATGTAGTGGGGTTCATATAATACGGGCATTCGTATTCGAATAGCTGTGATTTACCTGTAAAAATATTCACGACAGAAACACCATAGATTAGGTTCTCCTTATTACTTCGGAATGGCTTCACCACTTCCAACCAGATGCACATAATATTATTTGTAATTTGAGGAGAACTATCAGTCTCACAAGAAACGTATGTTCCGGGCGAATAAATAGCGTGAAGGGAGCGCGTGATGGTCTTACCATTTTTCTCTTGGACATATACGACGGCTGTATATCCACCATCAGTGATTTTAGATATATACTTATCGAGTGTGTAATCGCGAAATCCAGCCATTACAACTGAATCCTGGCCTACACAAATCTTCTTATCAGACGTATTCAATTGACATAATTGACAAACATCGTTGATTAACCCATCCGCTTTTTTTAAACCATACATTTCAAAAAAAGCACCTACCTGCATGAGGAGAACCGTGGTTTGTCCATATGTGGACGCATATTGCTGTGATAATTGTAGATATTCGGTGATTAATGATGGTGTTTCAGTTGACATTGTGGTGTGGTATATAAATACGCACACTTGTTTTTATATGCATTCACAATGTATAAAAATGGAACCTCTACTCACAAAGAATGACCTAACCATGTTCTATAAGTATTTAGATAAAGCGACAACTTATTTCGAGTATGGGGCCGGAGGCTCGACATATCAAGCGAATATACGTAATAATATTACCAAGATATACGCAGTTGATAGCGACAGTGAATGGGTGAATCGGTTACAACAACAAATCGAGTCCGACAAGCTCACACTAATTTATAATGACTTGAATACTATACCAAATACGTATGGCCACCCCGGTGCCTACTGCACCTATATTCAGAAGGTAAATTATAGTAATCAGATGCGCGCGCTAACCATGGATGAACAAAAGCAAATCGACTTAGTCTTCATCGATGGACGTTTCCGTGTCGCGTGCTGTTTGAAATGTTTCGATATTATCGAACCAGGGTGTATTATATTATTCGACGATTTCTTGAATCGGCCGGAATACCATGTCGTATTAAATTATTACGACATAATAGATAAAACGAGTGACGAACGGATGGTGGCACTACGGAAGAAAGAAAGCATTACAACGATACCTAGTGAAATTATAGAACGTTTTGAGACAATAAGCATCTAGACCAATACGTGCGATGCAGAATTAAATCATCAATCCCCTGATGGAAATCTGTTTTGATGGTCCAGCCCAACTGCTTCACCTTCTCATTGCTGATATAATATCGCTTATCGTTGAACGGACGGTCTTTGATATAGGTAATCCACTCATCCGCATTGTCCGTATGGTGTATTTTATTCACCAACAAACAAGCAATCTCATATACGCTGTATTCGTCATCCTCATCACTACCGATATTATAAATTTCGCCGACTTTACCCTTCTCCAATACTAGTTCGAGCGCGCTACATACATCATCGACATGTAAGAATGCACGGACATTCGAGCCATCACCCTGTATAGTTACCGGTTTGAATTCCAATAGCAGGTCGATGAAGAGTGGTATCAACTTCTCCGGATATTGATTGATACCATATACATTATTACCCCGAGTAATAATAATCGGCATATTGAATGAATGATAATAGGACTGTGCGATGAGTTCTGCAGCGGCCTTGGATGCCGCGTATGGATTCGTCGGACACAAAATAGACTCTTCGTTCTTCTTCTCGGTTCCCTGTGCCAACATCGATTCGCCATATACCTCATCCGTAGAGATATGCACGAACCGCTTGATTTTGCCATGCCGGCGAGCACACTCCAATAGTGTATGGGTTCCAACGACATTATCGTTCGTATACTGTAGCGAATCCTCGAACGAATTCTGGACATGAGATTGCGCAGCAAAATGAATGATATACTCAACATCGAATGCGTCAATAACATGGCGAACTAGGTCAAATGAACATAGATTACCTTTAACTAATTTATAGCGTGTCGAATTGCGAATATCTTCGCGAATATTATCTTCGCTAGCACAGTAATACATAGCATCCAAATTGACAATCAGATAATTAGTTCGGTCAAATATATAGTTAATAAAATTTGACCCTATGAAGCCACAACCACCCGTAACTAGTAGTGTTGACGATGTCATTTATTATGAGTGTTATTATTACTATAATATAAATTTTTTATATAGATTTATATTATATGAAGATTTTACAATTCCTCGCCATTATCAGCTATGCTGTTGCATTTATATATGATGAGAACGCGGCAAAGCGTAATCTCCAGCTGGCGGCTGCAACATACTGCAGCCCGGAAAAAATCGCAATACAAGGAATCAACGTGATTGATAGTATAATTGGCAACACGAATATCTTTGTTGCCAACGATGCGATACAAAATGCCACGGTTTTCGCATTCCGAGGTAGTGCAGACATTCAGAACTGGATATCCAATTTTGAATTCGAATTTACCGCTCCGTATGATGACGAGAACATAAAGGTTCATCGAGGTCTATATAACGAATATTTGTTGTATAAAGACGCGTTAATGAAATACCTACCTATAAATAAACAAGATAAGGTAATTATAACGGGTCATTCGAGTGGCGGAGCACTATCAATGTTTATGGCGTATGATATCCACACCGATTACGATGTCACGGTGTATACATTCGGCAAACCGAGGATAGGAAACGAGAATTTTGTGCAATCGGCTAACCGTATACGTCACTATAGAATCACACACCATAACGATATTGTCCCACATGTACCAGAGGAACTGTTACATTACAGACATACTAATACGGAGATATGGTATTCTGGTGATGATGATAAATACAATATATGCGAAACCAATGAAGATGGTGAATGCAGTAATAGCTGCGCGCCGATTCATTGCGATTCTATTAAAGACCACGAATACTACTTGATGACGAATATAGGCAGTGATTACTGTTAGACGACATTATTAAAATAATTGTATACCAAGTTCTCTGGATTATAATTATGAATCTCACCACACGCCAACATGGCGGTTTCATACATTTTCCGGAGAACATCATTGGGTGCAATAGAACCAACCTTAATAAACCCATTTTTAACCAAATACTTCTTTACCTCTGCAATAGGGGTAAGTTTCAGAGACTGTGATTTATTGGAAATATTATTCCGGATGGTTCGATTCGAAATGAGAACGGATACGCGGGGGGTATTTTGAGATTTGCCGATTTTGAAAGTTCTCCGGAGGGTCTTACGTTGTTTCTTTGGAGCTGGTGGTTTGTAGAGGTCTGTTATATTTATATGTTCGGCCGTTTTCTGTATGATGTCGCGTTTGACATTAGACGTGGGAGCTAACGACGGTGCAGCTAAATCCATTTGTTCTTTTGCTTGTGCTTGTGCTTGTGCTTGTGCTTGTGCTTGTGCTAATACAGGAACATGTATAGGTGCGAGTGCGAGTGCAGGCGCTGGCGCCGTCCCTTCATACTGTCTACGCGTATACTGTTTATATAATGGCAATTTACCGCCTTTCAAACAACCATATTGTGGTTGCGGCAGTGAAAATGTCGGCATGGCATTGTGGACGGGAGGAATATTTACAACCTCGAGGTTATCCATCAAGTTCGTCAGAATAACCGGAGGTTCCATCGTTTGCGGCAAATAGTTTTTCAGTGTCTTGTTAAGGGATATTTTCGGGACATCATTCTTCTTTGCAATATCACTCAGATATTCCAATGATTCGCTAAAATCCGACTTGAAATCCAACTCCTCGGGAGGGTCCAGGTTCTCCGACTTTAGTTTCCGGTCTTGCTGATTTCGTATAAACTTCAGTAAGTTCTTTTTCAGCGATTTGTTCTGTGTCTTTGGTGGTGTCCGGACCTTTATCTTCTTCTCTGCTGCGGGTTCACGATTTTTTCTGGTTTTTCCACCGGATGGTATTTTGAAGGCATTTAAATCTATATTTATACTACGAGTGTTTTCCGACATACACTTAACTAATTTATATCGCTAAATTTTTTATAGATATTTACTACAAATAGAATCCGTATAACGACGCGGCCACTTCCTTCGGTTTCGAATTCTTGTTCTCCAAAAACACTTTATATCCGGCGTTAATATCATCCATAGTTATTTTCTTCTTACATGACTCATCCTTTCCAAATACTCGTCGCGAATGACAGATTTTCACATAGGACAAAAGTAATTCGACATCCCTACCGAAATACTTGAAAGTATCCATTTTGCTTTCGAACCACTGCGCCGTCTCACAATCGACTGACCAATTTTGTTGGGTCACCTTCTTATCGAAAATCCGTTTCATTTCGTCAGCGCTATAGTCCTCGATTTTGAATTTCCATATGAACCTCGATTTCAATCCACAATTGGCTTTGAAAAATGTCTCTTCTAGTTCGTCTTCGTATCCGGCAATAATTACCATCAAATTATCCTTATGGTTACTGAGCGCCTCGCATATAGTATCAATGCACTCCTTCGAATAAATATCCGTATCTGTTTTATTCGCCAATGCATATGCTTCGTCGATGAACAAACAACCTCCCAAACAATCCGTAATCACTTTTGTAGTTTTGATAGCAGTTTGTCCTAAATAACCGGCAATCAAATCACTCCTCGTCACTTTCTTGAAGACATCCTTCTTCAGAATACCGACTTTGGAATACATCCGTCCAATTATCGTGGCAACCTCTGTCTTGCCGGTGCCAGGTGGACCGCATATTATGGTGTGTTTGAAATCACTCGTCTTATTTTTAGCATCTATGTGAAGGTCCTGGATAAAATAGATGAGCTGGTTGAATACAGACGATTTAAGAGTATTCATACCAATCATAGCGTTTAGTTCGACTAATTCGGTGCGAATATTATGCAGAGCTTTTAAGTCGAAATTATACTTGATACCAACTTCATACGGGTTTGCATCGATGACCGTAATCAAATCAGATATAGTATTTGCGGAAATGTCGATGGTTTTGTATATTGATTCTAGTGGAGGGAGGAAGATGTCAGCGGAGTGTTGGGTTTGCCAGGCTTCATACAAACCAGTGTATGCAGATTCTCCCAAATTATTATGTATATAGTGCATGTTTGTTACATACATGAACTGGGTTGCATCGAATGTATTTACTAGTTTATGTTTATCTAGATATGATATAAAATTATCCATTTGGTTTTAAATTATAAATCATAAAACTTTTATATTAGTTTAGGAATAGAAATATCATTCAATTCGTAGTTTATGAAACATGTTTAATATTTATATATTTATATATAAATGTTCAGTTTTGGTTCTTTACGTAGACGCACATCAAGTGGTTTGCCTATGGCTATCGCTCAACCGCCTGCTATTAAAGTTGACGTTGTCGTTCCATTAGTGCAAGAGGCTATTAATGATGTTGTAGCCGTTGTTAAGGAGGAGACTGTAGCTGCAGTTGAGGATGTTGTGATTGAGACTGTTGCCAAGGCTGCTGAGGAAGCAGCCAGAGTTGCCGCTGAGGAGGCTGCTTCTGTTGCTGAGGAGGCTGCCAGAGTTGCTGAGGAGGCTGCCAGAGTTGCTGCTGAGGAGGCTGCCAGAGTTGCTGAGGAGGCTGCCAGAGTTGCCGCTGAGGAGGCTGCCAGAGTTGCTGAGGAGGAAGCTGCCGCCGCTGAGGAGGCTGCCAGGGTTGCTGCTGAGGAGGCTGCCAGAGTTGCTGCTGAAGAAGCCGCCTCTGCTGAGGAAACTGTCAGAGTTGCTGCTGAGGAGGCTGCTGCCGCTGCCGAGGAGGCTGTCAGAGTTGCTGCTGAAGAAGCCGCCTCTGCTGAGGAAACTGTCAGAGTTGCTGCTGAGGAGGCTGCTGCCGCTGCCGAGGAGGCTGTCAGAGTTGCTGCTGAGGAGGCTGCCAGGGTTGCCGCTGAGGAGGCTGCTGCCGCTGCTGAGGAAGCTGCCGCTGCTGAGGAAGCTGCCGGGGTTGCCGTTGAAGAGGCTACTGAGCAGGCTACTGAGGAGGTTGCCGTCGCGGTTGAGGAAGTTGTTGCTACTGAAGAGGAGGCAGCTCCCGTTGCCGTAGTTGAGAACGCATAAATATAATAAAAATATGTAAATAATCATTTTTATTATAAGAAATCGTCCAGAATATGACCTATCGAAATAAGCGGTCTCCACCCGAGCCCTTTCAATTTAACGCATTCACCCCTAATATTCGTAGGCGAGTTCTCACAATTGAGTGAACCATTCGATATAATCACCACAGGAACATCACCTTCATACAATACGTTACCCAGCAGTTTCAATTTAATACCACCCCTATCATAAAGCATATCCACCAAATCAAACACCTTATGACTGACATCATTACATATCAAATATGAATCACCTCCATCAACCGAAACAATCGTTTTAATGGCCCGCGCAACATCGCTCGCGTGCAATATATTCCGATACGAATCCAGATTCCCCACCTGCATCGGCGTCTTATCGCCACTCTTCCAATTGCGTATATGCTGTGCGACCTTATTCAGTAGAAATACGGGCTTCTTCCGATTCGATTCAGTAGTAAAAATCACACCATTCGAAAACGGTAACTTATAGGTCTTTCTATAGAACTCGAGAATATTATGTCCCATAGTCTTTGCAATAGAATACGGATGCAAATGGCGCATATCCGCATCATCCTCTGTAACCAAATAATCTATGTGCCCCTTGTAAATCTCGCTACTCGACGCATTGAACAAGCGCGTCTTGAGACCATTCTGATGGATAATATTACAAATGTTCGCAACAATCATGCCATTCTCATTCAATGCTTCAATCGGGTGTTCAAGAGCATAATGCGAACTGGAGATAGACGCCAAATGAATAATCACATCCGGCTTAACCATGCATATGGTTCTCTCCAATTGCTGGGAATCATTCATGTCGAAATAAAACTTGGTAATATTTTTCTCGTAACAAGGTTCACTTCGTCCAATGCCATATAAATAGTAATCGGTATGTTTAAACTCATCCTTGACGTAACTAGCAATCATACCATCACAACCAGTAACCAAGACCTTCTGCTTCGAACCGACAACATCAAACTGCGGGAAAGGGAAAATGAATTGTCCACCCGCATCAGTGAATTCGCGCTCCCTCGCCAAAATCTCGGTTCTGAAATGCCAAGGTAAGACCAATAGATAATCTGGAGGATTTGCTCGCATGGTCTCCTCGCTGATAATTTCGATACCAGTGTTCGTCATCTTACCGAACTTGTTGGGGTTCCGCTCCACGGCATACTTAATTCGACTTTCATCGATTTTGGCATACTGGAGAAGACAATTTCCCTTAGTGGACGCGCCATATACATATATGGATTTACCATTCTTGTTTACGGTATCAATGAAATCACACAAATACTTTACCTGAGCATCGCAATTCGCCAGGAACCGTTCATACACAGAATTGTCCATTAAACCATACGCAATTTCATCAGATAGTATCTTCTGAATTAGCTCGATGTTCTCCGAATAAGCCGTTGAATCGCGTTTTGCAAAGTAAACACGGAAACTACCGCCATTACAATCGTTGAACCGCACGTCGATAATTTTAAAATTCGACCTATCAGCAATCTCCTTGACTTGGCGTAGCGCGTAATATTCAAGATGTTCGTGGCAAATCGTATCAATGCTGTTCGTATTCAACATCGAAACTACATAACTCTGTTCGCATGTCCAAATACCGTCGTCTGCTAATACGCTATAGATGTCCTTGGCAAATTGAACTGGGTCCGGCAAATCATAGAACATTGATATAGAACTCACCAGCTTACACTTGACATCATCACCATACTTTCCGCGAAAATTGGATTCTGTGAAATAGGTAGGTAATGGTTCAATGCTACCATAATAATGTGAAAATTGGCTCCCAGTGGGGTCGACACCAATGCGTCGGAGTTTATCAGAATAATACTGCAACATAGTCGAATCATTACTACCGATATCGACAATTGTATCGCCATCATTCAATTGAACGACCTGCGTAATTTCTTCCTTGTATTCTAGGAGATGCTGGCGCATGGTGTTGCTGATTCCCGACCTATATCCATACTCGTGCTCGTATAATTCACACGCAAATGTGGTCTGACGCAACTGAAGTAGCCGGCATCGCGCACAAACACATAAATCAATCGGCGTTTTCGGGGTGGAAAAATCACCGTATTTAGGAAAACGCGATGTAATATATTGTTCGCCGAGGGAAATTACATCTTGTAAATCCGAAGATTTGCAGATACGGCAATTCGTTATAGAATCCATTAATCTATCTATCACCAAAGTTTTATATTAATTTGCACTACTATAATATAATATAAAAATGGAGAGAGGTTTAGTTATGTTACTACACGCAATTGTGATAGGGCTTATCCTATACATCATCATGTTCCTTGTTATGAAGCAGTCTCAGAGCGTCGCGGAGAACCGCAGTATTTTAATTGCGGCCGTTGTGCTGATTTATATGATTTTATTTGGACACGGATTACCTAATAAAGGAATCCGCATATAATATTATAATATGTCGAAAAATCGAATTATTATAACAGGTGGTTCTGGATTGGTTGGTAACGCTATACGCCGAATTGCTCCTCAATACAAATTTCACGGATTTGAACTAATATTTGTATCGTCATCGGATTACGATTTAACGTCAATGACCGATACACAAAATATGTTTAAACATCATTCGCCCACACATGTTATACATTTGGCAGCATGCGTCGGTGGACTATTCAAAAACATGAATAATAAGGTGAAAATGCTAGAAGACAATTTACAGATTAATTTCAATGTGGTCAAATGCTGCCATGATTTCAAAGTTACCAAACTCATTGCTTGTTTGTCGACATGTATTTTCCCAGATAAAACTAAATATCCGATTAATGAAACGATGTTGCACGATGGCCCTCCTCATTCGTCGAATGATGCCTATGCGTATGCAAAACGAATGTTACATATCCAGTGTAAGGCGTATAGGGATAATTACGGGGACAATTTCGTTTGTGTGATTCCAACGAACGTGTATGGCCCAAATGACAACTTTAACCTGGTTGACGGGCATGTGATTCCGTCGCTAATCCATAAGTGTTATTTGGCGAAACAGAAAGGAGAACATTTTGTGGTGAAGGGGACGGGAACGCCACTGAGACAGTTTATATATTCGGATGACTTAGCAGATTTGATTTTATGGACGCTTTTCCACTATGATGATGAAATTTTGATTTTATCGGTCCCGGAGAAGGACGAAGTGAGTATTGCAGAAGTTTCGCGAATAATTGCAGATTGTTTCGATTATAATGACTATATATTATTTGATGAGACCTATAGTGATGGACAATATAAGAAAACTGCAGATAATACTCGATTAGTGGAAAAAATCGGCACTTACAAATTTACGGATATTAAATGGGGAATTTTAACAACGGTTCGCTGGTTTAATCAAAATTACCACTCTTCGCGAAAATAATTCGAAAAATTGATTTGCTATATTATTCTATAGAATATAGCAAAATAACACACGTAAAATGGCAACTGTCCCCCAATATATCAAGGTCAAAAAGTCGAGGATTGTCCAGAGACCTAAACCGGAGACGGAAACAGAAATCCGAAAAATAATCGATGAGGAAAAGATGATGGAACATATAAAGATGCAGGTATTGGCGAACCCATTCGATTCTCCCATTTCAACCTCGCCCATTGCGCACCTTGGCGACTATTCCGAGGAACCCTTTACAATTCTCGAGTCCTATTTCCGTGGTCAGCACCTCGACCGATTAGTGCGACACCAGATTGAATCCTACAACCACTTTGTCAATTTCCAAATCCTCCGCACCATCCAGATGTTTAACCCTGTGAATATCCGTTCAGAAAACGATTATGTCGCAGAAAACGGACAATATATGTTGGAGACATTCGTGTCATTCGAAAACTTCCGATTATATCCTCCACAAATTCACGAGAACAATGGTGCGACCAAGCTAATGTTGCCTCAGGAGGCGCGTCTGCGTAATTTCACATATTCTTCGAATATGACGGTAGACCTGAATATCCAATACGTGATTCGCAATACGGACAAGATGGATTCGCCGAAGATTATCAACAAAACACTCACAAAAATAAACATCGGTAAGATGCCGATTATGTTGAAGTCGTCGATTTGTGTCCTCACGCAGAATGGGCACATTTCGCACCAGCACACGGGCGAGTGTCCGATGGATTGTGGGGGGTATTTCATCATCAAGGGGTCGGAGAAGACGGTATTGGGTCAAGAGCGTGCTGCGGAGAATAAGATTTACTGTTTCGATGGTAAGAATACTACGAAGTGGTCATGGTTCGCGGAGATTAAATCGGTCCCGGATTTCAAGTGCATTTCGCCGAAGCAGGTGGAGATGATGGTTGCGAGTAAAAACAATGGTTTTGGTAACGGAATTTTCATGACGATACCCAGGATTAAGCAACCTATTGAACTGTTTACGGTTTTCCGTGCTCTGGGAATAATGACGGATAAGGAAATATGCGAATACATTGTATTGGACTTGGAAGGCGAGAAATACGCGGAAATGTTAACATTCTTACAGGCATCGATTATTGACGCCAATAAGTATATGACACAGGAGGATGCGTTGAAACACATTACCTCGTCAGTTGCGTATACGCCGATTAATATGGACCGCGAGACGGGTGCGATTAAGAAACGAGAATTCGCGGTTGACGCGCTGAATAATGACCTGTTCCCTCATTGCAAGACGCCGACACAGAAGTTGTATCTGATTGGTTATATGGCAAACAAGTTGATTCAGACCAGTTTTGGTTGGAAACCTCCGGATGACCGCGATTCGTATATCAATAAGCGTATTGAGCTTACCGGAACACTACTGAACAATCTGTTCCGCAACTATTTCAACAAGCTCGTCAAGGAGATGCAGAAGCACGTGGTGCGCGAGATTAATAACGGCTCGTGGCGCTCGACAGAGGACTACGAGAATATCATCAATATGACGAATATCTACAAAATCTTGAAGTCGACCACAATTGAGAACGGTATCACGCGCGCACTATCGACCGGCGACTTTAGCATCAAACAGACAAACAGTTCGAAGGTCGGAGTCGCGCAGGTGCTGAATCGGCTAACATATGCGTCGTGCATTAGTCATCAGAGACGAATCAATACGCCGTTGGAGAAGAGCGGCGAACTGATTGACCCGCGCAAATTGCATAGCACAACCTGGGGATTCTTGTGTCCCGCGGAGACGCCGGAGGGTCAGTCGATTGGAGTAGTAAAAAGTATTGGTTGTATGGCGCACATCACTATACCGACCAACAGTTCTTCACTATATGATTATGTGGACCCGTATGTCATTAAAATCGATGCGGTGAAATCGAAGGAGTTATATGACAAGGTCAAGGTATTCATCAATGGCGCGTGGATTGGAGTTGCCAAGGACCCAGTCGACTTGTTTGCCGAGATGAAGATGAAGAAACACAAGGGTATTATCAACATCTATACGTCGATTATATTCGATTATGCCAATGCCGAGATACGCATTTGTAGTGATGGCGGACGTCTGACGCGACCAGTGTTGCGCGTGAAGGATGGAAAGGCTCTGATTACAAAGGACATCATTGACCGACTAGGCAAGAAAGAGTTGTTGTGGAATGATTTGCTCACGTCATGCAAGCTGTCTGAGGCGGTCATCGAGTATATCGACCCCGACGAGCAAAACTGGTCGATGATTGCGATGAAGGAGAAGGATAAGATGGAAGTGAATAAGGATATTCGATATACACACTGTGAGATTCATCCGAGCACAATTTTCGGCGTATTGTCGTCGTGCACGCCATTCCCAGACCATAACCAGGCGCCTAGGAATACCTACCAATGTGCAATGGCAAAGCAGGCTCTCGGCGTATATGCACTGAATTTCGACAAGAGAATGGATAAAACGGCTTACGTATTGACGTATCCGAGTCGCCCCCTTGTTGATACGCGCCTCATGAACTTCATTCAGCTCAATAAGATTCCGTCGGGTTGCCAGATTCACGTTGCAATCATGACACACACGGGTTATAATATGGAGGATAGTTTGCTAATCAACAAAGGGTCGATTGACCGAGGGATGTTTGGAGCTACGATTTACCATACGGAAAAGGACGAAGATAAGAATATTATTCGTGACGAGATTATCCGTTGTAAGCCTGACCCGGCCAAGACGAGGGGTATCAAATTCGGAAATTACGACAAGGTCAATAGCCAGGGATTCATTCCCGAAAACACATTGGTCGAGGACAGGGATGTTATTATTGCGAAGATTATTCCCATCAAGGAGAATCGCAATGACCCGACAAAGGTGATTAAGTTCGAAGACCAGAGCCATGTGTTTAGCACTGCGGAGGATACGTATATCGATAAGAATTACTCTGGCAGAAATGGCGACGGATACAACTGTGCAAAGGTTCGAACGCGAACTCATCGCAAGCCTGGATTTGGTGACAAGTTCTCTAGTAGGCATGGACAGAAGGGAACTTGTGGTAACATCATTCCCGAGGATGATATGCCATTTACCAAAGACGGAATGAGACCCGATATCATCATTAATCCGCATGCGATTCCGTCGCGTATGACCATCGGACAGTTGAAGGAAATGCTTCTCGGTAAAGTCTTATTGGCGCTGGGTCTGTTTGGTGACGGAACGAGTTTTGGAACACTCGATGTAAAGACGATTGCAGAGGAGCTACAAAAGCTGGGGTATGAGAGCTATGGAAACGAGGTTATGTATAATGGTCTCACTGGAGAGCAGCTGGAGACGAGCATCTTCATTGGTCCGGTGTTTTATCAGAGATTGAAGCATATGGTTGCTGACAAGGTTCATAGTCGCGCAACAGGTCCGATGGTAAGCCTGACGCATCAGCCTGCGGAGGGTAGGTCGAGGGCGGGAGGTCTCAGGATTGGAGAGATGGAACGCGATGTATTGATTTCACATGGCGCGACACGATTCTGTAAGGAGCGATTGTTTGATTCATCGGATAAGTATCAAGTGAATGTATGTAAGAAGTGTGGAATGATTGCGGCGTGTAATGATGGGAACAACAATACGAAATTCTATACGAACAGCGATTTTACGGTTCATTTGTGCAAGACTTGTGGCAATAAGACGGATTTCGCGTTGGTCGATATGCCATATGCGAACAAGCTGTTGTTTCAGGAGTTGCAGACGATTAATGTGGTGCCGAGGATTATTACCGAGTAAAAGGGAACCAAGGTTCCCTTTAAAACCCTCCTTTTATAAATAAATTGCTTGAAAACTATAAAACAATTTTTTTATCAACCTAATAAGCAAATCGTTCTTTGAATGACTATATGAAGATTCTTATTTACGGCGCACGTGGTTGGATTGGCTCGCAGTTTATCGACGTTATAACTGCTGATGGGTCTTGTGAATACGTCTGTGGTTCTGCACGCGTAGATGACCCCACTGCACTTCTATTAGAAATCTCGGGATACAACCCGACTCACATAATTTCCTTTATTGGGAGAACCCACGGCAAAATCGGCGACAAAACCTATAGCACTATCGATTATTTGGAACAGGATGGAAAACTACTAGAAAACGTCCGCGACAATCTCTTCGCACCATTGTTGTTGGCGGATATATGTCGGAAGTCCAGGATTCATTACACATACTTGGGCACTGGTTGTATTTTCAAATACGACGACAGACATGATGGTGACGGATTCGCCGAAAACTCGGAACCCAATTTTTTTGGTTCATCCTACTCAATTGTAAAAGGGTTTACTGACCGCATAATGCACCTATATGGGAAGGACGTATTGAATCTTAGGATACGCATGCCGATAACCGATAATGAGAACCCTCGTAATTTCATCACCAAAATCACAAACTACGAGAAGATATGTTCAATGCCAAATTCGATGACCGTCTTACCAGAGCTTCTGCCTTTAGTTCTGGATATGATGAAGCACAAACGGGGTGGCACAATCAATTTGACGAATCAGGGGGTAATTACTCACAACGAGATTCTGGAGATGTATAAGGAAATCGTTTGCCCCTCGTTTGAATGGCAGAATTTTACACAAGAAGAACAGAGAGCGATTTTGGCGTCTGACCGAAGTAATAACCGTTTGGATACAACACTCCTACAAGAGCTCTACCCCCACGTTTCGAATATAAAGGATGCTATTAGAAAATGCCTGGAAAAGTATTAACGCTTCTTATTAGTTTTATTTTTCTTAGTTTTAGTTTTACCACCGCTAGAACGTGTTCTAGGTGTCCTTCTAGAGTAACTACGCGTAGGTGTAGGAGCCACGCTACGTTCTACATGCGTATTTATTATTTCATTAATTTTTACCAAAATGGGTTGTTTGTATACATTGAAAAAATGGTTATTGTCATCTGGTCTAAAACCACGCAATTTGCTTAAATTTTCTAAAGAATGTTTCAAGTTGACAAATACTTCTTTTTTGGGTTGTTCTGATGTGTAAAATCTTAAAGCATCATATATATCATATAATCTCATATTAACTTTTACAATTGAGGCATTAAATTCCAAATCATTAAGCTCACGATTTTTGTATATTTTCATTTGTTTATTAATTCTTTTATCCAGTTTAACGATATGATTCTCTATCGGAATGTCCATATACATTATATCTACATATAAATGTCGTAAAAATGATGATAATATTTTATGCTTAAATGTAAAATGTCAGATTCGCTAATCAATGATATTCGAAAACCAACTGAATTCAGAGGGTTTTCGTTTTCAAACTATAAAAAAACCGAAGTCAAAGAACAATTTATAAATAATATGATGAAGGGAAAAATAGAACCCGCGTGTCATTGGTGCGCAGAATTGATATGCTCAGGTCATTTCGAGGATGCGTGGGAAGCGATTTTCTATTTCGTGGGCAAATATATACATATTGGTAATCCTAAAATTGCTATCTATTTGGATAAGAGACTAGCCGTATTTAGGAATATAGTAGAACAAGGGCATTTCACAAGCGTCATTCAACTGCGAAATAATCCGACCATTCGACGGTTATTTGCAGAGGTAATTACAATCATCACACAATCGGTCAAGAGAACTAGCTTCGAGCCAGTAAAAATCAACCGAACAGAGGAATTTGACATGACGCAGATGACCGACCGCCTGAAAGCGCCAAATACCTTATACGCAGAACCCATTTTGCATCCCGAAGACCCAAAGGAGATATTCATCGCCATAAACGAATTTGCGTATCATATCATCGGTGATAAACCGAATATGTTAAATGCGTGCTATTGGATTGAATGGATAATCGAATTTGATATATTATGCCGTGGACGAAAAGAATCGTGTCTTTGTAAGCGTCGAAAATTAAGTGTAGAACCTAAATATCAGCGTGATATCATTTGGATTGTATGGGACGCACTGATTTACTATAGTGAACAAAAGGGACAATTTATCGAAAAAATTATGGCATCGATACGTGAATTATTTACTCATAATTATACGTCAGGAGCATGCAAGAGACGTAAATATCTCCTATATTTCGCAGTCGAATTATTGACGGAAATTGTCCCGACCAACGTGGAAATCATGAATGCGCATTGTAAGGAAATACTGCCGACGATAACAGATAAAATCGATTTAATATACAAGCAGGTGAAACAGAATGAGCATAGTCCAAACACAGATTATCTGTTCAATAATGTGGATATGGAGAACAATATGGACAGGACAATTGCGAAAATGGATATGATGAACGGAATGGATTTCATTCCAAGAAATGGTGCTTAGTGCAATTTTTTTAATTGGCATTTGAATACCAGTTAAAAATCAAAAATATTAGAAGGACGAGCCGAAGGAGCCACCAAGTAAACCATTCGCGGCGACGGGTCCAGGATTGAACGCCGGCTCCATGGTCTGTCCGCCAGTGTAGTGATTTCCTAGCTGCTGCTGGCTCTGTGTAGCAGCAGGCGCAGGCGGGAACATATTGCTCTGGACACCACCTTGGTCTAGGTAATCTGCCTGACTGGGAGCATGTCTGGCGACAGGTTGCCTCACGCGAACCGCGCCCTTGCTCTCAGACCTGTCACTCTCCGTCGGGCCATTCCAGAGCTCATTCACACGGTCGACTATGATGTTAACCTTGATTCCAATCTTGGACTGGATGCTGAGAACAATCACCAAGAACGCCAGGATAACGTTCGTGAGTGTAAGGTTCTCGTATTTAAATCCACTATACGACGGAACAAATGTAATCATACGGTGAATAAACACTAAACTTCCGAAAATCACAACCAACTGTATCATAATTTCGGCTAAAAGTTCGAGACTAGACTTTTCGGGGTCAGCCTCCGGAATAAAACGCTGAATCAACTTGTTCATTATAACTACAGGAATAACGCCCATGAATGAGTATTGAACCACGTTTAGAAGTTCACCCTTGTCCTCATCCGTAGTGGAGAACACATGCGATATGAACGATTGGTGTGTCGAGTCTTTGGTTTCTTGCAGAACTTCCATAATAGTCTATATAGTTTTGATTAGAAATTATATAAACATATTCGTATATTAATATTAATGAATACGGAAGAGAAACAATACCTAGATTTGGTAAATGATATTCTAGAGAAGGGTTCTGAGGAAATCGGACGAAATGGTAAAACACGCGTTTTATTTGGTAGAAGCATGAGGTTCTCCTTAAATAATGGAAAAATCCCCATTTTAACCACGAAGAAGGTTGCATTCCGTCCTTGTTTCGAGGAACTATTTTGGTTTATTCGTGGTTGCACCGACAACGCGCAGTTACAAGAGAAAAACGTCTCCATATGGAATGGCAATTCCACACGCGAATTTTTAGATAGCCGTGGTCTGTATGATCGTGCAGTCGGCGATTTAGGTCCAGTATATGGGTTTCAGTGGAGGCATTTCAACGCTAAATATGTGGACCGATATACAGATTATAGTGGACAAGGTGTGGACCAACTACAGAATATCATCGATGATTTGAAAAACGCGGATACGCGTAGTTCGAGGAGACATATTCTGACGGCTTGGAATCCATGCCAGCTAGACGATATGGCGCTACCACCTTGTCATATGACTTGCCAATTTCACGTGAGAGATGGAAAATATCTTTCGTGTGCGCTGTTCCAGCGAAGCGGAGATGTAGGTTTGGGTGTTCCATTCAATATTGCATCCTATTCTCTATTTACGCATATTTTAGCAAAACATTGCGATTTGGAGGCAGATGAATTCGTATATTTTCTTGGAAATTGCCATATTTACGAGGAACATTTAGATGCATTGAAACAGCAGATTGAACGGCAACCTATAGAGTTTCCGACTATAAATATCAAGACACGCCGTGATGACATCAACGATTATTGTATCGATGATATTGAATGGACAACGCCCTATGTATCACACAGTATGATTAAAATGAAGATGAGTGCGTAAATGCGGGGGTTTACCAGCTTTGCACGCCCCCCACTTGAATTCATTTATTTAGAGATTCTGTATTTATGCGGGGGTTCCACCCCCCGCACGCCCCCCAGTTGAGTTCAGTTATTTAGAAATTACGTATTTATGCGGGGGTTCCACCCCCCGCACGCCCTCCAGTTGAGTTCAGTTATTTAGAAATTACGTATTTATGCGGGGGTTCCACCCCCCGCACGCCCCCCAGTTGAGTTCAGTTATTTAGAAATTATGTATTTATTGTGGGGGGCGTAAACCCCGCATAAAGATGAGTGCGTAAAATCTATTTAGAGATTCTGTATATTATATTTATAATACATGAGTAATTCGATTGCCGCTGCTAAACGAAGACGTGCTGGAGTTATTGAACAGCAACAATCGCCTGCGCCTCCGTCAGGACAGCCTTCTACGCCCGGCGGAGCATCTATGTCAAGGTTAACGCTACCTCAGATTATTGCACTATTTGATACGCGTATAGCTAAACTCGAGAACTCGACGCCAGCCGTATCACAGTCGTCGACGATAAGCGATGAAAAGAACGAATCCATCGCAGCATATGTAGAGGAGATGGACCATAAGTTCAATTTGTTGGTTGAGGAAATTACAACACTGAAGGATATTGTCTTGAAGCTTCAGTCATTCACTATGGAGGTAAACAAGATGCTGGTAGATGAGCGCATCCAAATTATGTCTGAATTCGAGGGTCCTGATTCGAAGAAAGTCAGCGCCGAAGCAGGATTGACTTTAGAGACTGTAGAGCTCCAAACCGATGAATAAATATAAATAAGTAAGCAAATTAATATAAAAATATAAAAACATTCTATAAAATGTCCGACAATTTATTGAATGACCTTGAAAAGTTCAAATCGGCTTATTACACGGACAACAAGAAGAGTGTATTATTTAAGGCGAACCAAAAGAGAGAATTAACTGAAAAGGTGTGTGCAGAATTTGACTTAAATGTATTGTTTAGTAAAGCGGCTTATGTGATACTAAATACAAATCGTGTATTCATTGATTATGCAGTTTTGAAGTTATTTGCGAATCCTGATAATTATTTGGCATTTGTTACCTATTGCAACTCGTTATTCCTTAAGTGTATAAAAGCATATGGGTCATATGAGTGTCACATAAATCTAGATTCTCTTACTGTAACTGCAGTTGAACGCCACAAGAGACTAATAGAGTTATTTGCAATGGACCCATCCGAACGCGATGGAGTCGAGTATACAATTTATCTACAACAGGCATACCTTTATAATACACCCAGTCTTGTCGATAATATTACGAAAATTATTGGACATTTCATAGACCCGCTGGTTATGTCGCGATTGACGAAATATACAAAGGCGGAAACGCCTACAAAACTAGCAGAATTAGGATTTGTTTAATAAAAGATATAAAACTAAGTTGTTTATATATAAAAATGAATATTCAGATTAATAACCCTATAAAGGCGGATATTTTCGCAGCTATCTTCCAGAACATGAAATTGTTCTCTGATAGTGTGAATATAATATTCGATGAGGAAAAGATGTTCATCCAGGCGATTGACTCTGGACATGTGGCGATTCTGGAGTTGAATATTCCCGCTACCTGGTTTGACAAATATGCGCAAACTTCCATGACGATTGGAGTAAATTCGATTATATTATTCAAGATTTTAAGCACCCGCGATAAGTGTCAGAATATCGAAATTCAGTGTAATGATAATGCAGACCGTCTATTAATTAAATTTTGTTCAGACAACAAGACGATTTTCGATAAAACCTTCGAGATGCCGTTGATTGACTTAGATGCTGAATTGATGACGATACCTGCTGTAGAATACCAAGCCGAGTTCTCACTTCCGTCAACTAATTTCTCTAACCTCATCAATCAACTGAAGATGTTCGGCGATTCCATGGACATTGAGTGTTCGGAGGAGAAAATCATATTGTATTCGGATAGTCAGGAATATGGGAAGATGTCGGCGGAAATAAGCATCGACGAGCTTACGTCGTTTGTAATTGACGAAGGAGAACGTCTGAAGATGTCATTCAGTCTGGCCCATTTGCATTGTATGTCCCAGTTTCACAAGCTATCAAAGGAAGTCGAATTGAAATTCAAAACCAATAATCCAATTCAGGTAGTCTATAATTTAGGAGATGCCGACACTACACTTCGATTTTTCTTGGCACCAAAGATTTCGGATGACGATGAATAATATGCGTTATTTTATAATGTTGTATATATACTACAATATTATAAATGAATACTTTGACAACTGTGATTATATTTGTGGTGGTTCTCTTCCTATATATTCATATGACCGCCCAATTCAAAAAATCAGAGGACCTCGAAATATATGAGATGGATTATACTAGCAATCAGCAACTGAATGAGACTTGTGAGTTGAGACAACCAGTTCTATTTGAACTAGACCCCGAACTATTCTATAATGTCGACATCGACACTGACGTGAACATTAAAGACAGAAACGATTTCGAAACGGGTGATTACATAACCATGCCATATTCGAATGCAAACACTCTTATCAAGACAGACCCGAAAGGCCGATTTTATTCGGAGAATAATACGGACGTTTCCTATAATAAAAATAAACAGGTAGATGATTATTTGAAACCGAGTTTCAATGTAATTTCACGTGAAGACGTTATGTTTGGTGCAAAGGGCGCGAGAACCGCACTGAGATATCACACAGGTTCTCGTAAATTCATATGCGTAAATACTGGTAAAATACAAATCAAGATGACGCCTTGGAAGAGCCGCAAATATCTGCATCCGATGTGCGATTATGAGCACTACGAATTTCGTTCACCGATAGACGTATGGGACCCCCAACCGAAGTATCTGAATGATTACGAAAAAGTTAAATTTTTAGAGTTCGATGTTGACAACGGTTATGTTCTCTACATACCGCCATACTGGTTCTATAGCATTAAATACTTCGATGAATATACACAGTTGAGTGAATATAATTATAATACTGCGATTAACTGTGTGGCAAATGTCAATAAATACTTCATGTATTATTTACAACAGACTAACATCAAAAGGAAGGAACTTAACGCAGTTGTTTCAATAGATACAATAATATAAATATCTAATATATAACAAATATGCAAATATTTGACCAGCTTGTTCTCCCCGGACTGATTCTATTAGTCATCGACGGCATTTTCCTATTCGCGAACAAAGACATGTTCCAGCTACAGGTTGCCGAGGTGCAGCGCGTTGTTCTTGAAGTGCGTTCTTTAGGTGCGATAATATGCTACGCACTCCTCATTTTTGGATTGTATTACTTCATCATCAAGGACCGCAGACCGGTTAAGGATGCGATGTTACTCGGGTTCCTAGTCTATGGAGTGTATGAGTCCACAACATACGCCCTATTGAAAAAATGGCATTTAAGAACTATGATGATTGATACATTATGGGGCGGTATATTATTCGGATTGACTACACTTTTAACGTATAAGTTGACGCCCAGGTATTAAATGGTTCGCATGCGTATTTTGCAAGGTTCGATTTTACGCCCCTCCATTTCTCAATCACACATTTGGGTTGCTCGTCGATTTCCATGTTATACCATATATGAAACTGTTCCTCGTTGTCTTCGTTATCAAATACAACGATTCCCTCGTCTGTCAGAGAACCACCATATTTTTCGATTCGCTGACGCCAAATTGGTGAGTTATATGCATGGCTTAACCAGTCTGACTCGGACACAGGCGAACCACAATAATCGGGCGACAAGTCGAGAGGATATTTGCATTCGCGTCGCAAAATGCGCCAGCTCTTGTTCTGAACAAATGGTTTATTTCTATAGGCAATTACGTCCTTTTTCTGTAAAATAATATACACTTTCTTGTCAAAACCATTACCAGAATCCAGTAGAAACACACCAGTGAACATACGTGCAATACATGCATACTTCAATATTTCCAAAGGAAGGATTTTAATTCTTTCGAAGGTGTCGCGAAACGAAGCACGTGCCTTTTTACCCTTTACTTTGAAACATCCGTTTTTGGCTACAAATTCATCGAATACTTTGAAATACTCACTTGGCAAGGAACCAAGGTTCCCTCGCGCTCCTGGCAGGGAACCAAGGTTCCCTCGCACTCCCTCCTCGTAGCCTGGCAGGGAACCAAGGTTCCCTCGCGCTCCCGGCAGGGAACCTAGGTTCCCTCGCACTCCCTCCTCGTAGCCTGGCAGGGAACCAAGGTTCCCTCGCACTCCCTCCTCGTAGCAGGGGGGTCTTAGAGGGGACGGCAGTCCCTCCAATCGCACTCCCTCCTCGTAGCAGGGGGGTCTTAGGGGGGACGGCAGTCCCTCCAATCGCACTCCCTCCTCGTAGCAGGGGGGTCTTAGGGGGGACGGCAGTCCCCCTAATCTGACGGTGCGTATCCGGTCTACCCAGTAACTCAACCCAGACGGAGCAGTATGCTCGCCGCGCGAAATCCGGTAGAATTCGATGCACGTCTCGCATCTAGCCATGTTTTGAACAATAGTACCAATAGTCCAATCTCGTCTGTTGTCATCTAACCACTCCAAAGTCTGCTGCTTCAGTAATCCCTCCAAGTTTACAAAGAATCCGGCATATAGTTGGTAATACAAGCGCCAAACCAGAATGAACGACTCTTGCTTGAATCCCGAATGATAGAGCTCATATATCCAGAACTTAGCGCGCTCTACGTCGCGGTTCAGCAGCGCAATGAACAACGAGTGTTCCACCTGCTCCTTGTCGTATAAATATCGTGTTAGAATCATTTTGTATTATAACATTCAGAAATTTATTATATAATCAATTTTATTGACGGTTTTTTAGTAGCTTGTCTAAATCGAACAAATCTTGGGTCCATCATATCTTTAGATTCTAACATAACTTTAGAAAATTCTGCAAAGGAGATTGCGTCATCTTTAAATACAATCCTAGAACATTTCATAATAAAGCGATAAACCTCTATATACGACGATTTCAAATGGCAAGCAATTAAAAATTCAGGATGTAATATTACATAACCTTCCAATAAATTGTATATTGAATTGTACACACTTAGATATATAGAAATTGCATTTAAATCTCCTATTGCGAAATAGCCACACATGCCTCCGCGGTGGTCCATATCTTGATTTGGTATTGATAATATACCCTTATTCACATATGGCATAAATTTGCCAAGGTCAATCAAGTCATGTAAAACCATATCCATCCGCGTGGTTATCAGCATATTGTAATTTGTTCCAGTATTCCGAATATATTCATTTATAACTTGTTTTAATTTTAGTTGACTTAGAAACATATACATAGTATTCATTCGATTCGTTTCTGGAAAAGATTTGTATTTTGTAATGTCTATTTTAACATTTTCATCAGATTTAAACATAACCTTTGGGTTATATAATTTATACACCTCATGCATAACGTCGTCATCTGTATTTTTCTCGCATACTATAAAAAAATCGGCGTCATGTCCTTGAACTATATGCGAAAGCATGTTTTGGTAACTTTCTAAAGAAGTGTTGATTCTACCGTATATTAAAATTGCCATTCTCATTGTTGGTTATTATATAAAATATTATATAAAATATTATATAAATGATATGCGGACTTGAGTTTAGTAATATTTCCAAATGGTCATGTTGTCCGCGATATCCAATACGCTTCAAATCAAGCGAGATTGAAGAGAATGACATGATTTTCTTAAATTTAGATTGTTTTCAGAGATTTATGGATACGCTCTATGCATATCCACCCAAGCATAAATTCATTCTAATATCACACAATTCTGACTTGGCATTTACACAGATGCATCTCGAGAAATTAAGGGGTTATGTAAATCGTATATATCCAATCAATGCGAGTTTTAATGACCCATTACTATTCCCAATACCAATCGGATTTGTCGACAAAAATCATGATTGGTTTAAAGAAGTTCACGCACAGCATAATTCCAAGGATATACTAATCTACATGAATTTCAACATTCGAACTAACATGCAAAAGAGAACACAATGTTATAATACATTTGTTAACAAGCCTTGGGTTACAATCCGTGCAAATTTGTCTACAAAGCAATTTTATCACGATGTATCCAAATCCAAATACACATTGTCACCAGAAGGAACGGGAATAGATTGTCACCGAATATACGAGTCAATATTTCTAGGCACCATCCCTATATTAAAGACTTCACAATTGGACCATTTTTACAAAAAACTCCCGGTAGTGATTGTGCAAGAGTGGAACGAGGTAACAGAGCAGTTTTTAACGGATAATTATGACAAGCTATTGAAACAGCTAATCGAGTGGAAGGCAGAGAACCCAACTTGGACAGATGCTACATTCTGGGTGAATGATTTCTACAAGTAATGTATATGGCGAAGAATAGACAAACTATCAAAAAGCGGTGCAAGAAGGAAGCATCATTGAAAACCACAATTGTCGAAATGTTCCTCGGTATGTTAAACACAGTCAAACTGTATCACTGGAACACATATTCCTCTGCCGAACACAAAGCAACCGATGAGCTGTATTCGAATCTCAACGAACATGTTGATAAGTTCGTTGAAATACTATTGGGTAAGGATGAATGTCGTATTCCCGAGTTTAGTAAAAAAATAGTAAATACCCATAACAAATCGGATTTCAAATTACGCGTTCACCAATATCGCGACTTTTTGACAGATATGAATAAAACGCTCGACCCAATAAAAGACACTGACCTATTAAATGTTCGTGACGAGATACTCGGTGATATAAACCAATTTTTATATTTGATGACGTTTACAAAGTAATGCGACGCTTCTTTATAGTTTTTGTTTTCGGCTTTCTATTTATGTTTCTCTTTCCCTTTCCCTTTCTCTTTATACTTTTACCTTTATTTCGTTTGGATTTACCTCCCAAACTATCTGTAGGTTGAGAATTATACCAAGCTATATAAGCCGCCAATGCTGCTGCTGTTGTAAAACAAGCTAATGCGTTACAAAAAGGTTTTCGTTGTATCGGTGTTTCATCACCCGTATGGTATACAGATTTTTTGCCGGTCTTTGGATCATACATCTGAACCTCTGCTGGTGTTTTGTATGATTCCCGCTCTTTGGGGGGATCACCCTCCTCTTCTTTTTCAAACCAAGCAGGATCAGGTGGTTCCATGTAATGGAATGGTTTAAACTCAAACTTTTTAGGCCCAGACATTTTATATATACATTAAACACATATAAAAAATAAATACCTAAATGTGGTTATATGAATAGTTCAAATTAAACTGAATCTAATCATATTTCCACTTACCATTGAGGCTACGATATCTCAGTGCGCGCGGGTGCTTTCTCGAATTGATAAGCTTCTGGCGCTCTGCATATACCTTCTTACACTTGCGCTGGAACAATCGCAACCAGTGCGTCTTCACAACCACATTGTATGTATGTCTATCATCGACACACAATTTCATAATATCAATCGCTGGATTATCGACACGTGTTGTGCTATAATCCATCAAATACTCTAATACATCGCCACGCGTATTATTGAAGAACGCATTCGCACTGATGGAGCTCAGTAGAAGTGGCTCGGGTTGGTCGGGAACATATCCACACAAACCAATATAATACGAACCATTAGCCTTGTCGGCCTCCATAAACTCACCATCCTCATCGTATATGCCACCCGAATCACTGTCACTGCCACTGCCATAGATAACCACGTCGTCGTCTTGAGTCATTTGTAAAGCAAGTTGTATTTTTGCGCTTATTATAATGAACGAATAGAGAATCAATTTTTCTCTTAATGTATAGTATATAATGAGCGCAAGCACAATCATTAAGAAGGATAAGCCGAATGAACCTGAATACAAGAAACTCGATAATCAGGTAAAGTTTTCCTTTATAATAACGTACATCCTATTATTGACAACCGCCACAATTACATTCATCGAGGCCATGCGAACGAATATTCCGGCGGTTCGCCATGTTCTCAATTTAGAGACATGTATATCGCTGGTGGCAGGATATTTTTACTCCTTGTTTGTTGAAAAGATAGTGAAGTCCGAGGAAAAGATGACCAACATGGACTGGAGCGAAACATCGCAAATTCGATATATGGATTGGTTTATTACTACACCATTTATGTTGATTGCACTTTGCTTGGTTCTCAGTTCCAACATAAAGAAGACAATTAGTCTACCGACACTGGTAGCGGTTATTCTACTCGACTATGCTATGTTATATGCCGGATATTTGGGTGAAATGAAACAAATTAGTATATGGGCAGCCGAGCTACTTGGATTTGGTGCATTCTTCGGAATGTTCTATTTAATTTACGATAAATATGTGAAACCCGTAGCCAATAATGCAAATCGTATTCTCTTTGGCATATATTTCGCTATATGGAGTATTTACGGGGTCGCATATTTATTCAATGATGAATATAAGAATATCGTCATGAATATTTTAGACTTATTTGCAAAGTGCTTCATGGGTATTGGTCTTTGGGTATACTACACCGGCATCATATCAACGTAAAAAACAAATGGAAATTACTTAAACACGCGAGCATAATATACACAAATGAACTCTGATATGATGCACGCATGTCTTCTCCTACTAGGGAGTAATTTGATGGTCGGGTCAGTAATGTCGATTGTCTATATGTTGGGTAAGGATTCGATTCTATCATCTCTTTTGATTTATGCACCAGTTACAATGATTAGCGTAGTTTTAGTTCGTGATAAATATCCTGCATCGTATGTGTGCTCAAATTTACTCGCAATTGGTCACGGAATAGCTCACGTGACATACCCATTCTTGAATGAGCACATCGGTGTGAATAAGAGTGTGGATGTATGGCAAGACCAAATCATTCACTTGGGTCAGTCGATTCTTGTAGGTGCTATTTTCTTCAATAACAGCGACATCAAGTTCAAAGCGTCGGCTCTGTTATTCATCATGTCCAACTTAGTAAATGTAATCGTAGGTTATAATTGCTGGGGTCAATGGTGTCATAATCTGTATGTTTGGGTTAGTCTGGCACCGGCTCTTGCATCGGGACTGCATTTTGCAACGGGTAGTCTATTCCAAAACCATAAGCATATTGCGAGATACGGGTTTATTATTCAGGGGACCTCGTCGATTATTACATTCTTCCTATTTAAGGCATCGGATGACATGTTAAAGCTATTTGCAGTGTGCCGTTTCTTCGAGATTTATTTCATCGTGCCTCATTACACCGGATTCTTCTATGGAAGATACATTATTTATAAGAAAAACGCGGACACAAATAAACCTGGCTGGATAAATGCTTTCCTAGAGATAGTGGGTATTCGACCTACGCAACCGCCACTAGCAAATTATTTTAGCACCACAGACAAAAAGGACTAGTAATATCGTTACCATAAATCGCAATACAATAATGAAATACATATCATTATTGTCGAAAATACGTATATTGGTCAAATTTTTACTACTTTAGTATAGTATATGACAACTTCGCAAATGAAACGTGGTAATAGTCGTCGTTACCACAACCGCATAATCGGCGAGGAATTGGCTCATCATATGGAGACAAAGGAGGAAGTATCAACCAAAACCGTGTTGGAAAATTATCAATACATGTCTCAAAAGGAGCGAGTCAAGATAGATTCGAAATTTGCCAAGCCGAAGAACGAGTCACAGGCGCGATATATGAGCGCACTGAAAAAACCACATAATAAAATTATCATTGCCACTGGACCTGCCGGAACAGGAAAGACTCTGATTGGGACCGAATATGGTATCCGTGAATTCTTGACAGGGAATTACGAGAAACTAATATTCACGCGACCTGCGGTGAGTGCAGACGAAGACCTTGGATACTTACCTGGCACGCTGGAGGACAAGATGGCCCCCTGGGTTCGACCTATATACGATATTCTCTATAAGTTCATTTCGCCACAGGAAGTGACCATGATGTTGACTGAGAAAATTATAGAGATTGCACCAATGGCATACATGAGAGGGAGAACATTCAAGAATACATGGATTGTTGCCGACGAATGCCAGAACACTAATGTGAATCAGTTTAAGATGTTATTGACCCGTCTTGGAGAGAACTCGCGCATGGTTATTACAGGCGATTTGGACCAACACGATCGACATGACGAGATAAATGGATTGGCCGATTTCTTGGATAAATTCAAGGGGTGCAGGTCTTCGTCGATTTCCAGTATTGAATTCAACAAGGGCGATATTGAGCGCGAAGAGGTCATTAAGGAGGTTCTCGACATTTATGCGGGTGTTGTTCCAGAGCATTATCTGGATTCGGATTAAACCCTTGAAGAATTAAAATTGGACGAAGTCCCATTTTTTCTTAAGGATTATGACCGATAATTTTCCAAACGGACGCTTGCGACAAAGTCGCATATGAACGCTATGCGTTCAAGAAAGCGTCCCATTTAAAATCTTCATCGGATTAAATTACACATCCTAAATACGGCGCACAAGACGAACGCATAGTAAATCCTTTAATTTTTTTACAACGCTTTCTCGTAAATCTACGCGGCAAACCAAATATTTTCCCATCAGTAATTCGTTTGCACGATTTGGCTTTTTTTTGAATGTTTGCAACACGATGGCATATAAAGATTTTATTCTATAGTAGTTATAGAATAAAAAAATGCCGTCCGTCGTTTTTATGTATAAAATCGGAAATATTCCGAAGACATACTATGGTAAATTACAAACAGACTATATATCTGACGACCATGAAGGCCTCGATAAGGTAGTCAAGTATGACTTGTTGAAAGGCTTAAATGCATATCGAGCCAATAAATGCATGCCAACCTTAAAAATGAAACAGTTAAAAATCGGAATATTATCCAGTGCCGACCCGAATAATTACCTAGACTACGCAACAAAACGTGAAATAAATTGTTTCGATTTCTACATTTGGTCCTTCAAATACAAAACGACATTATATATGAATGGTTCAGAGATAAAGACTCTGTGAGGTAGCTACAAATTTAAGTATCATTCCATCAATCTGACTCAGCTTATGTTGGAATTCTACCATACCATTCTGCTCGCAAGTAGCGGTAAGCTCCTTTGCAATCGCACTGATTTTCAAAATAGCCTTAGTAAAATCACCAATCGAACATAGTAACTTATCACGAAGAAACACGCGACATTCTACCTCATCCGACAAATCACACCAATCCATCATTGTATCGACCATATCATATATTATTGGATTTGCGTAGTCATATGCGGGGTCCGTCTTGCGCACTCTTTCTAAATCCTCATATATCCGGAATGTGTCCAAAATTTCAATCATACAGCGTTTCAGCGCGATGTCATTAGTAGTTGGCACCGACGAGCGTAGGTCCTGCTCAATTTTCACATCCGTAAAACACGACAACAAACCCACAATTTGTTTTGGTGTAAGTTCCACCCATGAATTCAAACAATCTGCTGTTACAAGGGGATGCATTTCAGCAATACCAGAAGCGATGCGCCCCCTACTAGTGAACGTATAATCAGACTCGCTGGTTTGTTCTATGAATTTGCGCTCCAATAAAATACCGCAAACCGTCCTCGTGTGTATGTTCACATATGTTTCTAAATAATCGACATAATGCAATACGTCTTCCAGCTCACGACGCTTATTGTTCAGTTTCCTTATTTGGTCAGAGTCCGTCATACAATTTCTATGTTCACTCAGAATACTACTAATCTCACGGTCAGCCTCTTTACGCTTCTTATTGGCTACCGTCGGTAGCAAATCCTTTAAATAATTATATCGGTTGCAAACATCCGTTGGCGTTCTTGTAAACATGGTGTTGTTCTCGATTTCCAATTTCAGCTTTTCCGCATAAGCTGACTCCGTCTTCAGCGATTTCGCTAGCTCGCTTTTAATCATGCTTTTATCTACGAATTCTACAAAGTCATTAATCGAACATTGGTTGTTGCGCATCAAATTGAGAATCACGGGAAACGATATGCGAAACTTTGATACGAGAGTCTGGGGTTTGCCGCACAACATCTCTTTATATTCAGTTGCAGTGGGCAAATCGAACAAATTATTACAATGAACCACATGCCCAATCGTATCTAATCCTCGTCTTCCACAACGAGATGCCGCCTGATTATATTCGTGTGGTAATAGATATCTCATTCCCGAACCATCGAATTTGGTGAGACTCGTGAATATGGCCGTTCGGATGGGGCAATTGAGTCCTATAGCGAATGACTCGGTTGCAAACAATAATTTTATATATTTCTTGGAAATCATCAGCTCAACAATCTCACGTAGGATGGGAATCATTCCCGAATGATGCACTCCAATACCCTTCTCCAATAGCGATACAAGATGCTTATATTCGGGCAATTCGAGATATTCGCCATAATTTGGGAGCTTTCGCACAATCTGTTCGCATTCGCGCTTCACTGTATATGCGACTTTACTATCAAACTCTAACAGGGGCACAGTAATTTCATTTGCCAATAGTTCAGCGTGTTTCCTAGAGAATACAAATGCAATTGCTGGTAGCATATCACGGTCTCTCAATTGTAGCGCCAAGCTATTCATCACATGCTGTCTCTTCTGATGACAGTCATCCAATAATTCCTTTGTAGTTTTTAGTTCTTTGTATCCCGCTTCATTAAATGCGCCATTTTCAGTTTTCAATGGAATCAGTTTTCCAGTAGAATCCTGTATCTTCTTTTGAATCGCCTTATCCTGAATCTTTTTAACGAACCCCTCATTAGTAATTAGATATCCATAGTGAACTAGCGGCACAATACGGGTATGGGTAGATGATAATACCACCGTCTTCGACTTCTCACACCACTCAGCGAATTTCTCGGGTGCATCAATCGTTCCAGACAACATAATCATCTGAATATGTTTAGGCAGCATTAGAATCGACTGTTCCCAGACTTTACCACGATCAGCGTCATTAATATAGTGAATTTCATCGAAAACCACGCATGCCAAATCGTCCGAAATCGAACCCATAAACAGCGAATTCATGAGAATCTCGGTTGTCATGATAACCACGTCGGCTTCCGGATTAATCTTGATATCCCCAGTCATAATACCAAATGAAATATGCGGATACTTCTGTATAAATTCATAATACTTCTGATTGGAAAGCGCCTTAATAGGTGATGTATAAATTACCTTCTTACCCTGACCCTTAAAGAATTGTATAGCAAACTCGGCAGGCAAGCTTTTACCAGAACCCGTGTGTGCAGTTACCAGCGAATGATGGCCATCCACGATTGCCTGAATGGAATACTTCTGGAAATCGGATAGTGTATGAGGAAATAAGTCGAAATATTCGTTGTATTTCGAGTCATTTGGATAGGGTTCGCTACAGATAATTACCATCTATATTGAATGGTGAAATACCTTTATGTCTATTTATTTTAGTTTTTGTTTTTATTTATATTTTAATATAGCCGAATAATATATAGCTGTCATGGAATCAAAGCCTATACATGGATTACATAGAGGACATTTTTCAGGACAACACGACCGTGTCGATGAACTGAACGAGAAAATCATAAACAGGTCATTCGACAATATGCCAATTAAGCCAGTTTACGACCCACGCTCCGTTTCCACCAAATATTCCCATTTCCCTATATTAGACAGGAGAGCCAAATTTTCCCGGGTATATTTAGACGATAAGGAGCCCGTCGGAGAGAACGTGGAAATAGAAAGCGATTTATACGGACGCAAAGAGCGGATTAGTGTCTATGATTCGGGTTCCAAATTTAAACCCGCTTTAGACAGTGATTTATACAAAGTTATTGTTGGAAATCCTACGGACAGGCCGCCTGCGGAACGCGCGCTGTTGTTCCAACAGTATACATTCGATAAGTCTGTTCATCCGAATGTAATGAATCAGGAAATTGGACGTAACATATTCTATAATCATACGAGAACCCAATTGCGAAACACAAATTAACGTTTATATAATAGAATTTATCATATCTTATTATATAAATGGAATTGTTAAAAAATGTATATTTTATGATATTAGTGGTTCTCCTCATTACGATTACAATCATTCAACTGGCGCGAAGAAATGACATCAATATGTATCACGAGGGGTTCGAACAACAAGCGCCATTTGTTCTGAAGAATGACAACGGAGTGTATGATTCATTCTATGCAATTGTTTACGACGAACTGAACAAGACCGACGAGAGAACAGCATTTGAATGTAATAAAATCATCGAGTTGACCAAGCCTTCTACGAATAATAGTGTGTTTTTGGATGTTGGGTCTGGAACTGGTCACTTGGTAAATAGCCTGACAAATTTAGGATATCAGGCGCATGGGTTAGATGTGTCAAAGGATATGGTTGAATATTCACAGAAGAAGTTTCCCGACATCCAAACTAAATGCGGTGACACGTGCGACCCATTAGTGTATGACCGTTTAGTATTTACTCATATCACATGCACGAATTATACGATATACCATTTGAAAGATAAGAATATATTCTTCCGAAACTGTTACCACTGGTTGATGCCGAATGGGTTTTTAATCATGCATTTGGTTGACAAGGACAAATACAATCCGTTGGCGCCGATAGCTGACAAAATCTCACTGAAAAACGCGAATCTTTATAACAGTTCTCGTAAAACGGATGCAACAATCGAATTCAAAGATTTCGAATATGCTACATCTCACGATGTAAAACCTCATAATCACGTTATTGTGAAAGAGACGTTTACTGATAGTGTAACGAAACATGTTCGACAAAACGAATTAACTCTCTATATGGAGAACAAAGATGATATAGTTAAAATGGCACAAAACAATGGGTTTTTGGCACATGCGCTCATTAATCTTCCAAATGATGATTATCAATATATCTATGTATTTGAACGATTACTATAAAATCAAAACAATATACACCGATGAAGATTTCAATTGGGATGCCAAAGGCATCCGATTGAAGACTTATCGGTCAGCACCTTGAAAGATTAAAATGGGACGCCTCCCATTTTAAATCTTAAAGTGTGTAAATACATATAAAAAAGCATTTGCACTATAATGGATATAATGCAAATTGGAATTGTTGGTAATGGCTTTGTTGGGAAAACTTTACTCTCGCTGAAATGTGACGACATCGACGTATTGGCGTATGATGCCAATCCACAGTCATGCTATCCGGTTCCTAGTTTGAAACTTGAGGATTTGATGGGTTGTGACCTCATATTCATTAGCGTTCCCACACCGATGAACCCTGATGGTTCATGCCATCTCAACATTATTGAAAGTGTTGTTGATGAGCTGGAACAACTTCAGTATGGTGGTTTTGTGGTTCTTCGTTCCACTATCCCGGTTGGAACATCTGATAAACTCAAGGTTTTCTTTATGCCCGAATTTCTAACAGAGAAGAATTTCCTAGAGGATTTCAGGAACAACAAGAACTGGTTTTTCGGACTTCTCGAATCCGAGAGAGACGATTCATTCAAGCAGCGAATCGGAGAACTATTCTATTTGGCATTTAAAAACGATAAAATCGTGCATAACAATCTGCATTTCATGCCCAATGGCGAGGCGGAGATGATTAAGCTATTCCGTAATTGCTTCCTCAGTGTTAAGGTGTCATTCTGTAATGAAATTTACGACTATTGTATCGCTAAAAACCTGAATTACGATAGTGTTCGCAGGCTGGCATGTGCAGATGAAAGAATTGGATTGAGTCACACGTCTGTTCCTGGGCACGATGGTATGCGTGGATTTGGCGGCACCTGCTTTCCAAAGGATACGGCGTCTCTATTACATGACATGAATATTAATGGAGTCCAGTCGCGAATTCTTGATGCGGCGATAGAGCGAAACAATACACAGGATAGGCCGGCGCAAGACTGGAAATTAGATAAGGGTCGCGCTGTAATTTAGGAAAAATTGATTATTAGTATTATTATTTTATAATAATAATACAAAACCGAAAGAAAATGCAAATTGGAAAACGCTATATATTTGTCGGAGCTGATGGTGAGACATCTACCGGTGTTCTAGTAAGTCTAACGGATAAGACTATAACATACAAACACAAATCAGACGAGAACTATCAAAATAGTTTGGGTCAGTATGGAGAAGGCAACTATCATATTCCACGCGAATTAATTGTAAAGTCATTCTTAATGGACGAGCTGATACCAGGACAACGTTACATTTTCAAATTTACAGACAAAGAATTTTCAAGTGGATTTGTTTCGATATCCGGAAATTATGAAACGATTCATTGTTATGACGACAACCAGCGTAGAAACTCATTTCCCTTGTATTGGATAAAGAATATTGAAATTGTCTAGAACAATGAGAACCTCTTCGCCATTATATCATTCTTCAATATAGATATGTCGGCACCATAACTTCCCAACGATTTTTTCATATTAGACTTCTCATACTCGTCCATGACCATCTGTGGGGTCAGCGCATATGTCCAGCGTTTGAAATCAATCATTTTCGCATTTAGCGCACCAAATGTGATTCGCGACATCTTCGATTTTGACGGACGTATCGGAGGCGAAATTTGGGTTGACTTAACCATCTTTCCATTCATATAGACATCAACGATAGAGACATTTGTCTTTTCATTATACGCCACCGTAGTCACCAAATATACCCACTTCTGCAATGGATAATTATCAATTATATTGATGACAGTGTTGTTTATTTTCAGCTTTAAGGACCCTCCACTTAATCGAATCTGCAATTCACTTTTACGTTCAAAAATCATACTGTCGCTACCATTATTCAGCATAAGCCACATCCCATACGCGAAGCTACTCGACGTTGGGTTCTTAATAGCACTGACTTCAATACTGTCTTGACGAACATTCAAGTCGCTATTATAATTGAAATTGGTTACGCCTGAAAACGCTCCTTCGAGCCCTATATATAAAAGAATTAATGCCAATACAATTAAAGCTGATAAAACTATAGTATCCATTAATATAGTTTTATATTTTTATTTATCTCACATATTTGCCAGCGCGAGTGAATGAATCTACCGTGAAAATGACAAACACGCCTAGCAGAATGTATAATATGAACTCCTCGGTCACATTCGCCGTTTTCTCCATCTGCTGCTCCTCGAGTAAATGTATCATGTAGTTAATTTTCTCGGTCAGCTTACTATTATCGCTTCCTATTCCCATATTAGCATAATACGGCTTATTATTTTGAAACATAGGCTGAGAACTATAGGTCTGATTATAATTGCTAAGATTCGCTAAATTAATGTCATTCGCCAGGAATTTAGTTGGCGGTGGCGTAGGTTCCTTTTCTTTTTCTGGTTCCTTTTCCATTTCATACTCCTTTGCGTCCACCTTATTTACTGTAATCTCCGGCCGAGTATTCGGAACATAATCCGCCAGCTTGTTTCCATCATTGTTCTCCGACAACTTGCTTAATAACTGTGCAACTTTTGATGTGGTCACCGCATTTTTACTTTCCGTCTCCGCGAGTGATTCGGGCATATCATTTGTGGAGACATCCTGTGTAACTGGACGTCGAATTGAAGGCTCCCGCTTCCTTGGCGGTCCATCAGGTATCCATGGTGATGTATTTAATGATGTCATTCTCTATTCTACTATATTAATAGAATAATTTATATATTATTCTCGCACATTATTGTATAATGGTTGTTGATTATATTGTAATAATTTTGATAGCTCTATTTGTATTTTACCCTGATAGAATGATACCATTCAGTCACACAAGTTTAGGCAGATTGTTAGCAATATCCTTAATTGTCTATTATACAAAGCTAGACAGAACTCTTGGTTTGTTTTTGTGTGTTTCGACGATTTATTATTATCAACAGGATAATTTTGAACATATGCTAAATGTATCGGAAGGGTTTCTATGGGATATGACACTGACGCCATATGAACCCGAGGTATACAAACGTCTCAATGCCGAGCTGTTGAACAATCAGAAAATGTTCAGAGAAAGCCATTGCTCTGCTGGAACGCTCGTGAAAAAGGGTGTTCCGGTAAAGATTGAGATGGCAGAACACGTTTTTCCCGAACTCGCATTCGAGGATACACCCTGCAACCCATGTGCGTCAAATTGCAAGTTCTCTATAATATCAAAAAAACTAAAACTAGAAGAGGATTTGATTCGTCCCAAGGATTCGAACGATACGATTTTTTCTTGGCCTATTATAAAGAAATAATAAATAATGAACTTCAAAAAGCTTAAGAACTCACTATTTAATGTCGTCCATAATCATGTTGACACAGTCAACAAGAGTAAGGTGTTTGCAGGACTTATGATAATCATCATCAACATTGCGTCTAGATTCGTAAATCTGAAACTCAGTAAAAATGTCGAACTATATCTGAAACACACATTTAGCAAACAAATCTTAGTATTCGCAATCGCTTGGATGGGAACAAGAGACATTTATATAGCACTGTTAGTTACAGTATCCTTTATAGTGTTAGTAGATTACTTGCTTAACGAGGAAAGTCCGTTCTGTTGTCTGCCGGAAGCGTTCACGCAATATCATTTAGACCTAGATAGCAAAGTTACCGAAGAAGAAGTTAAAAAGGCGAAAGAGGTTCTTGAACGCGCCAAACAACAACCACAATAAACGTTATAATATCATATTAAAAAATGACATTATATGTTATATAGCAATGGCAACTCAAAAAGATAAAGATGTCGTGGCTGAGACAATCAATATATTAGTTTCAACAAATATACCCGACCAAGCAAATGTTTCATTAACATCCAAAGTAATTGTCTCAAGTTCCATAAATGCAAAACTATACAACGAGTATCCGTATATAACTGATACTATTCGAATACGTGAAGGATTCCTGATTAATAAACCGTATAATGACATACTTGACTATTTTTTTATAAAGGATACGTTTGTTAGATACACAAAAGAGATGATGAAAACTAAAGATGAAGATGATACATATGATAGTTTGGAAGGAGATGAAAAACGGGTAAAATATATTGAGTCAAATATTAAAACAATGTTACGCATGATATTCAATACATTTCCAATAAACGGTAATGTTACTTCCAGTTTAGAGAAGGATTATATAGACAAATTATACAATATAAATAAATACTCTTATTTGTCAATCGGTTCAAAGAAATACACAATTGCTAAGGTTGTATGGATAGATGATATATACAATCATTATGTTACAAAGCAATTGGTTAGAGACTATAAGGACTTTACTGCGTGGAAAGGGAATGAAAAACGTAGTATAGAAAATCGTCGTAAGGATAATACAGGTCAAAAAACACGAATAATCAGCACATGGAATAAAATTGATAAAAACCGTATTATATTAGATGACAATATAGAGAAAATCATCAAATACATTTCAAATGAAAAGGAACTTACTACAACTACAGAGAACGTTATACGAAATAGAAATGCATTAGATGGTCTACTTGCACATTTGATTATATTAAAGCTAACTGTATTGCCAGATACAAAGGTAGAAGCTGAAATTGATAAATTAGGGACTATTAAAGCAGATGACCGAAAAAAAACAATAACTGATTTAATAGATAAACGTTTGGCTTATAACTACGAAACAACTCCCGAGTTTATTGTAGAAATGAATCGAACTGCTGATATTATTATAAAAAGCGGAATAGTATCTATTCATAGTTCAATACAATCATTGATTAAAGATTTGACTGATAACAATAATAAATTTATTACAATCGAAGACGAAACACGATATTTAGAATTAGATAGCGCGATGTTTGGTAATGAAAAATATAAAAATGAAAATTTCAAAAGTCTAACAGGCGCTATTAATAAAAACTTACAAGTTATAAAAAATATGATTAACTTGAGAAAAAAAAATTTATTTGATGAAAATCAACCGCCTGGGTTTATAGGAGAGTTTGATGAAAACTCAATATATTCACATATGGTTAAAAATTTAGTGGCACGTATACAAAAAACAGATTCCCCGCCAGATGAAACGAGAGATGCAGCAGGTATTATTTTTGATAATAACAACGTAAAAACCCCAAAATTCGAAGTATATTTCTATATCGATTTAGTCGACGGGTATGTTACAGATGATAATAAAATAGAACTTGATTTATGTACATTCAGAGATGAATTGCTGCTTATAAAATTCAATCAAATCATGAATGATGAAGTTTACGCATTGCAACACGACCCATTGATTAAGGTAGTAGATATAAATAAGGACAAGGATAAAGAAAAGGAAAAAGAAAAGGAAAAAGAAAAGAAAGGCGGAACTAAAAAAAATAGGGTTATACGAAACAAAACACAGCGCATTTCAAAGTTATGGTAATTTTTTATTTTACTTGTTAAATACGGCCTTTCCGTCCTTGAATACTCCGACCTCCATACTGACGTCTCCGTTTGCGTCGACGCCATAAATTACCCCGGACTGTTCGTTTGAAGTGTAATACGTCTTGCCCTTGATAATAACCTCATACACCTCTTCGTCTTCCTCCGCCACTTCTTCTTCCTCTTCCTCTTCCTCCTCTGCGGGGGCTAGCGACGCAGTCGCAACACCAGCTTCGCTGGTAGCCCCCCGCACGCCCCCCTCCTCCTCTTCCTCCTCTTCCTCCTCTTCCTCCTCTTCCTCCTCTTCCTCCTCTTCCTCCTCTTCCTCCTCTTCCTCCTCTTCCTCCTCTTCCTCCTCTTCCTCTTCCTC
>Ga0114971_10000047_pt1 | contig 63998 bp, 31 predicted proteins | sample M_140625_MF_Meta_FD_87320 | JGI IMG/M metagenome (GOLD analysis project Ga0114971, IMG submission 87320) | Freshwater microbial communities from Lake Montjoie, Canada to study carbon cycling - M_140625_MF_MetaG | ecosystem: Environmental > Aquatic > Freshwater > Lake | place: Lake Montjoie... | reverse complement strand
GGAGAGCTCTACCGTAACAAGGGTGTGTGGAAAGGACTGCGGATACTGCCGCGTTCCTACGTGGATGCCGCGACCCAAAAGCAAATCAGCAACGGCAATGATCCGAACAGTGACTGGGCGCAGGGCTATGGCTACCAATTTTGGCGATGCCGTAACAATGGCTTCCGCGGGGATGGTGCATTTGGACAGTATTGTTTGGTGTTCCCGGAAAAGCAGCTGACGGTCGCCATCACAAGTGGTGTCGCGGATATGCAGCGTGTTCTGGACATTCTGTATGCCACAGTGCTGCCAGCTGTTGGGGCATCCACCAATACTCCTGCCGATAAGCGCTTGGCCGAGCGTACGCGCAAGGCTGAAGTTCCGGTTCCTAAAGCGGTGACATCCAGGGTGCGCCTTCCAATTGGAAAAACCTACGCATTTGATGCTAATGCACATGGAATGGAGTCCATTCGATTTACAGCTGGTGGGGGTGGCGTAGAAGTCACAGTCATCCGCAACAGTAAAGAGCAGACATTGCTGGTGATGGAAAAGGGCTGGAAGGTTACGGATACTTCTTGGGAAGTCGGTTTGAACCGCCTGCAAACCGAGAGCCATGCGTATCGAAATGCGGCTCGCGGCGCGTGGACAACTTCATCGGTGTATTCCATTAAGAATTACTATGTCGAAGAGCCTTATATCCAGTCCATTGACTTGACCTTTGGACCAGGGACGCTTAGCTGGACGAGCAGCTTTATCGCTATGTTTGGTGGGGATGGCCGGATAGTGGCATCCGCACGGGAAGTGAAATCTTAGGAACGGAAGATAACGATGCCAACACTTAATACCGGTTCTCTCCCAGGTGTGCGCTTGCCGATTACGTGCATTGTCCAGGGATCGATTCAGATCAACACCGAGGATGAAGCTATCGGATTTGGCCAGCTCGACACCATGGTTGAAGTTGGAATCAATGCCATTGACTCCGCTTACATTTATGGTGGCGGTGCACAGGACAGAATCATCGGACGTTGGATGCAGGCGCGTGGAAATCGTGACCAGCTGGTTGTGATTGCCAAGGGATGTCACCCTGGAGATGGACGTAACCGCGTCACGCCATACGACATCGGAACCCAGCTGCATGACATCCTTGTACGCATGAAAACCGACTATGTGGACATGTTTGTGCTCCACCGTGATGACATTAATGTTCCTGTTGAGCCAATCGTGGACACGCTAAATCAGTACGTTCAGGAAGGCAAAATCGGTGCATTTGGTGGAAGCAACTGGACAACAGCGCGTCTTGCTGAAGCAAATGCGTATGCGGATGCATCCGGGCAGGTCGGATTTGCCTGTTCCAGTCCAAACTTCTCGCTTGCCCGCCAGCTGAAAGAGCCATGGGATGACTGTGTCACGATCAGCGGTCCTGAAAATGTAGATTCCCGTAACTGGTACGCAGCGCAGAATACGCCACTGTTTACGTGGTCATCGATGGCAGGCGGGTTCATGAGTGGCCGTATCACACGCACGAATACAGCAGACTTTACGGATTACTTCGGAAAGCTTGCTGTGGAGTGCTACGCATCCGATGACAACTTCCAGCGTGTCGACCGTGCCGCTGAACTGGCCGCTGCGAAGGGCTTATCGATGCCGCAGATTGCGCTCGCATATGTGTTGAACTACCCATTAAATATTTATGCGCTGGTTGGTTCTGCAAATGCGGACGAGATGACGGCAAATGCTGCCGCAAGTCTGGTTGAGCTTTCATCTGTTGAAATGGATTACCTCGACCTGAAGGCTGATTCATTGGCTTAATCGTTAAGATTGCGAAGATAAGGCAAACGCCGATTGGGGACCCAATCGGCGTTTTGCTTTGCTAATTGATAATCCGATGACATTGCATAGAACGAATTAACATCCCGTAAGTGCCCTTGCACCGATAAGTACATCCAATCGGCGCTTTGCTACATTGACACGCACCGGATGTGTGCCTAATATTGACGCATGCGCAACGTAGCCATCTCCCTAGGTATTGCCGGTGTCGTCATCAGCTCAGCATCTGCCAATATCACTCCCGTCACCCTCCGAACCGAGTATCTTGTGAACCCGATGGCGGTCGATTCCGACGCGCCGCGGTTGTTCTGGAAAGTTACCAGTAAGGAACGCAATCAGAGGCAATCTGCCTATCAGATTCGTGTCGCAAATAGCGTTCAGGCCCTCCAGGCAGGAAACGCCAACCTCTGGGATACGAGCAAAGTCAAGTCATCCGAGACAGCCCAGATCGAATATGCTGGCAAGAAACTTCAAGCCGCACAAACAGCCTTCTGGCAGGTTCGCGTCTGGGACCAGGATGGAAATGTAAGCGGCTGGAGCGCTCCCGCACAGTGGACCAAGGGTCTAACTGCGTCTGATTGGAAAGGTGGCTGGCTGGCCGCTAAGACCACCAAAGTTACCGCAGCACCGACAGGACTTGGCGGAGCCAAATGGATTTGGTACGCACCGGAAGCCACATCCCCGAAAGCGGGTGTCCGTACATTTCGCAAGACGTTTGATCTACCCGCAGATGTCGCGATGTCTGGTTCGCTCCTCGCCGCTGGTGACAACTCTTACATCATTTCTGTAAATGGAAAAGTTGTGTCTACAGGGGCCGGTTGGACAACTATTCAGTCTGCTGACATTTCAAGTGCGCTCAAAGTTGGGCCAAATGTTGTCTCCGTTGATGTCAAGAACGAGGGGGATGATCCAGCAGGCTTTGTAGCAAAGCTCCAAATCAAGGCTGGAGCGAACACCACCATCGTCACGGATGCATCCTGGCAAGGCGCTGCATCCACAAATGGAACGTTCACGGCTGCGGCAGTGCTTGGCGACTACGGGATGGCTCCTTGGAGCTCCGCAACGGTTTCGATCTCGATGCCGATGGATCCTCCGACCTATTTCCGCAAAGAGTTCAATGTTGATCGTTCACAGGCATCCGTTGTCAAGGCAACGCTGTATGCCACCGCCTTTGGAAGCTACCTCTTTAGCATTAATGGCAAGGCTGTCTCAAACGATGCCCTTTCGCCAGGCTGGACAGAGTTTACGAAGCGCGTTCACTACCTCGCTTACGATGTCACCGGGCATCTGAAAGCAGGGGACAATGCCATTGGTGGCATCCTCGGGGATGGCTGGTACGCATCGTACTTGGCGTTCACCGGACGGCGGAAGTACTACGGCGGCGACCCTGCGCTGCGTGCACAGCTGCGCATTGAATACTCCGATGGCCGTGTGCAAATGGTCGCGACCGATGGCACATGGATGTCCGGCACAGGTCCTGTCGAATATGCCGACATGCTCATGGGCACAAGCATCGACTACAACAAAGACCTCGGTGCGTGGACGATGCCCGGGTTCAACACGGCTGGTTGGAAACCTGCGGAGCTGACAAAAGTCCCCGATGTCCCTGTCCAGGCACACCCGAACAGCGGTGTCCGTGAACAGGAGCTGATTGCCGCAAAGAGCCGCACGAATCCAAAGCCGGGTGTGTACATTTACAACATCGGCCAAAACCTATCAGGCGTCGTCCGCTTCAAGGTCAATGGTAAAAAGGGCCAAAAGATCACCGTTCGCCATGGTGAGTTCCTAAACACGGATGGCACCCTGTACACCACCAACCTCCGTGCGGCGAAGGCAACCGATAACTACACACTTGCGAAGGATGGCGAGACCATTTGCGAGCCTGTCTTTACGTTCCATGGTTTTCAATATGTTGAAATCACGGGCGTCGATGATGCTCCAGCAGCTAAAGATGTTAAGGCAGTCGTTTACTACTCCGACCTCCCAAAGACAGGTGAGTTTACATCCGATAACCCACTCCTTAACCGCCTTGCCTTGAACACTGACTGGGGACAGCGGGGGAACTACCTCGATGTACCGACAGACTGTCCACAGCGCGATGAGCGTGCGGGCTGGACGGGGGATGCACAGGTCTTCACAAAGGCTGCCGCGTTCAACCGCGACATCGCACCGTTCTACACAAAATGGCTTGTCGACCTCGTTCAGGATTCGCAAAACGATGCTGGGATGTTTGGTGATGTTGCACCGCACCTCAGCATGGTTGGATTTGGAAATGCGGCTTGGGAAGATGCAGGTGTTGTTTGCACCTACCGAATGTGGGAAATGTACGGCGATGTCACAGCGGTAAAGCGCCACTGGGCAAACCTGAACAAGTTCATGGACCACCTCGACAAGGTTGCCCCAAATGGAATCCGTCAGGTCGGCGCATACGGCGACTGGCTCCTCCTCGATGGCGTACAGCAATCCGGAATCCATGGAACGGCTTACTACTACCAAGATGCCAAAATGATGGCAGAGCTCGCGGAAGCGATTGGGGACCGTGCCGCCGTACGCCGCTACCGCAACACCATGGAAACGGCACGGAAAGCATTCCTTGAGAACTTTGTGACCGCAGATGGCCGCGTCGAAGACAAGGGTAAGTCCTCACAGACCTTCTATGCACTTGCGCTAGCCTATGAGCTCCTTCCAGTCGAGCTGCGTGCCAAGGCGACCAACAACCTTGTCAACCTCCTCAAGAAACGTGGCGACCATCTCGCGACCGGCTTTATCGGCACACCCGTTCTCCTTCCATCGCTGCGGATGGGCGGGCGGGCAAACTATGCGGACCAGCTCTTCCTTACCGAGACATTCCCATCGCTGCTCTATCAGGTCAAGCTTGGCTCAACCACCATGTGGGAGCGCTGGGATGGCTGGACGCCTGAGAAGGGCTTTCAGGATGCTGGGATGAACTCCTTCAACCACTACTGGCTGGGCTGTATCACCGAGTATCTCCACACAGCGGTTGGCGGCATCGATACGATTGGGCCAGGCTGGAAGCGTATCGTCGTAAAGCCTGAAGTCGAATCTGCGCTGAAAAATGTCAATTCGACGTATGACAGCATCCGCGGCGTTGTGAAGTCGAGCTGGACACGCTCCGATGATGGATCCCTTTCGCTCACCGTGACGATTCCTGCGAATGCAACCGCCGAGGTTCATGTTCCTGCAGGAGCAAATGATGTTGTTACCGAGAGTGGGATGCCTGTGCGTGGCTACCAAAAGGGTGACCGACGCATTGTGGAGGTTGGCTCTGGAACTTACTACTTCGTCGTCCATGCGGCAGGTATCGCTGCCAAGTGACTAGTGCTGCAGTGAGCCCGGTTAGCGGAGAGGTGATTCTAAGCGCATCGCATATCTCAATGCGTTTCGGTCCAGTCGAAGTCCTTGCAGACATTTCCGTCGAGCTGAGGGCTGGAGAAGTCCATGCCCTCCTCGGTGAAAATGGAGCGGGTAAGTCGACACTCGCGAAGATTCTTGGCGGTGTCTACAAACCAGTTGCTGGGAAGCTCGCACTTTTAGGGAATGAAATCACATTGTCCGGGCCCCGGGATGCCGCCGCAAAAGGTATCGCCCTCATCCACCAAGAACCGCTAACCTTCCCGGATCTTTCGGTGGCTGAAAATATCTTTATTGGCCGCCAGCCGACTAAGGCCGGTCGTATCGACTGGGCAAAAATGCGCCAGGATGCTGAAAAGTATCTAGCGGCACTTGGGGTTACGCTCGATGTCAGTGCGCCAGTCCGCGGCCTCTCGGTCGCCGATCGGCAAATGATTGAGCTTGCATCGGCATTGTCTCTAAATGCCAAAGTCCTGATTCTGGATGAAACAACCGCATCGCTGACCCCTGGCGAAGTCAAAAAGCTTTCTGCAGTCCTTGACCGCCTCAAGGCCGAAGGCAAAGCCATTGCCTTTATTGGCCACCGCATGGAGGAGATCTTCAGCATTTGTGACCGTATCAGTGTGCTCCGTGATGGTCTTAAAGTAGGCGAGACCTTGCGAACGGAAACAAATGTTGATGCAATCCTGCGCTGGATGGTCGGGCGTGATGTCCACCATCTCGTAGAACGCGGCGAACCGAAGCTTGGTGATGTTGCCCTTGATGTGAACGGGTTAACTCGCAAACCCCGCTTTGCGGACATCTCACTCAGTGTGAAGGCTGGGGAAATCGTTGGGCTTGCTGGCCTCGTAGGGGCTGGCCGCACAGATGTCCTGAGAGCCATCTTTGGCCTCGATACCGTTGATTCCGGCCTGGTTGCCGTCGTAGGGACGAAGCTTGTCCATCATGATCCTGCACGCGCGATGGAAGCGGGTGTTGCGCTGGTTCCTGAGGACCGTCAACAACACGGCGTACTAATGCCTCAGTCCATTTGGGAAAATGGAAGCCTTGCGATTATGCCGCGCCTCGCAAAGCTTGGTCTAGTGGATGATAAAACGGCCCGGCAAAAGTCGGCCGAGGGAACCCAGCGTTTGGCTGTGAAAATGCGCGACGACGAACAAGCCATCCGTGAGCTTAGCGGTGGTAACCAGCAGAAAGTCGTTATCGGAAAGTGGTTGCTGACCAATCCAAAGGTGCTCTTGTTAGATGAACCGACACGTGGAATCGATGTTGGCGCAAAAGCGGAAGTGCACCGCGTGATTGTCGAGCTCGCACAGAGTGGGCTCGCTGTACTGATGGTTTCAAGCGACCTCCCAGAAGTACTTGCGCTAAGTGACCGTGTTCTGGTGATGCGTGGAGGGCAGATTGTGAGTACGTTTGACCGCAAGGATGCCACTGCGGAAGGCATTATTGCTGCCGCATCCGGCGCAACACTCGCAGAGGTCACCGCATGAAAAAGCTCCTTGCACGCCGTGAACTTTCACTCGTGCTTGCCATCATTTTAATTGTCGGTGTTGCAATTGCCTTACAACCTCGCTTTGCCAGTGAACAAAACATCCGCAGTATCCTGCTCTGGGTTCCACTGCTTGCGGTGGCTGCGATGGGCCAGACAGCCGTGATCATTACCCGCGGAATTGATGTCTCCGTTGGGTCCATTCTGGGGCTTGCCGGCATGACGACGGCGATTCTGCTTCGGGATTACCCACAGCTAGGGGTGGGCGGGGCAGCGGTCATCGGAATCGGGCTTGGGGCGTTGTTGGGTGCCATCAACGGCGGGATGATTGCCTTTGCGAAAGTCCCTCCGATTGTTGCGACCCTTGGCACACTTGGAATCTACCGTGGCTTGACCTTTATCGTGAGCGGCGGTCGCCAGGTGGATGACTACCAGCTTCCAAAAGACCTTATGAACTGGTCGCTTGAAGGGCCGGCGCTTCTTTCGAAAGTCCCATTCATCAACTCAATTCCGTGGGTTGTCTGGATTGCCTTACTCGTGATGATCCTCAGCCACTTGGGGATGACGTATACCCGCTACGGTCGCGATGTGTACGCACTTGGTGGTAATCCAGATGCCGCTGCGCTTCGTGGCATTCCCGTAAACTTTGTCACCTTCATGGCCTATGTGCTCTGCGGAATCGGCGGTGGTTTCGCGGGTGTCCTCTACGCAAGTCGTTACGGGACGGTCAACCCAAGTGGTATTGGAAATGGCTTTGAACTTCAGGTGATTGCAGCGGTTGTGATCGGTGGAGTATCTGTCTTTGGAGGCACGGGAGGCGCCCCTGGAGTCGCGCTCAGCTGCCTCTTGCTCGGAGTTGTCAACGTTGCCCTGTCCGTGCTTGCAATTGCTGACACATGGCAAATGGCGATCTACGGTTTGGTGCTCCTGGTCGCAATCGTCGCCGATGAACGCTTTGCACGCAGCGCGCGTAAGCGCGCAGGGGAGGCTGTATGATCACCCGCATCCGCAGCCGCTTTGGCCCTGAAATCGTTGCAGTTGTCCTCTTACTACTGGCCTTTGGGTTTAGTGCGTTCCGGGAGCCACGCTTCCTGGATGCCGAATATCTCTTCGACCGCTCAACGCTGTATATGGAGGCAGGGATTCTCGCGCTTTCGATGACCTTTGTCATCATCGCCGGGCACATTGACCTCTCTGTCACATCGATTCTTGCGCTCGTCGGCGCGATCTGTACGACGCTTGTTTCAAAATACGGGTTGCCACCTGTGGCGATGATCATCATCGCGCCAGTGGTTGGAGGTGCACTCGGTGCACTGAATGGCCTCCTTGTTTCAAAAGGCAAGCTGCCATCCCTTGTCGTAACGCTCGCAACCATGGCGCTCTTCCGCGGCGTGGCGCAGATTCTCCTTGGCGATCACTCGCTTCCGATGCCAAAGGAACTGGTGGGCATCCATAAAATCCAACTCCCTGGGACGTACTTCCATGTCCCGATGGTCCTTCTGACCATTCTTGCGGTTGTCGCGGCTGGTGTGCTGCATCGGACCGTTTGGGGCCGCTGGGTGACGGCACTCGGGACAAATGCCGAAGCCGCAAGGCATGCCGGTATCCCCACCGGAAAGATTCTCATACAGCTCTTTACGCTCTCGGGAGTCGCAGCGGGTATCGGCAGCATGCTGATGCTCTCACGCCTCGGAGTGGCCCGTTTTGATCACGCACGTGGCCTCGAACTCGATGTCATCACGGCCGTTGTTCTTGGTGGAGCATCTATATTTGGCGGGCGTGGAACCATCGTTGGAACCATCACCGCGCTTGGACTTGTCGGCGTGGTCCAGACCGGGATGGGTGTCGCAGGCGTCAAAGCCGAAGTGCAGGTTGCCGTCATAGGGCTCCTGCTCATTGTCTCTGTCTTGTTTAGTAATTTCACTGCGCGAAAGCGTGGCAGGTAGAACGGCATCGTTTGTCGCAATTAGGATTTAGCAGCCGTGCTCTCAAGCCGGTTTGAGTTGGAGGATTGAAACATGACACGTAAGTCTATTTTCGCGCTGGCTGCGCTTGCAGCTTTTGGCGCGATCGCACCACTGGGCTGTAAGCCTGCCGGTAAGGATGGCACCGCCGGATCCGGGGACACCCCGAAGACCGGTTCATCCCGCATCGTCTTCATCCCGAAGAACATGGGTAACCCATACTTCGAAGCCATGGAAAAGGGTTTCCAGCAGGCATCCAAGGAGCTCGGCTTCGAGTTCTCCACCACTGGACCGGCTGTTGCTGAACCAACTGCGCAGATCTCGTACATCAAGGATGAAATCCAGCGTGGCGCCACCGCAATCGTTATCGCGGCAAACTCCGTCGATGCCCTTAACGGCACCCTGGATGAAGCCCGTGCTAAGGGCATCAAGATCATCACCGTGGACTCTGACCTCACCGGAAATGAAACACACCGTGACCTCGGCGTTCTCGCTTGCGACTTTGACACCATGGGTGACTTTCTGATCGAACAGATGGGCATCATCATGAACTACGAAGGCAAGTTTGCGATTCTGTCCGCTACCACGGATGCTCCTAACCAGAACAAGTGGATCAAGGGCATGCAGGCAGCGATCAAGAATCCAAAGTATGCCAAGATGCAGCTCGTGGATGTTGTCTACGGCGATGACAAAGACCAAAAGTCCCTCACCGAAGCGGAAGCATTGCTGACCAAGCACCCAGACCTCAAGGGCATCATCGCACCGACAACTGTCGGCGTCTATGGTTGTGCAAAGGCTGTTGAGCAGGCTGGCGTCTACCCTGGCGGCAAGAATGCAAAGGGAGCTGGCGTCAGCGTCATCGGACTTGGTGTTGCCAAGCAAATGCAGCGCCACCTCAAAGATGGCATCGTTCCTAAGGTCTTCCTCTGGGATCCAGCGGAGCAGGGCTATATCGCATCCTACGCTGCAGTTCGCATGGCCGAAGGCAAGTTTACTCCTGCCGATGGCGCCACGATCAACATCCCTGACCTCCCCCTCACCAAAATGGGTGACAAAAAGGTCGGTAAGAACAATGTCCTGATCATCGGCGAGCCAGTTGAATACAACAAGGGCAATGTGGACAAGTACGCTGGCGAATAAGCTGGCACGTCCTCAGGAAACGGTAAGAACCCCGGTTTGGATATTCCAGCCGGGGTTTTTCCTTGATGTTTGTTTTGGAGAGAGCCAATGCTGCGAACCGACTACGACAACACGCTGACATTTATCACCCAGCCTGACCATGGGCGCCTTGCGGGGATGCTTGCGGCACACTGGGGAAATGACTCCTTTACCGCACCGGGCCACTATGGAAATCCGGCAGAGGCTGACCGTCTGCGCAGCGAGGTCCTTCTTGGTATCGCCGAACACGATAATGGCTGGTGGGAATGGGAAGCAGACCCAAGCATCACGATTGAAACGGGTCAGCCAATGGGACTTGGGGAGGTTCTGCAGGATCAACAAGCCGGGATGGACCGCTGGCACTTCGGAACTGTAAGGTTGCCGACACATCCGTATGCAAGTTTGTTGATTTCATGGCATGCCTATTGGCTTTACGCGATACGCGTCGTAGATCAACCGGATGCACGCTTTACCCATCCACTGTTTTGGAAAGGCGCTCCCGAGCAGCTCTATCCTGGCGCGCTTGATCTGCCCAAGGAATTCCTGAGCGGGCTTGCAGTTACCCAGAAACGCCTCGAAACGACGATCTTAGATGATGATTGTGGCGTGAGTTGGCTAGCTGAGGATGTGCTCAAGCCAAACATCAGGCTTCTGCAGCTCTGTGATGGCCTGTCGCTCGCGCTCTGTTCCAAGCTCATTCCAGCGACATCAGGAATCACCAATGGCCTCGGGAACGATGACTTTTCACTTATCGGGGTCCCGAGGGCTGGCTGGGATGATTTAGTCGATATCAGCATTAGAGCGTTAGGCGGAAATCGACTGGTATTAGATCCTTATCCGTTCGATGTCCCAGAGCTCACAGTGTCCGTTCCAGCGAAAATCCTGCCACCCGGACTTACTTCTGACCAGCCAATACACGCCTGGTGGCACAGTGTGCCCCTGCAGCTCATCACATGGACACTGGTTGCTCCGTACGAATCCTGCGATCCGGGGATGGGAAACTTTCTCCCGGGTTTCGCAGTAGAATAACGCATTACCGCCCCGTTTAGGAGTAACAATATGCGCTTATTTGCGATCATCGCTGCAACCGTAGCTCTGACATCCACCATCTCTACAGCTGCACAGGCTGACCTCAAAGTCGGCGACCCAGCGCCACCTCTTAGCGTGGCAAAGTGGGTTAAAGGAACCCCTAACAAATTAACACCTGGAAAAGTGCACGTGGTTGAGTTCTGGGCGACATGGTGCGGACCATGTAAGGCAACCATCCCACACCTCACCGACCTCTCTAAGAAGTACAAGTCCAAGGCCGACTTCTCTGGGATTTCGATTTGGGAGGGCAATGGTGGTGACACCAACCCAGTGACCATCGCGAAGAAGGTCGACGCTTTCATCAAAGAGATGGGTGCAAAGATGGACTATTCCATCGCGATGGATGACAAGATCACCGGCGGAACGATGGCAACCAAGTGGATGGCCGCTGCTGGCGAAAATGGCATCCCAAGTGCCTTCATCATTGACCAAAAGGGCAAAGTAGCCTGGATTGGTCACCCGATGGAAATGGATGGCCCACTCGAAAAGATTTGTGCTGGCAAGTGGGATGCGGCGACGTATGCCAAGGAAGCAAATGTCCGTAAGGCTGCTGAGAAGAAAATGCAAGCCTTCGCGATGAAGCTGCAGAACCTCCTCGTTGGTGGCAAGCTGGATGAAGGCATGGCGCTTGTCGATGCAGAAACATCCGGTGATACTGACGAAGCCAAAGCAATGCGTGGCCAGGTTGCGATGATGCTGAACTCCATCGCATGGGCAGTCACAGATCCAAAGCAAAAGCTTCCGCCACAGTTTGACTCATTGAAGAAGTCGAATGTCGAGCTGGCCCGCAAGGCTGTCGCCCTCTCAAACGGCGAAGATGGACAGATCCTTGACACCCTCGCATTTGCGCTTGCACAGTCTGGCAACTACAAGGAAGCCATCGAGATTCAGGAAAAGGCCATCAGCAAGCTTCCTGCTGGAGCACCTGCCGAAATGAAGAAGGAACTGCAAACCCGCCTCGAGGACTACAAGGCCAAGGCTAAGTAGTCTCGCAGGGTTTATTGTTTTGACCGGCCCGGTTACCCCCGGGCCGGTTTCAGTTGGAGAATGAATCATGAAACCTACAGGGCTGTAGGTTGATTTATAGAATGCACGTGGCGCCGTTCCAATCACCGACGACAAACAGCGGTTTTCGTGGATTCTCCCGGATGGTCCGGAATGGAAGCGACAAGCCGCTTATCAAGTTGTACTTTCCGTTGCCAGTAATAATCCCATTTTGACACCGGTCGCGTACGTTCGTTCTAATCGACCACGGTCGTTCTTCCTGCGTAAGCGTAACTAGACCGATACATTCGAAGAGCGCTGCTGAAATTTAAGAGGCCACCTGTCATAATGATTGGCAAGCGGGAGGATTTTGACAACCCTTTCCCGAACGCGGTTTCATGTATCATCGAAGCCCAGACTTGTTGTGCGTGAGGAATTACCTCTCCGTGCAGAATAGCATTCCGGGCATCTGCGTGACTCCGAATTCGGCTTGGCGACGTTTGGCAATGTCATTTTTTCGGCCCTACCGGTTCAAACGTAACCATTCGCTTACATGAGCTGCTGATAAATGGGCGCATTAACGGTACGTCTGGTGGAACTGCATCAAGTCGCCTGACGCGTAAGAATGCACGCAGGATATGGGACGACATGCGTCCTGTTATACCAGTTCGCTACATTAAAGCTGAAGGATCCGGGACCACCTAAATCTCTATTGGTCACACTGTGGTGACGATTCCGTTCAAATTATCGGATGAAATCTTCAACCGTGTTTGACAATTGAGTAAAGACACGATGGAAGCGACAAAAAAGCCGCCCGGCGGAGCTGGGCGGCTGAACACGTCACCGATAAACGCTGGGTTAGGCCCGTGCAGCCTCTTCCGCACGCTTTGCCAGCAATGCTTTGTATTCCTCGCTGACAACCTTTGCAAAGCGACGCTTTTCATCTTCCCAATTCTGGAGAATCATGCGACCGCGCTCAGAATTGGTCAACTCAACATGGCGCGCGATGAGATTATAAATGAGCTCGAGATCCTCTAGATGCAATCCCCACGATAGCTCTAGGTTTGAGTTTGGGTTCAGACGCTGTTCAAAGCGACCATCCATGTCCCAGACATACGCATAGCCACCGCTCATACCCGCCCCAAAGTTGCGTCCGGTCGTCCCAAGCACAACAACGGTTCCACCAGTCATGTACTCGCAGCCATGGTCGCCAACACCTTCGACAACCGCCGTTGCACCTGAGTTACGGACAGCAAATCGCTCACCGACAACACCCGAGAGGAATGCCTCTCCGTTGGTCGCGCCGTAGAGCAGGGTATTGCCAGCGATCACATTCTCGTAGGCTTTATAGCGAGCATTATCTTCAGGGCGAACGACTATCCGCCCACCGGACATACCCTTACCGAGGTAGTCATTGGCATCCCCGTGTAGCTCAAGTGTCATCCCTGGTGCGAGGAATGCACCGAAACTCTGACCTGCAGATCCATAGAACTTGATATTAATGGTCGATTCGGGAAGTCCATCAATGCCAAAGCGCTTCGCAACCTCACCACTCAGCATCGTTCCACAGGAGCGGTTATGGTTGTGGATCGGGATGGTCATCGCTACCGGACGTCCATGCTCAAGCGCAGGCTTCGCCAGCATAATCAAGTGGTAGTCCAGCGCGCCTTCAAGACCATGGTCCTGTGTTTCCAGACATCGCGTGGCAACACCCTTTGGAGCAACCCGCAGAAGCAGGCGCGAAAGGTCTACGCCGCGGCTCTTCCAATGACGAACTGCATCGGATGCTTCCAGACGGTCCGACCGTCCAATCATTTCATCCACATTTCTGAAGCCAAGCTCAGCCATAATTTGGCGAACTTCCTCAGCAACAAAGAAGAAATAGTTAATGACGTGCTCTGGCTTGCCCGCAAACTTCTTGCGTAGGATTGGGTCTTGCGTGGCAATACCTACGGGACAGGTCCCAAGGTGACAAACACGCATCATGATGCAACCCTGTGCAACGAGAGGCGCCGTCGAGAAGCCGTATTCCTCAGCACCAAGAAGCGCTGCGACGACGACATCACGGCCTGTCTTCATCTGTCCATCCGCCTGCAAGACAACACGCCCACGTAGCTGGTTGGCAACGAGGACCTGCTGGGTTTCTGCAAGACCAAGCTCCCATGGAACACCTGCATGCTTGATGGATGAAAGCGGACTGGCACCCGTTCCGCCCTCATAGCCCGATATCAAAATATGGTCCGCATGTGCCTTTGCAACGCCTGCTGCAACGGTTCCAACACCGACCTCACTCACCAACTTGACACTGATACGGGCGCTTGGATTCACATTCTTAAGGTCGAAGATTAGCTGGGCGATGTCTTCAATGCTGTAAATGTCGTGGTGCGGCGGTGGAGAAACCAGCGTCACACCAGGCGTTGTATGGCGTATTCGCCCGATGTAGTCATCCACCTTGTAACCAGGTAGCTGACCACCTTCACCTGGCTTCGCACCCTGAGCCATTTTGATTTGTAGCTCATCGGCGTTCACTAGATAGTGCGTGGTCACACCAAAACGACCGCTTGCAACTTGCTTGATCGATGACCGCCGGTTGTCCGTGAAGCGCTCAGGATCTTCGCCACCCTCACCTGTGTTCGACTTTGCCTTGAGGAAGTTCATCGCGATCGCGAGGCCTTCATGTGACTCTCTGGAAATCGAGCCAAGACTCATGGCACCGGTGGCAAATCGCTTGACGATGTTCGCTGCCGGTTCGACTTCCTCGATTGCGACAGGGGTCCCTGGAACGAATCTCAGCAATCCCCGAATCGTGCTCGCACGCTCTGGAGCCTCATTAATGGCCTTAGTGAACTCTTTGAAGGTCGCGTAACCCTGAGCGGTGTCCGCATTTCGGACAGCCTTCTGGAGACTTTCAACGGAATCTGGGTTGATGGAGTGAGACTCACCAAACCGACGCCATTGATACTGCCCACCGGGATCAAGCTCAAAGTCACCATTAATGCCATCCTGGGGATAGGCACTGTCATGCAAGCTACGGACTTCACGCTCGATGTCATCGAGCGTCACGCCTTCAATACGGCTTGGCGTGCCGGAGAAGTATTTCTCGATCACATTCGATGCAATACCAACCGCCTCGAAAATCTGCGCACCACGATAGCTTGGGATGGTCGAAATGCCCATTTTGGACATCACCTTGAGCAAGCCCTTATTAATGCCCTTAATGAAATTATTGTTTGCCTTATCCATGGTCAACGATGTCATATCGCCTTCCTGAATCAAATCTGCAAAGGTGTCAAAGGCAAGGTACGGGTTGATGGCACTTGCACCGTAGCCGAGGAGGCAGGCGAAGTGGTGGACTTCACGAGCTTCTCCAGACTCGAGTACCAGTGCGGCCTTTGTCCGGGTGCCTTCTCGAATGAGGTGATGGTGGACTGCCGAAATGGAAAGAAGGGATGGCACTGGAGCGTGGTCTTGATCAACAGAACGATCCGAGATAACAATCACGCTTACGCCATCCTCGATGAGGTCACTCGCTTTACGGCACAGCCACTCGACGGCGCGCTCAAGCTCACCATGAGGCTTGTTGATATCAAAAACTGCTGGCAAGGTGACCGTGCGGAGGTTTTTGAGGCGGACATCATCGAAGCGGCGTAGTTTCTCAAGGTCGGTGTTAAGTAGAATCGGACTTTCGATCTTCAGCTGATGTGCATTCTCAGGGACATCTTCAAGGAAGGAGCCATCGGTGCCGATGTAATCTGCGAGGTCCATCACTAACGATTCACGAATTGGGTCAATCGGAGGATTGGTGACCTGTGCGAAAAGCTGCTTGAAGTAGGAGAACATCGACTGTGGCCGGTGTGAAAGGACCGCCAGCGGCGTGTCCGTTCCCATCGAACCAAGCGGCTCTTCACCATTCATCGCAACCGGTGTCAGGAGCATCCGGACATCTTCACTGGTGTAGCCAAACGCACGCTGATGCGCACGCAGAGACTCATGCGGTTCCTGTGGACCCATTTCAGGGGTTGGCAATGCACCCAGCTCAACGCGGTGCTCATCCAGCCACGCACCGTATGGGTGCAGGGAACAGATCTCAGCTTTGACTTCAGCATCGCTTCGGATACGCCCAAGCTCTGTATCTACGAGGAATATCTTTCCAGGCTGTAGGCGGCCACGTTCTTGAATACGGTCGGTTTCGAACTCTATGACGCCTGTTTCGCTTGCGAGGACTACCAGGCCATCGGTGGTGATGGTGTAGCGCGCAGGGCGCAAGCCATTACGATCTAGGACGGCACCGATTTGCTTGCCATCTGTAAATGCGACAGCTGCTGGACCATCCCATGGCTCGACCAGACACGCCCCGTATTCGTAAAATGCCCGGCGTGCAGGATCCATGAGGGCATTACCCGACCATGCTTCGGGAATAAGGAGCATCATCGAGTGCGCAAGGCTTCTTCCGCCCTGAACCATCAGCTCAACGGCTTGATCCAATGTTGCGGAGTCACTGCCCTCACGGCTGACAAGCGGCGAAATTTTGCGCATGTCATCCCCGAACATTGAGGAGACCATGCCCGCCTCACGCGCACGCATCCAATTTCGGTTGCCGTTAATGGTGTTTATCTCACCGTTATGTGCCACATAGCGGAACGGGTGAGCAAGCGGCCACGACGGGAAGGTATTCGTCGAGAAGCGCTGGTGGACAAGGGCAATCGCCGTTTCCATCCGCTCATCCGCGAGGTCACTAAAGTACGCCCGCATTTGATGGGGCAGCAGAAGGCCTTTATAGACAATCGTCTGGGATGACAGGCTGGCGAGGTAAAACTCGCCCGGATTTGGGATACCACATGCTCCGGCAATCAGAGATTCGACCTGCTTACGGATGACGTATAGCTTTCGCTCAAAGCTCTCGGATGGCGTCGTGGATCCACGGCCAATAAAGCACTGCCGAATGAGAGGTTCTGTTTCCCGCGCCTGTGGTCCGATCGCGGATGAGTTCACCGGAACATCACGCCAGCCGAGCAGCATCTGCCCTTCTTGACGGACAACCGTGGTGATTGTTCGCTCACATTGCGCGCGGTGGTCAGCATTTCGCGGAAGGAAAACCATCGCGACACCATAGCTGCCACGCTCTGGTAGCGAAAAGTCTACAATGCTCCGGAAGAATGAGTCAGGAACCTGCAGAAGAATACCTGCGCCATCACCGGTCTCAGGGTCACAACCACATGCACCTCTGTGCACAAGATTTTCAAGGATTTGCAGACCCATTCTGAGAATCGTGTGGGATGCTTCCCCACGCATCTGTGCAACAAACCCGACACCACAGGCATCGTGTTCCGTTGACGGTTCGTACATTCCCTTATTGGTAAGCTGCGTTAGATGGTTCTCAGTCACTGCGTCAAATCCGGTTTCCACACTGGTCATAAACCAGTGTTCTACTATATTCCGGCGACGGTGCCGACATCCTGTCTACGTTGGCAGGAATCGAAATGTATCATCTTTGAAAACGATGCTCAATTGCACAACCATTCGATGGAGCCGCAGTCGCGAGGCGTCAGACACTCCCGAATGAGATAACGGCGCAAATACGGTGGTTTTCTGGAAGATTAGACATCCACCTTAGTTGCAATAAAAGGTGTTTCGTTTGCAATAAGTCTCACAGATGGATATATTTTGACCGTGTCAAACCAGCCTTCAGTTACCGAGCCCACACAAACCGATCAATGGCATATGGATGCAATGGATTGTCCTGTTGAGGCAAATCTGATCCGGAAGTCGCTTCGCTCCATGGATGGTATTGATGACCTTTCCTTTGACTTTGTCGATCGTGTTCTCACCGTAAGACATCGTGCAAATGCTAGCCAGATCGAAGGCAAGCTCACCGAAATCGGGATGGAGCCTCGGTTGGTCACCACTCGTGATATTTCCGGTTCGCGAAATCACGCTTCCACAACGTGGTTGGTTGGTGTGAGTGTTGCGCTTGGTGCTGTTGCGGAGCTGCTTGAGTGGATGCACGAAGCCAACCCAGGATTTGCAGGTATCACACCGCTACACATCGCCATCGCATCCGGCTGTGCTGTCATCTTGACTTTCCCACCAACGCTGAAAAAAGCTTGGCTCGCTCTGCGTGGCCGAACCATAACGATTTCACTGCTCGTATCTATCGCCGTCGTCGGAGCGATTGCCATTGGTCAGTATCCCGAAGCCGCCATGGCAGTAAGCCTCTTTGCTCTTTCAGAAGCCATTGAGGCTGCGAGTCTGCGGCGGGCTGGAAATGCTATCAAGTCGCTCCTTTCATCCACACCGCAGACCTGTGAGGTCATTCATTCAGACACCTCTGTGATAACTGTCGCGACAAACCTCGTCGCAACCGGAGACCGCATTCGGATCAGGCCGGGTGGCATTATTCCCCTTGATGGCACTGTGATTGCCGGTATTTCCGAAGTGGATGCATCCGCTCTTACAGGCGAGCCCATTCCTGTTACCGTAACGACGGGAGACTCCGTATCTGCAGGAACATCCAACACGACCGGAACCTTCATCTTGGAAGTCACCGCTGCTGCGGGAAACACAACCATGGACCGCCTGATTCGGTCTGTTCGTGATGCAGCAGGTGATCGCGCAACGACAGAGCGCCTTGTGGACCGCTTTGCGGCAATCTATACACCGGCCGTGGTCGCGATGGCATTTATCCTTGGATGTATTGTCCCTCTGGTAACCGGCCAGCCGTTCATCCCGTGGATCAGCAAGGCACTTGTCCTCCTCGTAATTGCTTGCCCCTGTGCATTGGTGATTTCAACGCCTGTAACGGTCGTCAGTGCGCTCACGGCGGCAGCGCGCGCAGGTGCATTGGTCCGCTCAGGCCGGATTCTTGAGAGCATTGCGGCGGCAACGATGGTCGCATTTGACAAAACGGGGACCCTGACGACGGGGAAGCCCACCGTAACGGATATCGTTCCCCTTGTGGATGGACTCTCTATTGATGATGCCCTTCACCTCGCCGCAAGCGTCAATTATCCCAGTGAGCACCCAATTGGAGCAGCCATCGTTCAACATTGCGCAACTCGGCACCAGTGCACACCGGATGAACTAGACACATTCGAAGCGCTGATTGGACGCGGTGTTGCTGCATCTATACGGGGCCAAATGCACTTCATCGGTAGTCACAGGCTAGTGCACGACAACGACCTCTGCGGCGATCACGTTGAAGCCGTACTTGACCGCCTGGCCGCGGATGGGAAGACATCGGTTGTCCTGATGTCCGATCGTCAGGCACTTGCTGTGATTGCCGTTCAGGATGCAATCCGGCCGGAAACCCAAGCTGCACTCGACCGCTGTAGTGCCCTTGGACTTAAGACAACGATGCTGACCGGGGACACATCCGCCGCAGCAAACAGTCTTGCGACATCGCTGCATATGCAGGATGTTCGTGCGGAGCTGCTTCCCCTTGAAAAACAGGATGCCGTAAAACAGCTTCAACAAAGTGGTGAAGTTGTGGTGATGGTGGGGGATGGCATAAACGACAGTGCAGCGCTGGCCCAATCAAGTATTGGGATGGCGATGTCGACTGCCGCGACTGCTGTTACGGTTGAAATAGCAGATGTCGCGTTGCTTCGCGCAGATATCCGCCTTGTACCTGAGCTGATTCACCTTAGCCGAATGGTGCGAAGCACTCTCTGGACAAACATCACCATAGCCCTCGCATTCAAGGCAGTCTTTTTTGTGCTCGCGCTGTTTGGGAATGTGCAGCTTTGGATGGCCGTCCTTGCGGATGTTGGCGCGGCACTTTTGGTAACTATGAATGGGCTTCGCCTACTGAATGCACGCCTTGGAACCACGAAACCTTAGAGCTTGGCCGCACCACGGACATTGACAACGCCGCCATAGCGGCGGTCACGACGCTGAAACTCCTTGAGGGTTTCAACCAACTGTGGCGTGCGAAAGTCGGGCCAACGGGTCTCCACGACGATGATTTCCGCGTAGGCAATCTGCCATAACAGATAGTTTGAAATGCGCATATCGCCAGCCGTTCTGACCAATAAATCTGGATCAGGCAGTCCAGCGGTGTAAAGTCCATCGCTGAAGACTTCGGCCGTGATTTCATCCACTGAAATTTCGCCGCTGAGAACGAGCGTGGCAGCCCGCTTAGTCGCCCGCAATATCTCATCCCGTGCACCGTAGTTCAGGCAAATGTTTAGCACAAGGCCGGTGTTCGCCCGGGTCAACTCGATATGACGGGCAAGCTCATCCTGCAGGGCATTAGGGAGCGTCGAAAGGTCGCCGCTAAACATCATCCGGACGTTGTTTGAATGGAGCTCTAATAGCTCACGCTTTGCGCCTTCGATAAAGAGAGACATCAAACCATCGGTCTCATCTTTCGGTCGACTCCAGTTTTCTGTCGAAAATGCATAGAGCGTCAATGCATGGATACCGAAGTCGCTGGCCGAGCGGACGATTTCACGGACACTTTGGTAGCCTTGATGGTGCCCGATCAGACGGGGCATCCCACGCTCACGCGCCCACCGACCATTACCATCACAAATGATGGCGATGTGCTGCGGAAGTCGGCTCGGATCGATTTCATCCGGAAGAACGGCAGGGGTTCGCTTGCTCATGTTTAGTTCACTTTGCCGGGCAAAGTAATACTCAAACTTAACCACAAAGCCCTATCGGACGCAAGCGGTTCTAGCGCTCGAAAGCCGTTACCGTGATGGCATCCAGGATATTTTCTGTCGGTACACCCGTCACGCGGACTACCTTGACATCACCTGGACTCACATGGAAGCCATTGTCACTCAGCGACAGGCGTATCACGTCATCCTTTGCCTTGATAACTACGAATGGAGCAAAACGCTCTGTCCGGATGGTGACATTGCCCGATGCATCCAAACTGACATTTAGCTTTACCTGACCCGTTCGGAGGTTTTTAGGCTCCGCCAAGAGACTTGTCGTATACGCAATAACCTTGTTGTCTGCGGTGATGCGTGCCTCTGCGTAGACTTCCTCTGGGGAGTCTGCTATAAATCCTGGAAGCGTAACGCCCGCTGCATCACGGAGTGCACTATCGCCATCAACACGAACCGCCTTACGATCCGCAACGATTAGCTGACCATCGAAGGTGCGGATACTCAGCTCGATATTGGCATCGATACGTTCAGTCATATCATTGACAACATGGGCGTTGACACGGTTACCAGCTTTGACAATGCTTACAATTCGCGGTGCGTAGCTCCGTTTCACTTGGTAATAGGCAAGCTTTGGAATGCCAGTACTGTCGATAATCGACCAGCTATGGGTTGCCCAGCAGTCGTTTAGCTGCCAGAACAATGTTCCCATACAGCGTCCGCGCAGGCTCCTCCAGTGCTCGATACCACACTGTAATGCCAATGCCTGATTTGCTTGAGCATAGTAAATGAAGTCATCAAAGGTTGTCGGCTCAGGGAAATGACGGGTGATAAAACCGAGGTACGTCTCATACCCCTTGCGTGTCTTGTCATGCCACTTGGAGACATCCGAGTTGACGTCCCAGTCGGATGGTGCCATCACCGTTCGCCAAGCCGCCGGACCCGCCGGAGCGGCGAATCCAAATTCGCTGCTGAAGCGGCAGTTGCTCTTTCGGTAGTTGACCCAGTCACCATCCGAACCCGGCTCCTTCGAATGCCAGACATTCCAGTAATGTGCAGTCCCGAAATTCTCATTCTGGGCATTGCCTTCACCAGCATCCCCAAAGGGAGAATTCGGCAGGAACATCCGCTCCGGATCTTCCACACCAAGCACAGATGGCAGAATCTCACAAATAATCCGCTCGCCAAAAAAACGTGTAGGTGCACGTTCGCCAGACCATTTACCTTGACTCAGCTCGAGGTTCTCATTTCCACCACACCACATCGCAAGGGATGCCCGGTGCCGCAGACGTCGCACCTGAACGCTTGCTTCATGGCGGACATTGCGTACAAAGCTGACATCGTCATCCGGATAGGATGAACACGCAAACGGAAAGTCCTGCCAGACCAGCAAGCCAAGCTCATCACAAAGGTTATAGAACGTCTCGGATTCATATTGTCCGCCGCCCCAGACGCGCACCATTTGAAGTCCTGCATCCCGGGCTTGCGTCAGCCGCTCACGGAGGCGGGCATCGGTGACCTCACCGGGGAAACAGCCATCTGGAATCCAGTTCGCACCGCGGATAAACACTTCCCGGCCATTCACACGAAAGGCAAATCCGGCGCCTTCACCATCTTCATCGGGTTGTTGAACAACCTCAATCTCACGGTAGCCAACCGATTTTCCAAGGTGGTCAACGAAAATCCGGTCCATTCCAACCGAGTCGTATGTCCACAAACGGAGGTTCATCAGATAGCGGCGCTGCTTACCTAGACCATTAATGTTCCAGCGCTCAACTTCTTGATGGCGTATCACGGGCAGCTTGATTTTGTGGACACCCGCGACTTGTGGAATAGGGGCATCGGGTGTGTTATCGCCCATCGCGTAGAGAGCGACCCCAGCGGTCATCGGAACGGACTCGTCGTAGACCGCGACGGTAAGGGTTATGGCGATATCGACCGTATTTGCGCTTGTAAACGTGTAATCGTGTTCCCAGTCGATAAACTCGGCGACGGGGATTGTGGTGAGAGTGACTTTTCCGCCGATGCCGCAGCTAATGAGAGCTGGGCCCCAGTCCCATCCAAACATGTATTGCGGCTTTCGCACAAAAGCGCGTGGAGCAAAGTTGAAGTAGTGGAGCTGGCCACGCTCCGATGATCCATCACCAAGATACGCATCGGAGAGCTCACGGCCCTTGACCAGTGCTGATGAAAACTCAACGCGAATTTCATTGCTGCCTGCGATAAGGGCATCGGACACATCAAACCGCTGTGGGATAAAAGCATTGTCTGTCGTCCCCACAAATTGACCATTGACATAAACGGTCGCAAACGTATCAAGACATTCAAAGCACAGAAACTGACGGCCACGGCCACGGGCATTCAGCTCGTCTAGAGATACATCCAAAGCACACCGATAGGTCCAATCGGCTTCATCCACCCAAGCACAGCCTTTTTCGCCAAGGCGGTAGTGAGGATCCTGGATAACTCCAGCATTGACCAGAGCCCCGTGGACGTAGCCTGGAACGATCGCTGGGTACCACTCGGATTCACCTGTCATGAGCGAAATCAGATCAATCGGGCTCGCATGGCGCTGGGCGACTTGCCAACCTGTGTCGATGATGCGGCGTGTCAGGGAGAGATATTCAGACATATGGTTCATTCTACTACTGCAAGCTGGCCGGTTTTAGGCGTAGCATAGCGATACAAGCGTTCGTTTTTAAGGAATTTGTAAGCAGATGGCAAAAGTAGCAGTGCTGCCCGGAGATGGAATCGGGCCAGAAATCGTCCGTGAGGCAGTATCCATTCTGCACCTCGTCGCACCGGATATCGAGACACAGGAAGCCCTCGTTGGCGGGATTGCCTATGATGCGACCGGACATCCCCTGCCACCGGAGACACTTGCTCTCTGCCGCGAATCTGATGCGATTCTCCTCGGAGCCGTTGGGGGACCAAAGTGGGATGTCATCCCAGACCCCGATCTCCGTCCTGAGCGCGGTGCACTCTTGCCTTTGCGAAAACATCTTGGACTCTATGCAAACCTCCGCCCAGCAATCCTGCATAAGGCTCTCGCGGATGCCAGCGCGCTAAAGCCATCACTGGTCGGGGATGGCCTTGATGTCCTCGTTGTCCGTGAGCTGACTGGTGGAGTCTATTTTGGACAACCCAAGTCTAACGATGGCAACCGGGCGATTGACACAATGGTCTACACTAAGGAAGAAATTGTGCGTATCGCGCACGTCGGTTTTCAGGCGGCCCAAAAGCGTGGAAAGCGTCTTTGCTCAGTTGATAAGCAGAATGTTTTGATGACATCTGTTCTTTGGCGCGACACGGTCAACGAAGTTGCTAAGGAATATCCGGATGTCGAGCTGACCCACATGTTGGTCGACAACTGTGCGATGCAACTGGTACGTAATCCAAAGCAGTTTGATGTCATCGTCACGGAAAATCTCTTTGGAGATGTCCTTTCAGACGAGGCTGCGATGATCACTGGCTCTCTCGGGATGTTGCCAAGTGCATCCCTGGGAACAGGTACATTCGGCCTCTATGAACCTATTCACGGCTCGGCTCCTGACATTGCAGGAAAAGGCATCGCAAACCCGCTGGCGACTATTCTGTCGGTAGCTCTGATGCTCCGCTACAGCTTTGGTCGTGAAGATGCCGCACAGCGTATCGAAGCAGCAGTGGGCAAGGTCCTCGAAGCAGGATTACGAACGCCGGACATCGCCAGTGTTGGTGAGGCGACAGTGGGAACAATGGAGATGGCTGCTGCTGTCCGCGCCGCACTTGTGTAGTACAAACCACAGCTAATTTTCACAGAGGGGTGGAATGCAAACCGATAGAATGCGGATTGTATGGCCACCCCTTTTGTACACCTGCATAACCACTCCGAGTTCTCATTCCTTGATGGTGCATCCAAGATTAAGGAGATGGCAAAGATCGCCGTCGAGATGGAAATGCCTGCGATTGCGCTTACCGATCACGGAACGATGTACGGAGCATTTGAGTTCTATGAAGCCTGTAAAGCCGTCGGAGTTCAGCCCATTGTTGGATGTGAACTCTACGTAGCAACACGTGGACGTCGCGATCGTGACCCAAAGCGCGATGGTAACCATCACCTCGTAGCGCTTGCCAAAAATGAAACTGGCTACCGCAACCTCATGAAGCTTGCAACCAAAGCAAGCCTAGAGGGGATGTACTACAAGCCGCGTGTTGATAAAGAGCTGCTTGCCGAGCACGCCGAAGGCCTCGTTATCTGCTCTGCCTGTATGGGCGGCGAGCTGGCACAATCCGTCATCCAGAAAAAGGGCCATGAAGAGACCAAGCGTGTTGCAGCCTGGTACCGCGAAGTCTTCGGCGATGACTTCTACCTCGAAATTCAAGGCCACGGCGCGCAGGGACAGCATGAAGTTAACGAGGAGGTTATTCGCGCTGCGCGTGCGCTGAATATTCCCTTAGTGGCGACAAATGATGCCCACTACTTGCGTGCGGCAGATGCTAGCGCACACGACATTCTTCTCTGTATCCAGACATCCACCACCATTAGCGACCCAAAGCGGATGCGCTACGAGCCGCGTGAGTTTTACCTCAAGTCTCACGAAGAAATGTTTGGGGTATTTGAGCATCTGGCGCCGGATGCTGTTGAAAACACGCTTGGCGTGGCCGAAAAGTGCAAGTTGGAAATCGAAGTCGGTCGTGCCCCGATGCCGGCGATTCCGCTCCCGGATGGTCACTCTGACCATTCCTACCTCACCGTTCTCTGCTGGGAAGGGTTGGAGCGACGTATCAAAAATGTCAGTGATACACACCGCGACCGCCTAAAGTACGAGCTCGAAATTATTGAGAAAACCGGCTTTTCACGCTACTTCCTCATCGTCCGCGATATCGCCCAATACGCACGCGGAAGCAAAATCTACTTTGGTGTTCGCGGCTCTGCCGCAGGCTCGCTCGCATCGTTCTGTATCGGTATCACCGACCTCGACCCAATCGAATACAACCTCACCTTCGAGCGCTTCCTAAATCCTGAGCGCGTGACGATGCCCGATATCGATATGGACTTTGAGGACACACGGCGCTCTGATGTGATCAAGCACGTGGCTGAGAAGTACGGCGAGGAAAACGTCGGCTTCATTTCAACGTTTGGAACGCTCGGGGCGAAGGCTGCGATTCGGGATGTTTGCCGGGCGATGGGGCTTCCGCTGTCGGAGACCGACCGTATTGCCAAAATGATTCCCAAGATGCCTCTTGGGTTGTCGATTCAGCAGGCGATGGACGGGTACCCCGCCAAGGACTACTCTGGTAATCCTGAAATGAAGCGGGAATACGAGACCAACCCGATGGTCCGTGAAGTTATCGATACGGCAAAATCCGTTGAGGGACTGACCCGAAACTCATCGATTCACGCAGCGGGCATCATGATTTCCGACGTGCCACTCGTCGAATACACGCCACTTGTCCGCACAAATGATGGCTCGGTCGCGACGCAGTATCCACACAGCTCGCTTGAGAAAATCGGACTGCTCAAAATGGACTTTCTGGGGCTAATCAACCTCACCATCTTGGCGCGTGCCGTGGACCTGATTCATGAAACCAAAGGGGATGTTATCGATGTTTGGGATATCCCTCTAGATGCATCCGAGCCGCGGGCACTCAAAGCCTACGACATGCTCAGCCGAGGCGAAACGACAGGAATATTCCAGCTGGAATCCGATGGCATGCGCCGCTGGATTGTTGACCTAAAACCCCGGAGTGTGAAAGAACTAGCCGCGATGGTGGCGCTCTATCGCCCGGGGCCAATGGACCACATTCCACGCTACATCCGCTCAAAGTTCGATCCAAAGCAGATCCAGTACACACACCCAACCCTCGAGCCCATTCTTGCAGAAACGTACGGCGTCATCGTCTACCAGGATCAGGTTCTGAAGATCGTTCAAGCCGTCGCTGGATTCACACTTGGACAGGCAGACCTTCTTCGCCGCGCGATGGGTAAGAAGAAGAAATCCGAAATGGACCAGCAGCGGGCGAACTTTATGAAAGGATCTGCTGAACGCGGTATTTCTGAGAAAGTCGCTGACCAGATCTTCTCCGAAATTGAGCCATTTGCAGGATACGCGTTCAATGGTGCCCACGCAGCATGTTACGCGATGGTCGCCTACCAGACGGCTTTTCTCAAAGCGAATTATCCTGCCGAATACCTCGCCGCTTATCTTGGAGCCTACGCGGATCGAACCGAAAAGATTGTTGGCGCAATCGATGAATGTGGGCGCCTCGGGGTAACCGTTTTGCCCCCAGATATCAACACATCGAGGTCGGAATTCAGTGTTCCTGAAGATGGAAAGATTCTCTTTGGCCTGCTTGGCATCAAGAATGTTGGTAAAGCACCCGTCGATGCCATCCTTGCAGCACGGGCAAACGGGGCTGCTTTCCGGGACCTTGGCGAATTCTGTGACCGTGTCTTTGCTGAGGGCTTGACAAGTAAATCTGTCATCGAAATGCTGATAAAGGCCGGTGCACTCAGCTGCTTACACCCAAATCGCAAGGCATTGCTTGAAGGCCTCGATGACTGTGTCGCAGCAGCTCAACGCAATATTAGGGACCAGCAATCGGGATTAATGAGTCTCTTTGATGGCGATGATACACAAGATGCATCCCTTGCTGCGCAAAAACCACTGCCCACGGTGCCTGATTTTTCACGTGGAGAACGACTTGCTTTTGAAAAGGAACTACTTGGGCTCTATCTAACGGAGCATCCCGTCAAGCCATTTGAACCAGAGCTTCGCCGAAAGCACCGTGCAGTGCGCATTGAGGCCCTCACAGATGTCGCTACAGGCGCAAATGTCGTCATCGGGGGGATGGTCACAGACATCCGGCAGCGGAACACAACCAGTGGCCAACTGATGCTGACATTGCAGCTCGAAGATACCAGCGGGTCGGTTTCTGTCACATGCTTTCCAAAGGTCACCGCCGAATACGGGCGCCTTGTCCTCGTCAACTCAATCCTTGCGATCAGCGGCCGCGTACAACGCCGCGAACGGATCTCAAGCAGCACGAATGCAGAAGATGAAGCGAACGAAACACCATCACAAGCCGAAATTATCTGTGACAGAATTGAGCGGGTTGTTGAGAATGCAATGGCATCGGATGCCCGACCACGTGTCGTGCATCTAAAAGTAGATAATACGTGTAAGTCTCGCTTAAGGATGGTCCGGGATGTGCTCGCAAGTGCGGAAGGTGGATCACAGCTGTTGGTTCACGTTCAGCCAACTGAAGATCAACCCATGGTTTTGGTTACCACACGCTTCATGGTGGATCCGGATGAGCAGAAGCTGGAACAGGTCCGCCGGATGTTGGGTGGGGGCTACAAGCGCTGTTGGATTGAGTGATGTCGGGGTGGGGTATCGTAATCGTCGGTAAGTGGTAGTCATGTGACCGCCACGATGGGGAATGTGAACATGGATCATTTGTTAGTCACCGGTGGCGCCGGGTTTATCGGCTCTAATTACGTCCGGATGGTGCTCCGCGAGGAACGGGCCAAAAAAGTAACTGTCCTAGATGCACTGACCTATGCGGGGAACCTTGAGAACTTGAAGGAGTTCGAAGGGGATGACCGTTTGGTCTTCGTGCATGGCAAGATTCAGGACCGTGAAGCAGTTGATACGGTGGCAAAGGATGTCGATGTAATCCTCAACTTCGCGGCTGAGAGCCACAATGACCGCGCCATTTTGGATCCGGATGCTGCTGTTCAAGCTAACTTTAACGGTGTATGTGTGCTCCTCGATGCCGCACGTCGCTTTGAACATCAGCGCTTTTTGCAGGTTTCCACGGATGAAGTCTACGGGTCAACGGATGACATGTTCCGTGAAGGGGATGCTCTTGAGCCGAATCAGCCATACTCTGCAGCGAAGGCTGGCGGCGAGCTGATGGTCCGTGCGTACCACGAGACGTTTGGTCTACAGACTTTAGTTACACGCGGTTCAAACACCTACGGTCAATTCCAATATCCAGAGAAACTGATTCCGTTGATGGTGACAAATGCCATCGATGACATTCCACTTCCCGTCTATGGCGATGGCCAACAGGTACGCGAATGGATGCACGTGGATGACCATGCCCGCGGCATTGATTTGGTGTTGCGTAACGGAGTACCCGGAAAAGCGTATAACCTCGGGTCAGGGTGCGAGCGTGTAAACCTGGATGTCGTTAGAGGTATTCTAGCTGCGCTCGGTAAGCCAGACACCTTGATTCGTAATGTTCAGGACCGCCCTGGGCATGACCGCCGCTACCTGATGGAATGTAAAAGTATCCGGGCGCTGGGCTTCGACCCGGATGTCAACTTTGAAGCACGCCTCGAAGAAACCGTCAAGTGGTATGTGGAGAATGAGCCTTGGTGGCGTAGGATTAAGGAAAAAAAGGTTGAGTACCAGGCCTTTATGGACCAGTGGTATGCAAACCGCCGCGGTTAAGAACTGATAAGAAAACGCCCTCAGGAAATGACCTAGGGGCGTTTTACATAAACGGCGAAATCGCTTTAGCGCTTGCCTGTTACCCGGTCAAGCTGTGCTAGAGCGATGAAGTAGTCGTACTTGCTGTTGACTGCATTCGTCTCGGCCTTTGTCAGGGCTGCTTGGGCATCATAGACAGCAACCTGCGTATCGACACCTTCCCGGTACCGAACACCAGCGAGACGGAACGCTTCTCGTGCTTCGTTCAGACCAGCGGCACTTGTGGAGATACGCTCATGTGCATCCATAACCGAGATGTGTGCCTGAATGACCTCGGTTTCGATACCCCGAACAAACTGGTCAGCTTGAATGGCCGCACGTCGTTCATCCGCATGCGCCGAGTCGGTCGCTGCTCGGGTAACACCGCCATCTAAAATGGGTCGTTGGTAGATGAGCGTCAGGCTGCCAGTTCCTTGCTGATTTGAAACCAGTGCAGGGTTTGGGTTGTAATTGCCATTGATCGAAACGGCAAGAGATCCATTCATGCCACCCTGTTGATATTTGGTGTTGTGATGTGCCATTTTTTTGCTCAGACCAGCGGCAATTGCTTCTGGGCGATTGGTCTGCGCAAATGCGACAAGGTCTTGTATCGATGATGTTGGGAGTGCCGGAATCGCGATGTCATCGGGTTTTGCTGGAGCAGCAAGTTTGAACTCAGTGGTCGGTTCCACACCAATCGCCAGCGCAAGGGATGTTCGCTGGATTTGAGCCTGATTTCGTGCCGTCGTCAGCTGCTGTTGATCGTTGGCGACTTGAGTCTTCGCGCGGAGCACATCATATGCTGCGACAACGCCATTCCTGAGTTGCGCCTCAGCGACCGCAAGCTGTGCCTTTGAGCGATCAAGATTTGCAGTCGAAATATGAACCAGGGAGTCTGCACGCAGCGTTGCGTACCACTGATTGCGGACACTGAGGGCAACGGTGTCCTGGGTACGGCGGATGTCTTGTTCAACAATGGAAACCTGTGCATCTCCAATGTAATCTGCCAGTCGGATGGTGCCGGCTACATCGACAACCTGCGTCAAGCTCATTTGAACCGATTGCTGATTGAGGTTGATGTTGCTGCCAAACACATTTCCACCACCGGTGTTACCAGAGTTAGTTCCACCCGTATCCCGGCCACGGGTAGGGGCTCCAAGATTTATAGGAACAGAGCCAGGTGGTTGGATTTGTAATCCGATCGGAAATGGGTTTTGAATCGTACCCACCGCACCGCCTCCACCACCGCCACCGAATGCAGCTCCCAAACCGGACAGACGGGTATAGCTCGCGGTGGCACGCAAGGTCGGCGACTTCGCCGGACCCAGTACTTGGGTGATGGTGTTTTTGGTTTTTCTTAACGTCTCAGTTGCTAACCTGATGTCAGGGTGCTTTTCGAGCGCTGCTACAACAGCCTGATCCACAGATGTAATTGTGTCTGCGGCATGTGTCGATGATGCAAGCGTGACGAGGGACAGGGATGCGGCGATTATTGCGTGGGAACGGGACATAGTTACCTTCCAGTGGACCAGTAGGATCCTAGTTAGCACAACGTTATTTACTGAAGACGATTCCACGAACTTTGATCCAACCATCAACAAAATCATTTGCATTTATGTGGATTACATGGACATCAGAGTCGACGGGTAAGACAATCGATTCACAGAGGTCCTCCAGATGGGGACCATGGGTTACATTCGCTGATCCAGCCCGGTGTACATTTCCAAATCTGTCATCCTTCGATAGCTTTTGTTCCTTGAGGATTTGCCCTAAGTGGTATAGAAATGGCCCCAACACAGGAACCCTTGAGATGAAATGCAGGTGTTTCGAGTTCTCTGCTGCGTATTCTGGATTTACCAGCGTCACCGAGCGTGTAGTTTCCGATCTGTTAGCCACAGTAATAGCAATGGATGCTGCGTAACCTGAAGCAACAAGCGCAGTGACGGATGGAAATTGAGTTAGAATTTCCTCGACATGGTCCGCATGCATCTGGATATTGTATTTCGTTACTGGCCTGTCGCTGCGTCCGTAGCCGAGTAAATCGACAGCAATCAAGCTGTCGATTGACGATTCAGTTATTAGCCCTTCATAGTCGGCCATCGTGCACCCCGGCAGTAGATCGTGAAGGAGCAGTATACTCGGCTCTTCCCCGATTATCTGTGCACACAAATCTCCTTCTGGTGTTGCAATGTACTTAATTCTGCTTTGTTTGAAGCGCCGTTTTGAGAGGGGCGCTGCGAGCTCAATCAGTGCATTTGTAACTGCCATCGCCGTAATGGCTGCGACAACATACTGAATAACTTTGCTTGACCGGCGATTTCGACGTCTGATTTGAACGGTTGACATGGATTTTCACCATCATAATACCGATAGTTTAATTCAAATATACACAAGGAACATTCTGGTGCGTTTGCACCGTCAAACCACCGACCCGTATAATCTGGGGACGCCACAATGTTGTTTGCCTTTGTGATGTCCGTCCAGTGGAATATGTCGGGAGATGCGGGGTGGAAAACTCTGCATGCTCACGGCAAGCCATGAAGGAGTACTTGGCTCTATGAACTCATCGCTGAGGTTTGGAAGTAGGAATCGTGGAGGCTTTACCCTGATTGAGCTCCTTGTTGTTATTGCAATCATTGCGATTCTCGCAGCGATTCTGTTCCCAGCATTTGCGGGTGTCCGGGAATCCGCGCGTCGCAGCTCGACGATGACCAATATGTCCAAGATTGCGCAGGCAGTGGCCGCGTATGAACTTGACAACCGTGAGTACCCCGAGTACCTTTTCGGTCCTGCAGTTTCGCAGGCCGATGGAACACCATTTGGTGGTGCACCGTACTACAGCATGAAAGATGCTGCTTCCATCGTAAACCGTGGGACGCCCATCGGACCACTGCCGACATCTACGGTCGCTGCCCGTATTCGGCGAATTTACTCCAAGGGACTATTTCCACAGTACATCCGGGATTTGGATACTTACTCCTCCCCGAACAACGCTGTCGCAACGCCTGGTGGCCCCGAGGATGTCGCAGTGGTCGCCCGCTATCCTACCTACGATCCAACGAATGGTGTGATGTCCCGTGTGGTTCCTGGCTCGATGGTCGCATTGCCTTTTTACACCTACGATGCGTTTGACATCAGCCCTAAGATTACAAGTCTGACTGAAACCAAGATTTCCAAAACGGACTTCGTTGCCCGCTATAGCCGAGCTTGGTATCCAATCACGACGACTGGTGCTCCAGGGGATGGCGTCCCTCCATCTGGTACATCGGGTGGCGAGCGTGCAGCCAAGTACCGCAAGCAGCTTCTGTGGCGCCAGCCACCCAATGACACCGTCCTAACCTATACGACGCACCACGTCCCTTACGGTAAAGTTCTTGTCGTGTGGCTCAGCGGAACCGCCAAGGTCATCGATGCCAAGCGCTTCAATGCACTTGCCGACAGCGCAGGCGACATCAAAGGGTATGAACTAGGACCTAACTAAAGGACCAATCCTGTGGAACTCAGAGCGGCGAATGCTCGTCACACAGGCACCGGAATAGGTAGGAATTGATGCAATCTGGCAGGTACAGACCCATGATGAATACGATGAAAGTACACAACGGCAAACGGGCGGCATCGCTCGTAGAAGTCATGGTTGTCCTTGTCGTCATCCTGATTGGTGTCTTTGCAATCATCCGCGTGTTTCCACTTGGACTCGGCTATCTGGGGACTGCATCCCGGCGTACGATAGCTGTTCGCCTGGGTCAGGGAATGATGGAGCAGGTGAAGTCGGATGCTGAAAACCTGCCTGATGCTGTTACGTATACATATTGGGATAATGGTAATGCAGTAACGGTAGTCTCAGAGGATCCGGACAACCTCACTAATCGTGCGGATGGCAATCCGTATTTCTCCGATGTAAACAAGACCCGCCTTATTAGAGGCGAGGCAATCAAGGTTGGCTTGCCGACTCCGGGGAACTTTGCGAGCGGTTACTTCCATAATGTGAAATTCGGGCCGATCTATATGGACCCGCAGTTTGGAGACCCAGCGCTAGCACCCGTTGGAGTAAATCCATACTTGTCGGTCTATTCCGGCGCACTTGATGCCCGAAACAGCCAAGCGGATTCGACCAACGGTCAACGCAGCCCGCTTGCCTATCGCGGTGCGCTGCGCAGCTCGCGCTCCTACGTGCTGGATCCCGGCACGGATGGTGGTGGAGCTTACATTTTGGTCTTGCCGTCAGCGCTTGATCGCTATTTCAAAGTTCAATATCTCGTCCTCGTCGATGATGGAACCGATGACAGTGGACTCAACGTACGCCTTGAAACGGAGCAGGTTCTCATAACGGCAAATACATTTGCTTGGGTCAAGTTGCAAAATGTTGGCCCGAATGAGTCAATATCGCCAGGCTCAGACATTGTGACGAGAACCTTCCGCCGCCTGCCCGCTGGTACGACATGGTCAACCGATGACCCATATGAGTACAAGTTAGCAAGTGCAAACATCTCAGGAGCACCAGGTTCGACATCCTATGCAAACCTCGGTCAGCTCGCGTTCAACCCTGCTGGTGCCAACTTCACAGAAGATGTAGCCGTTGGTCCACGTGCTTTTGTTGCATACGTTGATTACGCTGTGCTGGACTGGCATATTATTCGCGATGACCGTGATGTTCCTAGTTCACTCCCCGATGTTGCTGGAGCAGTACCGGTTCGCCTAAGTCTTGCAAAGCTAAAGCGTATTGGGGATACAAATCCTGACAACACTTTTTATGATGGACTTTTCCCACCAGCAGATACAGACCCGACTGCGAACTTTGACATTCGTGTGATCCGCTTGGATACAGGTGTCGTCCTAACACAGGGCGAACATGATTTGCGATCCACAACTGATGCCAATGCCGATTATTGGGTTCGTGATGGCAAGGGCGGTACATGGGATGCAGGTCTTGTCTACGTGAATGTGAATCGTGTACGCCCAGGCACGCCGATTCGGATTCTCTACAAAGCCGATGGTGAATGGGCAGTCGCGCTGCAGAAAGCAGTGGCGACCTACAGGGCGTGGAATCAATCCCAGCTGGGGCGACCTCCACTGTCTGGCACGGATGGCAATGTTCAGTTTGGTGATCCTACCCGCTTTGGCATTGAAGGGACTCGTCTTTACTTTGCACGTAGCGAAGTGAACAAGGCGGTCACTGTTCGCTTAGAACTTGTGGATGCCGCGGGCCAACACACACGTACAGCGCCGCTTCAGGTTCCGATTTCTAGCACGGATGGCGACTATGCTACCGCAGACCTCTCACGGTTTATCCCCGTCGGTGTAAACGATTGGCGAGTCGTGGATGGTGCTGTCAAGGGTGTGAGCGTCAAGGTTAGGGTCATTTGGAAGGACCGAACCATTGATTCTGCTCCATGGCAGATTCAAGACATGGATTCTTACGTCACACAAGGACTAGTGCAATGATCAATCGCAGTACATTGATGCCGGTTGAGCTGCAATCCGCACAAATCCTTGGTAAACGCCAAGCATCCGCTGCAATTCGCTATGCGCGGTTGTCTCGTGCGTTCACGCTCACCGAGCTACTTGTGGTTATTGCTATCACCACAATACTCCTTGGATTGCTGTTTGTTCCAATCATCCAAGGCTTTAACATCACGCGCCGCGCAGCTGCGGAGACGGCAGCGCAGGCTGCAGTGCGGACAGGCCTCGAACGCATTTCACGAGACTTATCGCAGGCAGTTTATGTCTTTGATAACAGCGCCACTCCTATACTGCTGCCACTTACTCGAACATTTCCAATCGGTCCTGGTGGGGTAAATACCAATCAACCCCATATTCTTTTTGCCAAAATAGACTTTGTGCCGCGTGGAGGCAAAGCACCTTCGGCCAGCGTGATTGACCCGACCACGGGTGAACCGATGTCAGGTAAGACACTAACACTACCGTTGGCAAATGGAACACGGGTTATTCGTTACTTTCTGGGACTGCGGCGTAACCTTGACGCAGCAGGTGCTGTCAAGCCTTATCTGAACCAGTACGAGTTCAGCTCACGCGCCGATGGTGGTAACCCGGACAATGAGCATAACCCGCTCGTGGTTTACCGAGCGGAGTTCGATCCACGGGATCCGAATCTGTTCGACCTTACCAACTATGGTAGTGTCGTCGATGGCGATGGTGGGTTCAATGACCCGGCGTTTTTTTACAACACGAAACAAGCGCCAAATGGTCGATCTTACGCACAAAACTGGAGAGATGTCGCTAGTCCTCTGGTCGACTCTGATAAGGCAGACATGCTCGCATGGCGCCGGGATGGGTCCGGTGCACTTGTCACAGAAGCACCTTTCCGGACGCTTGTTACATTTACGCCTGGCACTATTGTTGGAGACACTGCGACTCCCGGCTTCATGAACAATGCTGCCGCCGAAGCCCCAGGTGCGGTACCGACGCGTTACCGCACCAAGAATGGCCAGTGGGCGCTGCCATACAGTGTTACGTTCTTCCGCGCTGCTGGTGGAGCAGGACAGACCCGCCCAACCTTTGGCGAGCTTCGAATACGGTTCGAGAATGAGCCCCAAGCCGACGGTTCAACACGGCTCCGGGTTGTACCTACTGCGGCATCCGGAAGCCTTTCAGTAACACCTGAACAGTTCTACACTGCGATTTCGCTTACTAGCGGCAAGCTCTTCGTCAAAACCCCAAACCTGTCATTCCAAGTGGATGCGCGTACTGGAGCAATCGAAACTGGTTTTCAGCCGTTAGCTGGTACCGGTGGAGGCGTTCCGATGCTAAGCAGTGGCGGTGTGATTGGACCGATGGTAGCAAGCGTTTACCCGCTTCGTGGGGATCTCGTACCGATGATTATGCGGATGATTTCCCGAGATCCAAATGCCGGGACGAATGGAGTGCCTACCAATCAGGGACTAACTGCTGTTGCGCCTTTTGGGCTTGGTGATGTCGCTCCTTACTATCCGCTCTCCGGTGCGACGCTCCCTGTGTCAAGTGCATCCCCGATGCAAGTTTTTGGAAATGTTATTGGTGGTGCGATTGCATCCGGCGGCGGACTAATGATCACGCCAGGTAGTGAGCGCGTACAAGCACCTGATCTCCAACAGGGTAGTTCTTCCATTTCAAGCCTTGTTACTTGGTACCGGGCCGCTGGTGCGACAACATCGATCGCGAAGAAGGGCACACAGCTTGATGACGCGTTTGATGCATCGAGTAGTATCCGAAAGCGCTGGTCCGTCACGGGTGGACAGCGAAACTACATCCTAGATCAGGATACACAAGTCAATGAGCGCGCGATGCTGCTTTTCGATGAGCCGAATGGCCCCGGATTGCCTGCAAAATCAATCACCGATGGGAACACTATCGCTGAAAGAGAAGTCAGACTGACCTATCTCTGGCAGAACAACTATTCTAGACGTATCGGTGGTGATCAAAATGGATGGCCAGTCGATGCATCTGATCACACACTGGTTGACCTAGCTGGCGGTGCAACGAATGGCAAACAGACGTTGGTTGTCGAACCGGATGTCGTCAAGGTGGACTACAGTACACGGTCACAGCTGGTGATTCAGTACGGTGTGAATGTCTATGATGGTGCCAGTAAGCGTGCAACGACAATGCAGCTCTCTGACCGCGTTAAAGTCGGCAATTTAGGACGGTAGTCAAGATGCACGGAAACACGAACCCGGGGTTTAGGACAAACCGACGACATCGCGAAGGTGGACAATCACTTACGGTTGCCATCGTTGTGATGTTCCTCCTGCTATTTATCGCTGGCCTTTTCATCGCGTTGGTCGTCAACAACTTACGCAATACAAAAGATGCGGCGCAGCGCGTCAACGCGACTAAATATGCTGAAGCCGGACTTCGCTACCTCGATGAACAACTAACCAAGTCTCCAGAGGGTGCTGACTGGCGTCCAAATCCGAACGATCCACTTGGTGACCAAAACGCATCCGCGGATCCGACAGATCCAGTCAACGATGTCGATCCGAATGATCCTGACTACGAATGGCTTGCTGAGGTTTTTCCTGGACGCGATGGCTACGCGGCAGATGGTTCACCGCAGGATTTTGGGCCTTACACCAGGGTTGAGTTTGGCGGACCAACACCATCCCAAGGAAATCTTGGCGGTCGGGCACTTGTTCGCGTGGCATATCGTCCTGTCACAAAAGACACTTTGAATTCAACGCCAGACCAAAAGTACCTTCGTCTAGACTCGGTCGGACGTGTCGGAAGTATCGATCCAGCTGACCCGACGACATTTGGTAATACGGAAGCGAAAGGTCTTCGTCGTGAACTGTTGGCCTACAAGGCTATTGGTCTGACGGATTACATCCGCTGGTTTACAAACAAGGACAACAGGACAGTACCTGCGACGATTGGATCGGTTAATACGGTCGTTGATACCCCTGTCGATACCGCAGGTGGAACCCGTCCGGTCACAGCACCTGTTGAGCGTGAGATTATCAACTACTTTGATGGTCCGATTCGCGCAAATGGCAATTTAGCATTCTACGGAGTTAATGTTCTTACTTTGGATTCGCGCCGTAATGATGCGGTAGAAGTCAATGGAACCATCAGTCTTAATGGTCTTGACGATGCCGCAGCGGCTGTAACTGCTACGGATGTGACACGCGTCTACTTGAATGTAGCAGCTAGCGGCGTTCCCAGCGTCCTCCCGAGTTTGTCAGCAAACTTTACGACAGTCAGCGGCCTGGTGCGCGACAACCCATCTGGTGGGGATGTTACCGAACTGACCGGCACGGATAAGAATCTCCGTACAGTCGCTCGCCTTGAAGCCCCTCGTCTCGATGAGCCCATAGGACCAAATGGTCTGACACGCTATCGTTCACTGACGCAATTCTCGGAACCTATCGCTTCTAAGCACTTGACCGCTTCAGATGCGACTGACCTTACATCCCTCGGAGCTGAACTTCCTGGACAAGTTGGTTGGGGTAGTGGTCTGTACATCAACAATCGCGAGGATGTTCAGCGGGAATCAGAAAGCCTCCTCGGAGCATATTCGCTCCGCAGCGATTGGTTGAATCCAGGTGGTTCTGCATACTGGCGCGGTGACTTCAAGTACGTGCCGCCGGCCGTTACGATCACATTCCATCCGCGGTATGTCCAGATAGACCGGTCACCAACGAGCACTGGCCGTTCTCCATTCCGTAATCCCGCAGGTCGTCGGTTATCCGGTAGCAGCACAATCATCCGCTATTCAGGCCCTGGTGATAACGCTCCAGTGGCTGGACTGCCTCAAAATGGCAACCTTGTTTATAAATTCAAGGGTTATCCTACCGAGCAAGCAACCGTTAATGGAGTAACCGTTAATAAGGGCGAGCTTGTTATCTTTGCTGAAGGAAATGTCCGTGTAAAGGGAACCGTTGGTGGACGTGATCCAGAAACGGGAGAGCTCTACGTTCGCAACATCACATTGGTATCCAATGAGAATATCTACGTCGATGGAAACTTGCTGCGAGACAATCTGTCTGCGGCTAACCCCGGTGACTTTGCTGTCCAGGGACAGTCATCCATAGCACTTTTGGCACGTAATTACGTGGCTGTAAACTCGACACAGTTTATGACACCGGATGAAGGCCTTGTGAAAGCTGAAGAAGTCGGCTCTGATGCAAAAGCAATCTTTTTATCTGCAAATGCTGCGAATCGTAGCCATTCGATAAAAATCAACGCAGGACCGATTGACGATAAGGGGACATCACCGTGGGGCGGAACGTCGCCGTTTTATACTCCACGCCTGTTCATGCGTCACTCCGCTGAAACAAATGCCGGTACGGCTGTGTCGTTCTCATTGAATGACAACAATGGTGTTCCCAATCCATTGGTGCTGAATGTTCCCGGCCGTGTAACGGGTGCTGGCAACGCCACCTTATTACTCGGTGGACCAGCGCAGAATGCTGGCACATATATCGATGATGTCATCCAGCTTGACACTAACCTGATGTTCCCGTCGCATACCAGTCCTGTAACTGTGGGAAGTGCCGTTGGAATTGACAATGTTCTCAGGATCTACTTTGACATTAGTGCAGGTATCAGTAATCAATCTGACTATCGTGTAAGCCGAATTGGTGTCGCGCCACTCGATGTTCGCGTTGAAGCGCTAATGTATGCCCAAGACCGATCATTCTTCATCATTCCTGGACCGTGGTTCAATCCCGATCCCAATGACACATACGAACGCTATGCAGTGAGTGATCCGAATCGGGGGGGATCACCTCGCTTGTCACGTAGCGGAGATGCTCCAGGTACCGCCAGAATTAATCCTAGGTATCCGTTCTACGGCCAGCCGATGGACATCCGATTAACATTCTTCGGAGCTATTTCTGAGAATATGCCGGCCGAAATCGGTGATCAGGCTGCTTGGCTCGAAAAATGGGGATGGATTCCGCATTATTACGGTTCCACTGGACTTCCAGTGGCGCCAGGTTACAGCAGTTCTGGTGTGGTTGAACAAACCATCCATGGACAGAACTCCCCCCAAGCTAGCCTGCGAGGTCCACAAGGTTCCGGAGCCGGCATCGTCTACGAATATGATCCACGATGGGAAGCACCTGGGACCATTCGGCAGGATGCCTATAAACGTCAGCTCCCACTCGCGCCACGGCTACCGACGGCTCCAGGATTACTCTACGTTGGCGAAGATCCGCAGAATCGGTGATGGATACAGGATTAGGAACGATAACCATGCAATGGCTTGATCGGAAATTCACAAATGTAAAGGCTGGCTGGATAGCAACTTGCAGCAAAGTGCTAATCGCACTTGCTACATTGTCCTGTCTTGGCACGGCATCTAATGCTGATATCACGACCTATTCCACCAACAAGCGCGTATTCAAAGTTGGAGTTCTTCTCGTTGATTCAACTGGATACAACTTTGGTACAAATCCACCCACTCCACTACCTGGTGGAGCTGAAAATCCAGATCCGCACGTCTTTTATGTTGCCGATTCAAGACAGGACCTGAAACCTGCTAACTGGGAATTAGTAAACCCGTTGGCACCGAAGACAGTTACCTCTGACATTTATTCTCGATGGAGCCAGCCGGGCACTGGACGTGACCAGGCAAATCCTTACAAGGTCGGCCAACAGGTTACCAAGGATATGGCGTGCTACTGGGAAGTGAAGTTATCGTCCGCATCTGTTGCTGACCTTGCTAAGTTTGATTTGCTCTTTGTAACAAATCACCGTACCGTTTTTCTAACGCCTGAAGATCGCGAAAAGCTACGTAAAGTCGTGGATGCGGGTGCCGTTTTATGGATGGAAGACTGTTCACGAATGCGGCTTCACCCACGTGCGCCGTTCTTCCTCGAGGATGTCCAGTTTACGAGTGGTGGTGGGCAGGGAAAACCTGTCGTGTACATGCCCGGGCATCCGCTCCTCAATCAACCGTACGCACTCAGTGCACGTGACATTAGCAGATTAGGTGATGCCAACTTTGGTGGAGGACGTGCAATTGCATCCCACCGCCCAGGTGCTCTCCTAGCCACCGATGCACCATTGCTTGAACGTCCTAACCCGCAGGTTTTGCATAATGTTGTTGGAAATTCTGCGGTAACGTCGGCTTCGGGGGAATTTCTTCCCTACATAGCCGCTGGTTCCTATGGCAGTGGTGGGGTACTCATAACTGCGGGTGACAGCGGATGTGACATTAATGACTATGTCGGCGGTATCAACATCGGGTCAGGTGGAAATTCAGGGGCGTATTCAGGGAAAAACCTCTGGGCCGCGCAGAGCGAAGACCTGCGGTTTGTCTATAATGCAATCGCCTGGGGATCATCTAGCACCTCATACCGAAAGAATAATCGGCGAGTTGGTTCCAGTCTCGAAATGGTTGGAGCTCCGTTAATCGATGGCTTTGCTGTTGTGCCGACAGCGGTTGACCCAGCTTTTTCATCCGTGACATCGCCGTTGATCACGCAGGGGCTTACCATCGCGACTGGAGTGAGTGGTGGTATTGGCTTTGTTCGCGCTTACATTTCGCAGCCATCCCTTGCCGCTGGCGACCGCGGGCTTCCGGACCTAATATTCGGAACCGCTTGGGATGAAATTTGGCGGGCACCTATTGGTAGTACTGGTGTGCCATCAACACCGGTGGGCGCTCAAATATATGTTGGTCAACCTGCTCCGGTCGATGTTATTTTTGTAACGCTCGGGGATGGAACTCTTGCACGAATTCCGATGCAGGCCAAAGATGCGGCAGGTAACTTACTTGCGTTGCCAACCGTCGAAACGAATGCGCCAGTTGTAATCGGATCACCTTCGTCTTACGAGAAAACAGCATATAACGCTGCACCAGCACCTGTCGTTTTTGAGAACCGCGTTTATGTCGTTGAGCCATCGGGATTAGTTCGCTGCGTCGATGCCCGTACACTTACGACATTATGGTGGAGTCACACAGAAGCGTTGAATCCAACGGTGACCCCAAAGGGTTCGCCAACACTGGGTGTATCCCGACAGGATGTTGCACAGGTTGGGTTTGGCCGTCGAGATGCTTCGATAGCAAGCCGTTCAAATGGCAATACAAACGATGTGATGCTATATACGCCGGTTGTTGATGCCGACGGAAATGCACACATATATGCGTACTGGCTTGGAACTCGCCATGAAGTTGTTCGCACCGATGAAGGTGCAAGCGGAAACTACCGTACACGTGTTGCGTTGGACAACTCGGCTCCCGTCAACAATAGACATTACGTAGCGATTGGCAAGCCTGAATTCATTACACCAAGAGTTCGTGTGTACGACAGCGCGGATGCAATGAATCTTGGCGTGTTGTCCTCATCGTATGTCGGTACCTTCAGGGCGGATGCCTCAGGATTCGTCGAGGTCCGCGGAACGAATGGGGATGTTCCGGTTGGTCCACGACCCGTCATTTCCGTTGACTACGATGTACTGTATGTGACAGCAGATTCCACACCTCCTGGGCTTGAAGAGGGCATCGGTGCACGCTTGGGGCAACCACTTGTCATTCCACAGCTGGATGTAACTCCAGTTTCCAGCGGTCTTGACACGGTCGCGATGACCAACGAAGACCTTCTCGTGTTTGCTGTCCGGCAAACGAATGATCGCAATGGCTCCGGGCTCACTAGTATCATTGGTGTGAACGAACAGTTCTCTGTCGGTGCAACTAAGTTCCGTCAGAATGTAGCCATTCTTGAAGATTTGGGTCCGATCAATGCACCGGTAGACCGACGGGTGGTCACAGAGCTACCGACTCTTCGGAACCGGCTTATCTTCACGGGTGGGATTAGTACCAGCATGGGAGCAATCCTTGCTCCAGCGTGGGAAGGTCTCACGAATGTCCGCATCATGGGAAGCCCGGCTGTGTCGGCGGATGGCATTTCTTATGTGGTTGCGCAGGCAACATCTGTTGCTAACAACGGTACGGTTTCTGTCATGATTGCGCTTCAGATGGACAAGGATGTCACACTAAATCTCCCTGAAGCTTATAACCCAGCCTATCCCGTCTCGGTTCGTCAATACAATGCGCTAACGTATCCTGCGACAGGGGCAGATCCTGTCCAAACGACGACTGCTATTCTTCCGGCAAACGCGGTGGACAATGTAGTGTCGTCCGTTCAGCTTTCTGGGGACGCCAAGCGAGGCAAGATTACGGTCACTGATATGCGTCACCCAAGCGGTGTGCGTTTCTCGAGTACCCAATCATTCGTCGTTTCGTATGTTCCCGCTGGTACTCAGAATCCGGTAACAGTCGTCTTGACGCCGCTGCCGGGTAGTGCTGGTGTTCCGGTAACGACTACGGCAGACGAAGATGGTTCTTCCTTACGTACCGTTGGTGGAGCCTATTCACCAGTCCTATGGTATTACATTCTGCCTGGAGCACCGACGTCGTCTCCTACAGTCAGTGGTAACCACGTGTACTTTGCGATCGGGCAGAACATTGTGGCGCTTGATGTCAATCCTGCAGAGACAGATCCATCGGTTCGGGTTGGCTTTGGCGAACAAGTCATAAATGTTGCAAGCTCGATTGTAAATGCAGCGACTTCCCAGCCGTTGACAGTGTCATCAAATCATCTACGATGGGTCCGGAATGCGGGTGCAGTTATCGCGTCCCCGCCTGTAGTTGGTGGAAATGTTGTTGCAGTTTCGACAGCTGCCGGACCAGTGGTCTTCCAGGCAAGTACAACCCTTGTCACAGATGCCAAACGTATTTTGGAAGTTGGTGCGGATGGTGCTGCGACTTGGGTGATGGACGGAACTGTCGATACCGATGTTGTCGGTGGTGAAGTGCCTGTCTACGATCCTAGCCTCCCGGATGGCATTGCCAACCCGCCGGCAACAGGACGTCGGGCTGTTCGTCGTAGCCAGCTTGCAAGACCATCGGTTGCCCGAAAGCTGTCTGGGCAGGACTACCTCATCGCTGATACCGGCAACAACCGTGTGTTGCGGGTTGATCGTGGTGGACGAATCCGCTGGGAACTGACCTCATTACGCGACACGTTTAAGATTCTGTCGTCGAGCGATAGTGCCTTGTTGAACAATCCGACAGATGTCCATCTGTCGTTACTACCAAGCGCGGACCCAACCGATCCAACGAAGGCGCCAATCGGCTATGAGATGCACTATCTCATCGCGGATGCTGGTAACTACCGTGCGATCGAAGTTGTCGATTACTTCGATAACAATGGTAACTACCGGAGCGTTGGTGGTGACCGAGGAGAAGGCGTGGTTGTTTGGGTTTCCCGCCTTAAGTCACGTGAAGGTAGAAATCTGCGTATTCAAAAACTTCAGAAAATTCAGACTAGCGTTGGCGGTGTGACTGGGATTCCACAAGTCGTAGCAGTTGTAGCAAATGCACAGACTGCAGGTATTGGTGGTCTGGACATCGATTCATCGGGAGGAGCAGTTGTTCGGCTCGAATATCGACCTTATAACACGTTTACGGTTCTGCGTAATGCAGCAGGTGCAGTTCTTCCTCCTGCAGTATGGCCTGCATCAGGAGTTCCGACAGGCTCTGGGTATCCGTGGCCAGCCGCAGCAGCAGGTGCATCTGCACAGACAACCGAACCCGTCACAAACGGAACTGTAACCGCTACGATTCAAGAGGTCGTCCTGCCAAATGGTGACACGTATAAAATCACGTCACCAACCTACTTCGAACAGGTGACATTGCCAAATGGAACCGGTGGAACCAAGCCTGTTTATATGATCGCTGATGTGAATGGTGTTTACCAAATCGAAGATGGGCCAATGGGTCGTAGGGTCGTGACTTGGTATTTCGACCAGAGTCACTACAACACGATGAACCTCAATCCTGCATTCAGTGCAGATGGGGTTAACCCAAGGCTTCTCGTGGTTCCAGGATTGGGTGCAAGAGAATTACCTCGGTTCCAGCCGACAGCTATTCGTAGGCTTTTGAATGGGCGATACCTAATAACAAACAGTGCTGTCGGCCAATCCGCAGTATTCCAGACTGGACAATTTGCTGGTGAAGTACTTGAGGTAATTCCTCAGTACAACCCAGATGGCACACCTAATGGTGGTCGCTTCGGTGGATTCTCTGTTCCACAGGTAATCAGTCGACCCAATGGACTCGGTGTTGGACGTAATACAAACGTTCAATGGATGGGCACAACATCCAATAACACATCACTAATCGACCAACCTCTCTTCGGAGACCGTCTGTGAGCCGTACAAATCGTATGAAAATCGAAACCCTTAATGCACTCGTACGCACAGGATTTGCTGTAACCCTTCTGGGTATGGCTACTGTCCCAAGTATGGCCCAGGAATTTACCCGGCCAAAGCCCAAAGCTACGAACCGGCCATCGATGCAAAATCCTGGTGGTAAAGCCCATGGCGGTAATAACAACCGGGGACGCCTCACAGGTGACTATCTCTGGGGTGTAACCAATGGAAACCGCACCTTTGATAAGTCCGTTTACAGTAGGGTTCCACAAGAAACCATTGACTCACCGTTATTCCTGGACGGCTGGACGTATCCGATAGCCCGTGCAGCTAGCGGTGTCCGTGTAGGACAGAATGCGAATGGCAGCATCCGTGATTTGTTGTTCCCGAGTCTCTTAATTGATGATGAAGCGACGGTTGGCATTGCTCCTATCAATGGTGGTACTGATATTTCACCAACGGGTAGGGTTGTCATTGGAGCATCGTGGCTGACGGCCGTTTCTGGTCCGTCGACCGTGTTCACAGGGACTGTCTATCATCGACAACAGGCCATCCAAAGGCCAAATGGAAACCCTGGAAGTAATCCAACAGATGCCGGAAAGTTCAGCTGGTATCCATCTGTTGCTGGAGCTGCCGGATCGGTAACGCGGTATGCAATTCGGATTAAGATTCCACAATCTGCCAGTGATACCAATGTTGAAGCACGAATTGCGGACGCCCGCTATGTCGTTTATTACCAAATACCAAATGGCAGTGGTGGCTTCAGGCATGCATCGAAGGTGTGTTACCTCAGTCAAAAAACGGCAGGTAGTTTTTATCTCAGCGGATCGGATGGGCAACCAGCCTACTTCCCTATGTTCTCTGATGCGACTTATGCGGCAGGTGGAAACTATGGTAATGGGGGGGCGTATGCGGACGGAACATTCCGTGCGCGTATCGAACTTGATGCCACCGCTGAATCCGCTGCTACGAATACGTTTGTAGTTGCAGATCAGGTTGAGTTTATCCAACGGCCTCAAGCGGTAAAGGCGACTCCAACATTAGTTCCACCGCACGGTGGACGGAAGGTAGACATTGCACAGGCAGGGTTCACACCTAGCAACTATTACCAGCCATCTGCAGCGGCGACTTATGACATTGCTGACTTCATCAACAACCCGCTTGATTCCAGTTTTACAACGGGAACAGCAACCCTTGATTCCACAAACATCTCTACGATATTCTGGGGGCCAGAGTCAACCGTTCAGCCTCTCAATGGGACGACGGCAGTTGCTCCTGTAAATGCGCGCAATCATCGACCGTATCAGGATGGCTCTGGCAATCTGCTTCCATTCTTCTCCCACATGCAGGTCTTGGTTCCACGTACGGATTACATCGTCGATCCGGAAACCGGTGTCCCTGCCGCGAGCACTGATGGTACGAAGTCCATCGAACTTGGCTCTATTCACTCGGTAGACTGGCTTACAGGAACCCCAATCTGGCGTTTTCCGGACCGCTCCTATATGCCTGGTGGTCTGCGAAATCCACAAGTGGGGACCGATATCGCCAGCAAGCCGGTTTATCAGATTCCTGGGATCGTCTCCTATGATGTCAATAACGATGGAAACATAGTTGATGAAGAAGTTTTCATTGGTTCGCACGGCGACAACAATAATGGTGGCATCGCTGCGAGTGTAACGATTGTTCCCGGTATTGCCGTTCGTGGGAGAGTTCAAGTTCCCGTTCGCGATACCAACGGTGTCATAAACGGAACCACGGCAGCACCACGTGGACGTTACTATATTGATCAAACCGTACCGACACCTGGCTTCGCACCTGTACTCAATACCGTTGCATTCGTTACGGCCAATAACGGTGTGGTTTATGCAATCGACCCTTATGGCAATAACGACTCGCGCTATCTTCCAAATGCTGACACAACCGTTCTCGGTACATATCGCTTTGGCTCGACAAACGTTCTCTGGACATTCTCACCCGAGAGTGCTGATAGAGGAACAACGGGAACGCGTGCTGAGACATTAGAGCTGTACAACCGTCGCCTGAAGACGGAAGTTCCGGTGCCAGGTCCTTTTGGTAGCGCAGCGCCGGTTGTTGCGTGGGCAAAAGCTGACACTGATCCAACACTCAATCTCCTCGTCAACGAACCTAGATTATTTGTTGGAAACCAGAATGGGAATGTATACGCACTTGATGCCCGTGCAGATGCCGGTGTCAATGCTGTTTCCAACACACTAAATGCGTTGCCATACCGTAAGGGGCAGCAAACTTACAATGCGAAGCACTTACCTAACAGCCTCGTGGTTCAGAATGATGATCACCGGACAGAGCTCAAGTGGTGGTTTGAAACCCTTGGCTCAATTAGCGCATCAGTTGCTGTTTCTGAATATCCGACGAACCGATCAGCTGCCGCGGCGGCTAACGCATCCAAAGGTGTGTTTGTAACAACCGGTGAAGGCCGTGTCTACGCACTCGACTTTGATGGTCCTGTTACAAAAGCTGACCATGATGCGAATATGGAGTGGGATGGTACTGCTGGCGATTCACTGACCGCGGGGACTGCTCCGTCATTGCCACCTACCGCAGGATCTGCTGCTGCGTTTAACGACAACATTCGTTTTAGAAATGCTGTGGCTGCGCTGTCGGGAGCGCGTCCTGATTTTACAGAAGGGACGATTCGTCCTCGCTGGACATATCCAAACCGTTACCGCGATATCTCCGGGTCTGACAATAAGCTGACGGAAGCAATCGATGCATCCACGGTTTACCCTGGATTTAAGCTCGCTGAACCAAGCACGGTTGCAGGTCCTATCTATTCGGCCCCAGTACTATTGGACTTCCCATTCCTGGATCCTGACACGGCTACTCTTTCAGGTGTGCGACGCTATGTCGTTGTTTCTACAAACGACTTGAATGCCGATTCTCCTGATAGCCCTCGTCAAGGCCGATTGCTGTTGCTTGATCAGGAAGGTGACCGAAAGGACTTCCTTACCAACCCGATGCCCACCAAGGCTACTGCCGCAGTGGTTGCTCCAGCGAAGGCCGCGCCTGCAACTGGTGCGACGATTTATTCACAACCTGTCGATCAATACGTTTCGAAGCTTGGAGCTTTTGGTCGGGCAACGCCTTCGTGGACATATCGGCATCAGTTCGATACCTACGCTTCGGGTGTTCCGAGTATTTCGAAGCGTAATGCACCTGTTGCTACGGGTGTTACGGGTAGCCCTGCTTATAGAACATTACCGACAATCTTTGTTGGAGGAATCGGGCGTGTTTACGCTATCGATATCGATTCTTCAACCGGTCTCTTCCTGCGCTGGCGCGGGACTGCTGCAGATCAGGTGACTACATTGCCAACTGGGGCAGTTATTCCATCTGAAGAAGGTACTACGGATCGGTTAAATCCTAATGATCCACTGAACCCTGCTAATCCTCTATTCAATGTTGGTGATCGTCGAACGAAGCGCCTCGGATTTAAGCGTGTCCTTGCACGGACCGTTCCTCTGCTTGGAGATCGCTCGGCCATCGATGGTGACTTGGTTGTTACCGGTGGACCTCTTATCAATCGCAACAATGCAGAAGCACGTACAGCAGCAGCGACGTTGACTGGTCGAGGAGCGGGAACGACAACTCCTGTCGATGTCTCGCTGTCGACATCGCCTCTGCACCCTAGCGTGCCGTTGATTCCAACAGATGATGCTCCATCGAGTGTTTATGTGATGCGGTCGACTGCGACGGGTGCATATGCGCCTTTCGGGTATGACATTACATCTGTGCTGTTTGCCAACAGTGTGTTCCCGGTCTTTGACTTCACTGGAATGTATGCTAACCAGGATGTGGATGATCCGCTGAGCACAACTCGTGGAACATTGCCATCAACGACAGCAGCTCCAGCATTGGCATCGGGTATTCCACAAAACACCGCTTATCAGTATCCAAGTTTGTTTGTCACCAGTCGTGATGGCTATCTCCACGAACTGAGCACAAACCTTGAAGGCGAAGATCCATCGCTGCCTTCGGTTGTAACCAATCCTGGCGAAACTACAGCAGCCCTTGGATGGGCGACGACGGAAGACCCGGAACGCTTTAATGATCTGCATGTCTATCTTGTAACCAGGATGGGACCAGGCGGTCAGGGGTCCGGCATAACAGCCGTAACAAACGCATATTTCCCTGGTCGAGATTCTGACTATGCTAAATCCCGAGGCATCCAACAAAAGCTCCGTACGGATGACACAGCTTACTACCGCTTCTATCCGCCACAAGAACCTGTCGTCGTTGCAGAATCGCCAGACTACGGCGATAATCCACGGCCAAACTTAAAGCCACGGGGACTATATCGCCAGCTCGTTTCGGCTGTGTTCTTTCCGAAGGATACCGATACAGGAGCCACTGGCTTCCCATTGGATCAACGTGGACTCTTCTACGACAAGCGCTTCCGGACAACGGCTGGTACGAATGCAAATGAAGGTGGATTAGTAAAACTACCGGGCTACTCTGCGATGGGTGAAGTTACTGGAACTGGATCCTTCGATCCTCAAGGACCAGAAGCTGACAGTGAGCGGGCTGCCGCAAACACATCTTTGGCTCCAGGCATCCTAGCAGCACCCAGTGCAAACGTAAACCCAAGCGGTCAAAACGCTACGTGGGTCTATGTCGCGGGTGATGATGGTCTTCTTTACGCGTACACTCCTGTTTATGCGAAGCGCCTGGGTGGTATTGCATCCGGATTTGTCGGCGGGACAATTGTTCGACGCACAGATCCAGGTGAGGGCCAGGTCAAAGTCGACATTTTCGATGCAAATGACTTCCAGACCTTGTTCGCCGCAGCGCAAAGTGGATCGCCATTACGTCCACGTCGCGATGGCGAAGCAACGACCGCTCCTAGTACCAGCAATATAGTCTCTCGAACTGCTAAGGGTAAGAGACCGTTCTTTGAATGGGGTGAGTCGATCCCGATTATTATCTGGGATGTAACAGTACGTAAGTCGTTTGATACATCCACTCCTGCAAGATTGATTCCCAACATTCCTGCAAGCTTCCAGGTAACTGTTCGTCTGACACCACGCGGTGGTAACTCAATCACCCGAACGCTGAATCTGGCGATGACCGGTCCTACGGTTTCTGTTTATCCGTACGATCGTAATTATACAGTTCCTCCGATTGACACCCCAGCTGGGCATGCACCTGCTGCTCTGGGAATGGCATTTGCTGACTTCCGCATCGATGGAACAAGCGGCCTTCCGATCGGACCTGGAACACCGATTGATGTGCAGGTAACCGTTGGTCCACCTCTTACTGTTCCTGGTTCTGATCCTAGAACGGGTCCCCAGCTGGTTGTTCAAGTTGTGGGTGGTGCGTTTGAAACACAAATCATCAACCGAACTAATCCGATTTTCTGGGCGGCTAATCCGCTTGGGATTCAGGGCTTCTTGATGGACACCGTCAGTACGGCAAACGGTGTCTCTCCAGTTTCAGTGGGCAAGCCATCAGGGGATCCGATTGCTGGTGGAATCGGACCATTCCGAACAGGTGACAATGCGAAGGCACTGTATCCGTCCGCTGGTGCAACACTTGTAGACCCTGACAGGGCTGGCTCGGAATATAGTCAGGCACTTGGCAATGGAAATGTGATCGAGCGCATCGATGCCGATCAGTTCCTCACCGATGGGCTCGGTGGGCGCCGACGTAATACCCGGTTTGGTTTACGATTGCGTGATGCATCCGGAGCAGATGACCTTTCCTACTACGTGCCGGTGGCTGCGAGTGCAGGGTACATCAACCATGGCCGTACTGGTTCATCTGATGTTTCTGCGAATCAGCGTAACCTACGCATTGTCAATCGCTCATTGATGAACTCTCTGGCAAACGTTCGGGCAGAAGTTCTTGATGACCTTATCTGGAGATGGTGGCCAGCAAACTTGCCGAATGCTGATTCTGGAACGGACAATGTCCGCCGGACGCCAATCGGTATGGGCATGGATGGACGTATCAATCCATTGCCGTGGGAAACAGTCGTAACTGAAGCGCAGCCATGGAAGCGTAAAGCGCTCACGGCGGCAACTGGTTCCGTGATGGCACTTGGTAACCTGAGTCCCGACTACACCGACATCAGTGCAGCTTCTGCTACCAATCAAGGGAGGCAGGCTGTGTCGATTGTCATCAATGGCACCGATGCGGTTACTGGTGGAGCATCCGTGACTGCTGGTGGTCAGGATTTCTTGACCAATACGAATCCAGGTTATGTGACAAATCCGCTCGGAGCTGCTGCCAGTGCATCCGCTGCGATCAATGTCAAGGTTCCTAAGTATCAACCCGCAAACCTGGTCGCGATGCACTCGTTGACCTCTACCTACGAGCTACCAAGTAGCATCGATGGTGCGACGATCACGACAGCAGATGGTCGAGTCCAGCTTCCCCGCGGACTTGCTAATCGTGAGCTACGCAAGTGGACCGGTGGTAGCTTCAATGGTGAGAAGGCAATCACACCGTTTGGTTATACAAGCCGTGTCCGAATGTATGTGGATGCGAATGGTAACGGTATATGGGATGCCCAGAGTGGCGAAGAGCCATACCGTATTGTTGAAGTGTGGATGGGCGTGCCTGTTGACATGGGGCTGCGTGCAGCCGAAACACCGGTTGATCTTGGCGGACTTCCGGGTGGCTTTGGAATCCAAAATGGTGTTCTTGGCTACGGTGGCACTATTTTAAGTGGTGAGCAAGCAGGCTTTGCTCCGCCGCCACTCCGCGCACCATATGCGCCGTTCTTCCGCCCAGTGACTATTCAGAACACTGGAAATGTCAATCTCTGGAACCTTCGCGCATCACAACGGATAGAGACTCCAGGATCAGCAACGGTTGGAGCGGGTACAAACTACTACCTCTTTGGGATGCGTAGTGAGCTCGTAGATCCACGCTTTGGCATCCTCGCATTTGGCGCGGATCCGAATGGCAACTTGCCTCTGGCTAATCTGATGCCTCAAGTTGTGACATCGCTGGATAAGACATTCGACAATGCATGGCTTCAGTGGATGCAAACCAACCCTGATCCAGTCTTCCGTGCAACAATGGACTACGACCTTGGTGGCCAGACTGTCTTCCAACGGTACTACCAGCCACTCGCTGGACGGCATACGCTGCACAAGGCGCAGCCAAACGCAGCGAATCCATCCGTTCTTGGTATTCCTGACCTCCCAGGTGCACAAAACCTGCTGCCTTACGGGTACGTCGCACCCGAAGCTGCAAAGCCAATGGTTGGAATCGCAGTTCCACATGGTACGCCAACCGGGGTTTATTCAAGCCGGTATGCAAACCGTAATGGTGCGCCACCGCAGCTAGGCGTCTTTGAGGATCATGACACTGATCCGACCCGAGGTTATGCAGCGGTGCCGGTTCTATTACCAGATGGCACTATATCGATTGCAGGCCCAACCTACCGGGGTGTGAATGGTGTCGATAGTAATCTGAACTTCGTGTATCCAGGTGCTCAGCCTATCTTCCCGGTAGCAGGTGAAACCGTTCTTCGTGGACGGACTGGCATCACGAATGCAGCCGGCGCAGTCGTTGGTATTGAGTATCAGCCGCACACAAACCCGGCTATGGAGCTGAAGGTAACCGTTACTGAAAGTTCGATCACTGGTCAAGTGCCAGACTTCGACCTCAGCGCTCAGGTTGCGAATGGTCAACTGCCGGGTATCGATGTCTTCCCGATTCTGGATGCTGCACGGCGACCTGCATCGGCGATTAGCCCAGCCACATACCGCTCGGCAAATGGACGCATCAATGTCTACTTCTCCCGTAATGCGCTTGCAAATGGATTTGCACTGAACGGCGTGGGAGATCCGGTAAAGCTGTTCCACTCGCATATGAACTGGAATCCAACACTCGGGACGTTTGTCGCTGCTGACTTTGGAACTCCGGTCGCCGATCCATCACTGAATACCGGGCGCTGGTTTACAGCACCGTCTATCATCAATGGAACTACTGACTTGCGTGAGAGCAATACATCTCCATATGTGCTGCAGACGGCACCTACACAGACCAATGCGCTTCTCGTTTGGGCAAACAGTCGTCTAGCATCGGGTGGGGACATTCTCGACACGATTATGTATTCCCGTTTGGATGCCAATGGCGTTCCGGCATCGGTGAACCCGTGGTTTGTCAATGGCGACCCTGCTGTACGAAGGTTTAGTCCAAAGGTTGCCTTTGATTCTGGAACGGGAACTTCGATGCTTGTTTTCCATGGAGGAGTTCCTGGGAAGTGGCGGTTGATGTATTCTGGTCGGTCATCGGATGGCGCCGGCGTTCCGACGGACAACGCTCCTGATGGCGCAGGTCGTCAGCTTGGTGAGCAGATCTTGACGCTTCCAGATTCCATCGTCAGCGCAAGTGAGCCGTTTGCTACATTCCGACGGATGGTTCGCCATAACAATGGTGCATCTCCGGTACTGGATGTCGTCTTTACAGGAACAGTCCGCACGGATGCTAACCCTGACCTGTACATGGCCCGATATCTAATGCAGGGAACTGGTCGGCGGTCACGCCTAACGGCAGCTGACCTTCCACAGATTACCAATGAACTGTTAGTTCAAGAAGGTCGCGAGCTTCTCTGGAAGGCACGTCACATTGCATGGACGAGTAATCTTGAGGATCAACTTTCACTTCCAGTCGTGCGATTGGCTAAGGCGGATGGAACATCCATCACGACAAATGCTGCACGGTGGCAATACGATGCAGCGACCAAGGTTCTGTATCAGGCCATCGCGCAGCCATCGGGTGTGATGTACGTCTATGCGGATGCAACCGCAGGTGTGATTCGCTTCCGTGGCGTGGGGACACCAACAAGTCGTGATCAGGTGTTTGCATCCTACCAACCTAGGCTTTATCGCCTCACGGCAGATGATGCAGCAGACACTGGCGTAACGGTCGTAAGTGACAACCGGACGCTCGCTGCTGGAACCGGTTCCTACAGCGGCATCGTGCGTCGGCCGAATGCAACCGATATGGGAGCAGGCCGTTCGTGGTTGCTGTGGCAAAAGGGTGCTGAACCTGGACGTCCTGCAACCCTGTACATGAGCACACGTCGCGTAGGTATCGATCTTCGCAGCCTGTCATTACCAGTTGCTCAACGGCTTGGACGTGAAGAGACTGTCGGACTCGAAGCACCAAGTGCACCGGGTGCATCACAGTTCCCATCTGTGGCATCCGTTGTTGTCGCAGGCGTTGGTGCAGTTCCGTATGACGTCGATGTCCTTCGTGGACGCATCTTTGTGGATGCAGTCTTTGAAGGTCAGTTGATAACAGTCACGTACACAGCGGCGAATGGTAATGCACTTACCAATCGCGCTGCGATTGCTGTGCTGTCGCAGATCGAAGAGCTTGGTGGAACTGAGAGCTCAACCGGCACCGTGCCTAGTGGTCCACAGTCGATTGGCCAAATGGTTCCGATGCAGCGTGCCGTGAATGAGGGCCAAGTGTCTGCATTCCTAGATCTCTTCAATGCAACTGCGGGTGTGAACCGTGTAAACGGACCAGCCCCTGGCGGTGATCCAACGCTTGAAACTGGTCGGCTCTGGATGTTCTGGACGAGCTCACGTGGGCGATTTGCAAAGCCTGGTGCGGATGGACTTGTTCTCCCAAGCGGCTTTGACATTCTTTACCAGACGCTTGCACCAAACTTTGAGTTTCCAAGCTACCGCTAGGAAAGCAATTTCATTAGGTTACAACGGCTCCTGACGAAGGGGCCGTTTTTTTATGTCAGTTCGGAACCTCTTGTCGGCGTACCGTAAGACTGCACGCCTTGGTGTTCGTTCAGGTCAGTCGCGATGTATGGCGATTATCCGTATGATGACTCCAAGGTGGACTGATAATGTGTGGACGGTATACGGCAAGGACAACGCAGAAAGATCTCATTGACCACTTTTCCGCAAAAGGTGTCCTGTTTGATCACAGCGAACGCTACAACATTGCGCCCAGTCAGGATGTATCGGCCATCACCGCCCTGGATCGTCCGGATCAGCGAATACTTGAGAAGCTTCGGTGGGGGCTTGTACCTTTCTGGGCCAGGGATACATCGATGGCATCCAGAATGATCAATGCACGCAGTGAAACCGTCTTTGAAAAGCCTGCATTTCGTGGAGCGATTCGTTCAAGGCGATGTCTGATTCCTACGACCGGGTTTTATGAGTGGCACCAGAAAACCAAGATTCCGCACCTGATCAGTCTGAATTCAGCCGCATTATTTGCGTTTGCTGGGCTCTATGAGGAATGGACATCACCGGATGGCTCACCCCTTCGTTCGTGTACTATTTTGACGACAGATGCGAATGATGCCATTCGTGGTCTCCATGAACGGATGCCAGTAATCGTTCATCCGAGAAACTACTCGCTATGGTTGGATGCCCGGATAAAGACGAATCTTGAGCTCGCACATCTCTTTCATCCGTGGTCGGAAAGTGACATGGTGGTTTGGGAGGTTGCGAAGCGTGTCGGGAATGTTGCAAACGATGACCCGTTCCTGATGGAGAAGGCGACGTTGCTCTGATGCAAATACGTCAACATTTTGTTTATTGCCCGAAGTGTGGCGTTAGCGCTGAGCCATCTGACAATCACAGGAAATTTCGATGTGACGGCTGTGGCTTTGAAGTCTATTTTAATGTCGGTGCAAGTGTGTCGGGTATTTGTAGACAGAGTAACGGAGATGTGCTGCTTTTGAAGCGAATGCACACACCGAGGCAGGGAAGTTGGACCCTACCTGGCGGCTTTGTCGACCCTGGAGAGTCCGGCATTGAAGCACTGGTCAGGGAAGTGCAAGAGGAGACGGGCCTGATTGTTACGGAACCCGTAGCCCATTCCGCATTTCCAAACAACTACGTATACAACGGTGTGACGTATGCAACATTTGATATGGTCTACGTTTGCCAAGTGGCAGGGGCACCGATGTTGGATGGAACTGAAGTGGATGCGCACCGTTGGTTTTCACCGGCTGAGCTCCCATATGTGGATGTTAGTTTTCCATCACTGCGTGGCGCCTTGATGCTGTACGTCACCCAGTGTGATCAAAAAGTGTTTAGTGACTGAGTGTGCGCGGGTCTGTCTTGGCGATGATGTCGCTGATACCCGTTTTATTAAAGCCTTTGAAACCATCCCAGCGTTGCAGTATTTCCAGATGTGAACCGGGAGCGCCATGGATTCGAAACTGTTCAGCATTCGCTGGATCAAGAAGGCCATCCCGGACGAGTGTCTCAAGTCTTTCAGATGATACTGACCATATCTCAGGTGCAGTGAATGCCTGCCACAAAACCTCGATGTCGGTAAATGGATTCATGACGCGCCCGCCATCTTGGATGAATGCATCGCGCACAGATGTGCAGATGAACTCAGCCTCTAAATGATGCATCCCTGCAAGTCCAATAGCGCCTCCATGGAGTCCACACCAGAGACCGATTGTGCCTAGAGACTCTGATGGTGGTAGGGCAGTGATTCCAAAATCTGTATTGAGTTCATCGGCAGTTATGTCGACATCTGCAAAGATAACCACGCGGCTGATCGGGTGTTCAAGGATCTGAGCACCCCAGCCAGCATCCGATCCGGCATAGAAGCGTTCGCGGAGAGTGAAGCCCATTCTCAGGAAGAGCTGGATCAAACCTTGGAAGCCTTCACGGCTTGACCGGTACGTATGGTGATCGTGGTTTGACCATCCTATGCCAACCGTATCCTGTCTGGACTTTTGCCAGCGGCCTGCGGCATTACGAGACATCCAGTAGTCACGCTCCGCAGAAAAGAATTCATCGACGGCACGACCCGTTCCTACAAGTGCCTCAGCCTTGATAAAAGCCTGCTGTGCTCCACGCGTGTCTGTTAGGTCATCCCCAGTTCGAGGACGGTTTGAATAGGACTCCTTGACGGTCTCGATGGCATCTATATAGTTTTCCGACAGTGTTACGACAGAATATCCTCGGGCTCCATTGCGTTGCACGAGGAAGCACTTGGACTCAGGGACAAGCTCGTCGGAATAACGGAGGTCGGCCTCAGCAGATCCATGAATGACTACGTTTTGTAGGTTGTTCGCATTGAGAAATGCTTCGATAGATTCAACGCGGATGTAGACCTTGCACGTGGCTGCCTTTGGACAGACGAGTACAGAAGGTAGCTGGGCGTCCGGGCATGTGAAGGCTAGCTCATCGACGCTATCCTTTCGGGTAAACCCAGCAGATATCCATTCATGGTGGAAGTGGTCACTAGGAACAACGATGAAGTCGACGATGGATGTCAGGTAAATGCCGACGGTTTCCAGCTTGCCGGCCAGATGGTGGACGAAGGGGTGTCCATCAATAACTGTCGATATTGCACTGTTCACGAGGGCTGCCGCGGCCGTCCGGCGAGGCCAAGGGCTGATATGTTCGAGGCCATCCATGATTGACGTCACTCCATCCAAGCGAATACTTTAGGGACAATAATACTCCATCGATGCATCTATGAAGAACCCGATTATGGTTAATCAAGCGCGTATATAACGAAGTGTGATTTCCTTGTGTATAATGCACCATCCGCACCGAAGCGGTTTTGCCGGTGCGTGCTTGTTTTTAGGAACCGAAAGGAAGTCGGGCGGAATGAATCCGATGCGCACTCCTCGTTTGTTTGGACATCATATGGTTGCTGCTATTGCAGCGACTGCCTTGGCCGGCGTCCTAATGCCTCTCGCTACTGCACAAGACGGTTCGCAACCGGTTACCTTCACGCTGTACCGCGGCGAAGGGGACTCTGGCAACATTGCACTGAGTTCCTGGGGTTCCGGTAAAGCTGAACCAACCACTGAGAACGTTCTCCTAGGCGATGCGGCGATTAAGGTCACCACGCATGGCATGTACCAAGGTGGTCGGATCGACTTTAAGTCGCCCGTCGACTTGGCTGCAGCGATTGCAAATGGTCGTACCTATCTTCGCATGATGGCTCGCTTCAACTCATCGTCTGGTTCGAATGTTGGTGGCTTTTCAGGTGGCGGCAGACCAGGTTCCAGCGGTGGCAATGGCGGGGATGGCGGTGGATTTTCGTCCTCCGGATCGCTCGCCAATACCGCACCGTTCGAGCGTATGCGCTTCATTGCCATCATGGCAAACGGCGACCGCTATGAGCTGGTTCGTCCGCTTGACATGAAGCCAACGGAAGATCCGGATGCATACCTCCCTGTCAGCTTGCCAATCAACTCGATTTTCAAGTCGGCAAAGAAGCGTATTTCTGGTGATGGCGCGAAGCTCAAGAGCTTTGTCATCTGCGGTGATAAGTATCAACAGTTCCAAATTGGCGAGATTCAGGTCGTCACAGATGAAACTGACATTTCTGTCAATCCACTGGAAGATCAGATTGCCTTCATCAATAACGATGTTGTTTTCTCTGGAGATGCGGAAGCGGGTGATTCCAACCTCAAGTTCTCTTGGGACTGGGATGCTCGTGATGGTATTCAGGAAGACACCGTTGGACGCAGTGTTACTAAGGTCTTTACAAAAGCTGGTAAGTTTGTAATCACGCTGACTGTCACCGATGTTGATGGCTTGAAGAAGCCCCAGTCGGTCAAACAGGAACTGGATGTCGCAAACTAAGCAATCCAAGCATAATCAGGAAGCCGCCCCGGGGAACCGACGGCGGCTTCCCGCTATTTTAGCTGCCCTGCGACCAAAGCAGTGGGTCAAAAATGGACTTCTTGGTGCTGCTGCACTCTTTACCTCCGACAAGCCACGAACACTCAATGACTACATCCCGCTAATCGTCGCGATTCTGGTGTTCTGTTTAGTGTCGGGTTGTACGTACATCATCAATGACATCCGGGATGTCGATAACGACCGTCAACATCCAAAGAAGAAGCTTCGGCCGATTGCAAGTGGTGAACTCAAGGTATCTACAGCATTGACGTTTAGCATCATTGGAATTGTCGTAGGTCTTACTGCGGCATTCTGGGTTGCTCCGAAGTTTTTTGCCGCGACAACCGCGTACCTTGTCATTACGTTGGCTTACTCGCTGTGGCTCAAGCACATTGTCATCCTTGATGTCCTGACGCTTGCTAGCCTCTTCGTTATCCGGGCAGCGGCTGGAGCATTTGCGATCCATGTCGGGATGAGCGAGTGGCTTCTCCTCTGTACACTTCTTCTTGCACTGTTTATCGGACTTGCCAAAAGGCGCGGTGAGGTTTCGGCTCATGGGACATCTGGGTCGACCAGAGCGATACTTCAGGAATACAGCATCCCGATGCTTGACCAGCTGCTGACCATCGCCGCAAGCAGCTGCATCATGGCGTACACGCTATACAGTTTCTTTTCTGACACGGGTAAGAGCCATCCATACTTGATGGCAACGATACCCTTCGTTCTCCACGGGATTATGCGATATCTGTATCTAATCCACAAACACGGTGTCGGTGAGACGCCTGAGGCTACCCTCATTGAGGATAGACCTCTGGTTGTCACGGTCATTCTCTATGCGATAGCCGCAGGTATTACTACAATCCTCCACTAATTCCAAGAGTCCATGGTCTGGAGTAAGCTTCGCTCCGATATGACCTTTACTGTTTTGAAGTTCTTCTTAAGATCTGCAAGACAGACGCGAGCATCACCGACCACGACTAGTGTTGGTTTTCCACTGCCAAAGACATCTTGCATCACGCGTTGGACATCGGACGATTGAGCCTTTCGAATAGTCTCCAGCGTTGTCGCAATACCCGTTTGATCTACGGGAAGCCCAAACATCACTTGTGTAATCAGTGCATCCGCAAAGCCTCTCGCCGTCGCAAGGTCGCGTGAAAGTGGACCTGTAAGGGCAGACCGACGGATTGAAAGCTCATCGGGAGATACCGCCTGCTGCTTCATCCGCTCCAGCTGTGCCACGAGGATCTCCGCAACCGTTGATGCGGCATCGAGGCGGGTTTGCGCTGAGAGTGTGATGACTCCGGTTCCCTTACGCTCACTCAGACCGGAAAACGCGCCATAGGCCAAACCGCGCTGAATGCGAATCTCTTTATTCAAGCGCGCACTGTAGCCGCTCCCCAGGATGCTGTTCGCTAGCATCAGGATTGGCCAGCGCTTATCACTCCGCGGAACTCCTGGGGATGTTGCCATTACTGCAGCCTGCCCGGCATCCCGTTTATCAATGAGGATAACGGCTGCCTTCTCGATACCAGTTTGTGGCTGGCTTGTCGGAACGCTGACATCCGCCATGTCAAGCCAACGCGCTGCGCTGATATCGCCCTTGATAGTTGAAGGTACATCTCCAGTTAGGACAAGCGTTGTATTCCGGCCTGTGAAGTAGGTTGCATGGAATGCCCTAAGGTCGCGTTGCCGAATGCGCGCAAGGGATTTGAGGGTGCCACCAACGGGGCGACCATAGCCCTGTTTTCCATAGATGGAACGGTTGATTACGAGGCGAGCAAGCGTCCCTGGGCGGCCAAGGTCGACCTTGAGGTTATCCAAGAGCTCAGTGCGCTTTTTGTCGAGCTCAACTTCCATAAATGTAGAACGCTGTATAAGGTCTGCGAGGAGCTCAAGCGCGAGGCCAGTTCGTGTGCTGGGAACGCTGAACCCAATCCGGATTGCTTCGTGGGTGATGCTGGTTGAGAGGGTTCCTCCGAGGGACTCCGCTTCTGCTGCGATGGTGGGTGCATCCCGGCTGACGGTGCCACGTACCAAGAGCTCGGAAACAAGGGATGCCGTTCCCGAGAGGCCATCCTTGTCGGCGAGAGAGCCAGTCGCGATAACGACATTAATGTTGGTGATGCCAGTTGGGCGCTGTCTACCAATGATCAGCTTGAGCCCATTCGGGTGGGTCTCTTTGGTTGCAGACGGAATCGAAAGCTTGGAAGGCTTGCCGGGCACGGGGATTTGCACGACACCACGTTTAGTGCGTGGCTTCGCTTGACCACGGTTGGCTACCGGTTCACGGATGGGAGCGGGCTTTGTCTCCGGTCCGGATGTGCCCACGCCGATCAGAGCTGTGTCAATCGTGAGAAAAGTATTACAGAACGCCAGCAAATCCTCCTGTGTGATGTTCTGAACGGCCTGTCGGTCTGTGTTGACACGCCCGATGTCGCCCAACACCACCGCTGCTTGGCCAATTGCGGCTGCAATACCATCGGTTGTTTCGCGGCTCCGCAGCATGTCGGTTAGGATGCGGTCCTTGATGCGCTGAAGCTCCGCAGGTTTGACGGGTGTTATCTTTAGCGAGGAGATGACATCGATGATGCCTGCTTCAAGCTTTGCCGGCGTGATGTTTTCAGCGGCAAGAGCCCGTATTACGAGCGTCGAGCCGTGTTCGCGTGCATCGAGGTAGCTGGAGATGTCGCTTGCGAGGCCAAGGCGGTAGATGAGCTCCTGGTACAGGCGGCTGGATTCTCCGCCAGAGAGGATGCCATCGAGGACCATCGCAGCGGACATATCAAGGTCGCGCGCGGCTGGAAGCTGAAAGGACAACGCTACGACGGGAAGTGGAAGGTTTGCGTACGTCTTTCCAAACCGCTTCTGCGCAGTACGGGTTGGTTCGCGGATTTCTATCCTCGGGATTTTATTGCTAGGAGCAGTCAATCGCCCAAAGGTGGATGCAACGATTCGGTCAAGTGTCGCGGTGTTGAAGTCACCGATAACGATAAGCGTTGCATTGTCTGGGCGGTAGTAGGTCTTATGAAATCGGATGACGTCGGTGAGGGATCCGGCATTGAGGTTACCAATATCGCCGATCACACCAAACTTGTAGGGATGGACGGTCCATGCGGCCTTGTCAAAGCTGTCATCAAAGCGGCCGTAAGGCTGCGCAAGAACTCCTTGTCTGTATTCTTCTTTGACGACATCGCGTTCGGAGCGGAAGTTCGCATCATCAACATCGAGGTTTACCATCCGTTCCGCCTCGGCCCAGAGGATACGTTCTAGGTGATTAGATGGCACGACTTCGTGGTAAACGGTCAGGTCATTGGTGGTGTACGCATTGTTTTCACCTCCGACATCTTCGGTGAAGCGGTCCATGGCTTCATCTGGGAGGTTGCGTGTCTTCTTGAATAGCAGATGTTCAAAGAGGTGTGCAAATCCGGCGCGGCCTGTTGGGTCATCTTTGCCGCCAACGTTGTACCAGACCTGGATGGATACATTGGGACTGCTATGCTCTTCGAGGCTGATCACGCGCATCCCGTTTGCAAGGGTCTTTTGGCGTGGCGTGATATCAGGAGGTGTCGGAAGCGCTGGGAGCGTGTTCGTGGCTTGCATGTTTGATTCTACCTGCCGGGGGTAAATGCAAACAGCCCTGTCCGGAGGACAGGGCTGTTGTTCGTCTGCAGCGATTCGCTACATATCCTACATTTTGACTTTGCCGGCTTCGATATCCTTGCTGATACCATCCACCTTCGCCTTGAGCTCAGGCGTATACAAACCAGCCGCCGCCGCATTGAACTCAAACCGTGTTGCACCATCTTTAATGCCAAGCTTGAACGCCTTGCCGTCGGTCTTTTTGTCCAGAACTGCCTTTGCGGCTACAAGGTAACCCTTCTGCGTATCGATGATAAACGCACCAACATTCTGTTTTGGAGCAAGATCGGTCTGCGGAGCATTCGCGCCAATAAACAGTGCCTTGCCATCCTCTTCAATCGCCTGAGCAACACCCGCGCCAGCGGCATTTGCGTTGTGCGTGAAGACATCCACTCCAGCCGCCAAAAGCGCCTGTGTCTGCTGCTTCGCCTTCGCCTGGTCATCAAAAGAACCGGTGTAGGTTACGCGCACATCCACCTTGGGGTCGGCTGCCTTCGCACCGGCCACATAGGCTTCAAAGCCGGACTTGATGATCTTGATATCAATGCCACCAACAGCAGCGATTTTATGGGTCTTTGAAAGGCTAGCCGCAACATAGCCTGCAAGATACGTCGCTTCGCGCTCGCTGATTTGTAGTGGAAGAAGATTTACACCTTCGCTACGGCCGCCGACGACAACAAAAGTCGTGTTCGGAAAGTCCTTGGCAACGACTGCTGCCGGAGTGTCATACTCGCTGCCATGGAGGAAGACAAGAGTGTTACCACCTTCGGCAAGCTGGCGGATTGCAGCTTCGACCTCAGCTTTAGCTGGCTCTTCAATCGCAGGAGTCAGCGTTGCGCCGGTTTCCTTCGCAATCGCATTGACAGAATCTTGAGCTAGCTGGCACCATCCACCATCATTCACCTTACCCGGTGTAATCAACCCGATTTTAACGGTTGAAGCAGCGCCTGCTTCAGGTTTTGGATCACCAGATGTGGCTTCTTTACCAGCGGGCGCACAGCCGATCAATCCAATCATCCCAAAGGATGCCAAAAGCGTAAGGTTTCGTCGAGAAATGAGCATTACTGCCTCCAATATAAACGTACTAAAAAGCATACCTTTCTGTAAGTCAGAATGTCAACGTACCGGGAGAGCCCGCGTGGTACCATCCGAATCGCGATGCGCTTGGTGTTACAGAGAGTCAGGCAGGCAAAAGTCGATGTCGGCGGTGAAACCGTAGGGGCTATCGGTACCGGTTTGCTGGTGCTTATCGGGGTTGCTCCAGATGATGGCGTGGCCGATGTAAAATGGTGCGCAGATAAAATCGTAAATTTGAGGCTGTTTCCTGAGCCAGGTGCAACGGATGGCATGGAACTTTCACTCTCTGATGTAAACGGTGCGGCGTTGCTTGTGTCGCAGTTTACGCTCATGGGCGATTGCCGCAAGGGACGCAGGCCATCGTGGACGGGTGCGGCCCGACCTGAGCTTGCTGAATTGCTATATCAGGATGTATGTGATGCTGTGCGAAAGCACGGCACCGATGTGGCTACGGGGCGCTTCCGCACCGAAATGGAAGTCTCGTTGACGAACTGGGGTCCTGTGACCGTGGTACTTGATAGCCCCAAGAGGGTGTAGGACGTGAGTGGTATGGCTGATGACTTGTTCAGTGATGTGGAACCTATACCGGCCGACCCGGATGCAGATTCGCACGCCGATGTAGATTTCGATGCACCCGATATTGGCGATGAACGTGGAGACGGCAATGATCCGTTCACAGTCATCTCCAATGATCAAATTGAGAATGCTGACAAGCTGATTGCCGATGGCCAGGTTCAAGAAGCCCTCATCCAGTACCGTAGCGCTGTTCGCAAAGCCAATGAAAAAGGCGAGGATGATACAGAGCAGCGTATCGACCTTGGGGATGCCTATGTCTACTCTGGACAGGGCCTCAACGCATTCCGGCAGTACCGCCGCGCCATCAAAACCGCTCCGCAGCGGGCCGAACCACACTTCGCGATGGGCGAGCTCTATATGTACTATGGACGCCTCCAGCCAGCAATCTTCGAGTTTCGCAAGGCGGTAGCGCTCGAACCCAAAAACTCCTATTACCATTACAAGCTGGGGGATGCCTGTGCGCAGGCAGGAAACCT
>Ga0114971_10000046_pt1 | contig 64599 bp, 64 predicted proteins | sample M_140625_MF_Meta_FD_87320 | JGI IMG/M metagenome (GOLD analysis project Ga0114971, IMG submission 87320) | Freshwater microbial communities from Lake Montjoie, Canada to study carbon cycling - M_140625_MF_MetaG | ecosystem: Environmental > Aquatic > Freshwater > Lake | place: Lake Montjoie... | reverse complement strand
GGGTTCATAATAAATATATATAAAAATATTTAAAAATTATATAACATATAATATCAATATGGAAGAAATTGATATTATAAAGAAAGAAGTAGAAGAATTGAAAAAAAAGAATGTAGAATTGGAAGAACGATTGAAGAAATATACTAATGGTGATAATCATAAACGATATTATGAAAAAAATAAAGAAAAAGTTATGGAACTTGGTGCAAATTATTTACAAAAATTAAAGGAAGAAAATCCTGAAAAATTAAAGGAATATAGACGTACATATTATTTGAAGAAAAAGAATGAGAAGATGAATTCTAATAAAATTGATTTGATTATATAGAATTAAACTTATGATATAAAAATGAATATGCAATTTAATATAAAATTTACGATATTTGATGAAAATCAACCTTTAACAAAAAAACAAATACAAATAAGAAATAAATTGGTTGATATGAATAATGAAGATAATGATATGAAAAAAATATTAAAATATGCTATAACTGGATTAAATGATTATAAATTTTTAGATAGGGTTGAACCAAGTATTTCATCAATTGATGAAAAAAACAATTACGATTAACGATGTCGTCATCGGACCAATACGAATATTCATTATATTTCAATCAACGGCATTCAAGCTGTAAAGAATATTTATCAATAGAAGAACTTAAAAATATTTCAACTAGAATTAAAAATGAACTTGACGAGTATTTACATTATGACATAGGTATGCCTATTTTATACATAGAATTAGATGATTTATAAATAGTTTAGGAATAATAAAAGATTTGCGTATATTTACTTAAAGATAATTTCTTTAGTAAATATATAAGATGAATATAAAAAAAGAACCTCCTGATAAATATCAGTGTCTAAAAGTTCCTATTCAAAAGATACTTAAACCAGATACAGATACAAAAACTTTAGCAATAATTAATGATGCAGTTATGAGGACTAATTATATAACTACAAAATCGTATTTTTTATTACGATTATGGGTATTAGAAAAGTATCATAATAATCAAGAAATTCCACTTATTACAGAAGATACTATTAAAATGTCTATGAAATCTTTAGTAAAAGCATCAGCAGGTCCAAAAGCAAAGGGAAATAATTTATTATTATTACAAGAATTCCAAAAATTACATACTTTTTCATTAGAAGATGGTAAGAATTTATCTGCTATTTTGGATTATTATACTACAACCATGATTACTGCTATAGAACACAATATCAAGATGAATTTTATGGATTATATAAAACGATTTGTAAATTCATATTTCAAGAGTATTCATAAAGATGAACTTCAAAATAAAGATTTTAGAAAAAAACTTTACAAGGAATTACAAGTAGTTAAAAATGATATCATAAATGAAACTTTAACAAGTGATCCAAAATATCATTCATGGTTAAATGAAAACCGATATAAAATAGTTCCGCAAGAATACGATACAAGTTATTATTATGATGTAAAAGTTAATCCACAAAGATATTTGAAATATATGATTTTTATGAATTTACAATTAGAAGAAAAGGAAGCAAAAATGTTTCAGTTTTTTCCATTACAAACACAAATTATTCCAAGACATATTCAAATAGATACGAAATCTATAATTGAATTATTGGTTGATACTGATAAGAAACAATATTTAGATAATGTTGAATTAAATAAGGAAATAATATGGGATAAGTTTTTTACGATAAATCAATATTTAAGAAAATATGAGTTTGATTATACAATTATTACAGATGGTTATTCCGCATCTTTACGATTTTTACATAAAAATTTTACTAATGAAGAAAGAATTAAAAAAGATAAAATGAAAAATGGTAAGAAAGCATTAAAGGGATTAACAACTGAAGAAAAGGAAGTTAAAAAACAAGAGAAAATTACATTACAAAATAAAATCAAAGAAGAAAATAAACAAAAACGAGCATTACAATCCAAACAAAAGAAAGCAACTAAAAAGGAAGTGCAACATGAATTTCCGTATATTGATGAAGTATCTAAAGAATTATTAGATGGAAAACATATTTATTGTGATCCTGGAAAGCGGAGTTTATTAACAATGATGGACGATGATGGTAATTTTTTATCATATACAAATAAACAACGAATTCGTGAAACAAAAAGATTAAAATATCAAGCATTATTGAAAAATTACAAAGATAAATTAAACATAACTACAAGAGAAAATACATTATCCGCTTTTAATTCTAAAACATGTAATTTAGAAAAGTTCAAAGAATATATTATTGAAAAAATCAAAGTAAATCAAGAATTATACACATCATATCAAAATGAAAAATTCCGTCAATACAAATGGTATGCTTACATAAACAAGAAACGAACTGAAGATAATATGTTGAATAAAATAGAAAGCAAATATGGAAAAGCTATAAAAATCATAATAGGTGATTGGAGTATTGGGAAACAAATGAGGAATTTTATATCAACGCCAAATTTAGCAATAAAGAGAAAATTAAAAACACGATTTCAAGTTTTTAATATAGATGAATTTAGAACATCGTGTTTAAATTATATAACCGAAGAACCATGTAAAAATTTATATCTACCAGATAATAAAAATAAAGAACGAAAGATACATTCAATCCTAACATATCAAATGGAAAACAATAGGAAAGGATGTATCAATCGTGATAAGAATGGATGTAATAACATTCAAAAAGTATTCAAAAGTTATATGGAAACAGGAGAAAGACCTGAAAAGTATAAACGAGAATACAAATTCCAATAAAATATACTAACCACTACAATCATAATAGGTTGTAGTCGTCAAATAGTATAATGCCCTTTAAGGGTGCTTTTACATCACCAAAAAGAAAATTTGATAAATTTTTTATTTTTTTATAGAAAGTTTGTCTCATTTTTCTTTTCGGTCGGTGTAATTAAATATAAGACTATGTCTTATTTTTTTTGTAAATATTCATCTTCTTGTAAATATTGTTTTTTACAATCTTCCCAAATTTGATTTGCTTTTTTTTCAAAATCAAGATTTTCTTGTTCTTCATTTTGAAATTCTTCAATTTTAGATTCAAACCATTTTTCTTCTAACTCAATTAATTTTTGTTGTTGCATATATTTTTGTATTACAATATCAAAATTTGTTTGGATTTCTGCAAATTCTAAATATAATTTATTAAATGCATTCTTAATACTATTGTCTGAATTTATTAAATTTGAATTATAAAACACAGTATCAAAATATTCTTTGTTTATTATAACTTGTTTATTAATTATAGTTTCAATTGTTTTATTTGAATTGTCAGTAAAATCGTCAGAATTGTGTAATAAATTAGATTTTGATTGTATATTAGAATTGCAAAACATTATTTATAAATTTATGTATTTTATGTTTAAATTGTTTTACAAAAGTCATTAATTTACAAAAGTCATTAATTTACAAAAGTCATTAATTTACAAAAGTCATTAATTTACAAAAGTCATTAATTTACAATACCAAATCGGTATTATTTATTTTCAGAATCATTAAAGTAATTATACAATAAATTGTCGGGATTATGATTATTTATATTTCCACAAATTAAAATTGCACTTTCATACATTTTACGTAATACATCATTTGGCGCAACTGTTCCAATGCGTATAAAACCATGTTTAATTAAATATTTTTTTACATCATTTATTGGAACTTGTTTTAATAATTGAGTTTTTGTGCTTATATTATTCCGGATTGTTTTATTGGATACAAGAACCGAAATTTTAGGAAATACTTTAGATTTACCAACTGTATATGTGCGACGTAAAATACGTTTTTGTTTTGGATAATACATTTTTGGTTTTTTATTTATTTTGAGTTTATTTGAAAGTTGTGTTATTTCACTCATATTTTTTATTTTTTTGTCTAATATAGATTCTCTTGATTGAGATGAGTCTATTGGTTTAATCGATTCGATTGAATTATTTTCAAAAAATTTACCGGTTTGATTATGAGTTTGTATTAATTGTGGCTGATTCGATTGTTTTTGTATTAGGTTTTGATCACGATTCATTTGTAAATTATTTACACCACTAACATTATTATGCATTATATTTTTTTGTGTTTGATTTTTCCAAGATCTATATGTTGGTAATAAGCCTTTTTTTAAACATCCATATTGTGGTATAGGATAATTCATCTTTTTTGGTTTAACATCATGTAATACAACTGGTAAAGGTGGTAAATTGTCTAAAATTGGTAAATTATTCGAAATTGTAGTATATGGATTTGGAATAATATTTGATACATTACGTAATGTCCGATTCATATTATTAACTGGAACCATATTTTTGGTATTTTGTTCAGCAATTTCAGTTAAATATTTTAAAGATTCATCAAAATCTGTATTAAATGTATCTTTATTACTCATTATTTTATCAACTGGTTTATTTGATTCATTATTATCAAGTTTTTCAGATTTCATACTTTTCTCATAATTTTTTTCTTGTTGATTTCGGATATATTTTAATAATGCGCGTTTAGTTGTTTTATTATTTTCTTTAATCATTGATGATTTTACTTTAATTTTTAAATCTGATTTTGGTTTTTTTTTGCGTGTTCCTACATTTCCGGAAAAACTAAATAATGATGGATTAATATTTATTATTTTACTCATTTATATTATATTATACGTTTATAGAACTCATTATATAAAAATTTAATGAATATAACAAATAATACCATTGCCTAAATAATTGTATTATTCAAAATTGATGTCATATTATTTTTTAGTATAAATAAAAATATAATTATTTTACACTATAAATAGTATTATAAAATAATATAAAAAATTGAATGTATAATTATATTAGAAATAACATACATTATAATACAAAATTAATATGTCATCAATTTCAAATAACACAATTATGTGTGCAAGTTCTAAAATGTATAATTCAAATGAATCTATAAAAACATGTAATCCAGATAATATAAATAACGAGCAAATAAATACAGAACTAATAAATAAACCTGTAAAATCTATTAAAAAACGTAAATTTATTATACATCCAACAAATAATAAAGAAGAACAAAGCAATGAAAAAACATTAGATACAATCCATTCGGATTCAATACAAAATAATATAAAGGATACTTTAATTGACATGATTCAACAAGAAACGCTAAAAACATTACATACAACACCAATAGTTGATGAACCCCATATTCTATCACATTTGGGTAATTATATTGAAGAACCATATCATCTCATTGAATCTTATTTTCGAGGTCAACATTTGGAAAAATTAGTTCGACATCAAATTGAATCGTATAACCATTTTATTAATAATCAAATACAACGCACTATACAAATGTTTAATCCCGTTAAAATTCATTCTGAAAATGATTATGTTCCGTTATTAAATCAATATTTTCTTGAAGTAATTATTTCATTTGAAAATTTCAAGTTATATTCTCCACAAATTCACGAAAATAATGGTGCTACAAAATTGATGTTTCCACAAGAAGCCAAACACCGAAATTTTACATATGCATCCACTATGACAGTTGACATTAAAATCGAATATATTGTTAGAAATACAGAAAATATGGATAGTCCAAAAACTATTACTAAACTATTACCAAAAATCAATATTGGAAAAATGCCAATTATGTTGAAATCAAATATTTGTGTTCTTAATCAAAATAAACATATCAATCCTGTATTAACCGGTGAATGTTCTATGGATTGTGGTGGTTATTTTATTATTAAAGGCTCTGAAAAAACCGTATTAGGCCAAGAACGTGCTGCTGAAAATCGCGTATATTGTTTTGATGGCAAAAATACGACTAAATGGAAATGGTTTGCTGAAATAAAATCAGTTCCCGATTTTAAATGTATTTCGCCTAAACAAATTGAAATTATGATTGCCAGTAAAAACAACGGTTTTGGACATGGACTTTATATTACAATTCCTCGTATTAAAAACCCCATTGAATTATTCGTATTATTCCGTGCATTAGGAGTAAATACCGATAAAGCTATTTGTGAATATATATTATTAGATATTGCCGATGAAAAATATCAGGAACTTAAATCATGTATTCAAGCATCTATTATTGATGCAAATAAATATTTAAATGCGGAGGATTCTCTACGCCATATTACTACATCAGTTGCATATACGCCAATTAATATGGATAAAGAAACGGGTGCACGTAAAAAATATGAGTTTGCACAAGAAGTATTGAGCACTGATTTATTTCCACATTGCAAAACATTGCCTCAAAAATTGTATATGTTGGGATATATGGCAAATCGATTATTACAAACTAGTCTTGGATGGTTGCCACCAGATGATCGTGATTCATATGTTAATAAACGCATCGAATTAACTGGAACACTTTTGAATAATTTATTCCGCAATTATTTCAATAAATTAGTTAAAGAAATGCAGAAACAAATTGTTCGTGAAATCAATAGTGGTTCTTGGCGGTCAACCGAAGATTATGAAAATATTATAAATATGACAAACATTTATAAAATTATGAAATCTACAACAATTGAAAATGGTATTAATCGCGCACTATCTACTGGTGATTTTAGTATTAAACAAGCCAATAGTAGTAAAGTTGGTGTTGCTCAAGTGCTAAACCGACTAACATATGTATCGAGTTTAAGTCATTTGCGTAGAATTAATACACCCTTGGAAAAAAGTGGTGAATTAATTGCACCAAGAAAGTTACATAATACTACATTTGGATTCCTATGTTTAACTGGAGATACTGAGGTATTAATGTCGGATTGTCTAACTATCAAAAAAATAAAAGATATGAAAGACGGAGATAGAGTAAATACTGTAAATATTGAAACATTAATGGATGAACCATCCGATATTCATTCATTCTTTTGCAAAATGCCAGATAAATTGTTTGAAATAACCACAATTAGTGGTCGAAAAATCAAGGCAACCGCAAATCATCCGTTTCTTGTAAATAATAAAGGTAAGTGTGAATGGAAAAACTTGGAAGATTTACAAATATCAGATAAAATGGTGGTTCGACATAATGTATCAATAAATCAACCCAATTATTATGGAATAGATTTATTACAATCAATTGTAGAGATTGAACCAGAGTTAGTGTATGACTTTACAACATGCAGTAATAATCATTCATTTGTCGCGGCATCTTTCGTCACGCATAATTGTCCGAGTGAAACTCCAGAGGGACAGTCGATTGGAATTGTGAAAAATATTAGTTATATGGCACATTTAACAATTCCGACTAATAGTTCATCATTATATGAATATGTAAAACCATCAATTGTTTCGGTCGAATCTGTAACGGCAAAAGAATTACATGGAAAAGTAAAAGTATTTATTAATGGTGCATGGGTAGGAATTACAAATGATCCAATAACTTTATATAATGATATGAAAAATAAGAAATATAATGGTATTATTAATATATATACATCTATCATATTTGATTTCAAAAGTTTGGAAATACGTATTTGCAGTGATGGTGGTCGGCTAACTCGTCCAGTTTTACGAGTTCGCAATAATAAAGCAATTATTACCCCAGAAATTATTGCACGTGTTGCATCTAAAGAATTATCTTGGAATGATTTAATCTCCGGTTGTCGATTGGAAGAATCCGTAATTGAATATATTGATCCAGAAGAACAAAACTTTTCAATGATTGCAATGAAAGCAAAAGACCACTATTTACAAGATAGCAATTTAAAAATCAACTATACTCACTGTGAAATTCATCCCAGCACGATTTTTGGTGTTTTGGCATCATGTATTCCATATCCTGAACATAATCAATCTCCGCGTAACACATATCAATGTTTAGAACAAAATACACAAGTATGGTTAGCAGATGGTTCTTGTAAAACAATTAAAAATATAAAAGTTGGTGATATTGTTTTAACAGTAAATCCAACAACATTTGTTATTACAACAACTAAAGTAATTGGTCAATTTGTAAGACCATCTACTAATCAAATGTGGAAATTGAGAGTTATAACTAAATATGGTCTTGGAAAATCAATTATTGCAACGGATGATCATAAATTCTTGACACCACGTGGATGGGTATGTGTAAATCAAATTATTTGTTTGAGATTATATGTTGCGATGTTTAATAATTTAACTGGTAGTATTGAATTCTTACCGATTCTTCATGAATTAATGCCTAAATGTTTAGTTTCATGTATTGAAGTTGAAAGTGAAAATCATTCATTTATTGCTGGTTCTGGAAATTTCAGATATATAAGTTCAAATTGTGCTATGGGTAAACAAGCAATCGGTGTATATGCTACTAATTATGATCAACGTATGGATAAAACAGCATATGTTTTGTCATATCCAACTCGTCCACTTGTAGATACGCGCATTATGAATTTTATCCATCTTAATAAAATTCCATCAGGCACTCAAATTCACGTGGCTATTATGTCACATACTGGATATAATCAAGAGGATAGTGTATTAGTAAATAAAGGTTCTATTGACCGTGGTTTATTTATGGCAACAATTTATCATACAGAAAAAGATGAAGATAAAAATATTATTCGTGATGAAATTATTCGGTGCAAACCCGATCCCTCGAAAACAAAGGGTATAAAGTTTGGTAATTACGATAAATTGAATCCACAAGGATTTATTCCCGAAAATACATTGGTTGAAAATCGTGATGTGATTATTGCAAAAACGGTTCCTATCAAAGAAAACCGCAATGATCCAACCAAAACTGTTAAATATGAAGACCAGAGCAAAACTTTTCGCACTACTGAAGAAACGTATATTGACAAAAATTATACGGGACGAAATGGTGATGGATACAATTTTGCAAAAGTTCGAGTTCGTATTTTGAGAAAACCAATTTTAGGTGATAAGTTCTGTGCTTTACCGACTCAACAAGTATTAACAAATAAAGGATGGATTGAAATCAAAGATGTTGATATTAAGGTTCACAAATTGTGTACGCTCGATGTGGACGGCAATATGTGCTATGAATATCCGTCGGCAAAATTTGAGTATGATCATAATTCGGAAACAGATGGTCAATTATATTCAATCCGGAATAAACAAGTCGAAATTGTATGCACTCAAAATCACCGATTATATGTGCAACGCCGCGCAGGAATTGTAGGAGGCAAACCTGTCGAAAGACCGTATGAATTAATCGAAGCCAAAGATGTTATGGGAAAAATGGTGAGATTCAAAAAATCAATGGTAAATGTGTATCCGGATGTGCCTACTATTCGAATTGGCGAGGTTGATTATGATATGGATGCATGGTTGAAATTATTAGGGATGTTTATTGCGGACGGGTGTTGTCAATCAACGGTTAATGCTATATATATATCTGCAGCTAAATCCAGAAAAGTTGAATTTAATGAAAGTATTTTAACTAAATTAAATATTAACTATTCATTTCATGGAGAAGATCGATTTTACATTTCAGGAAAAAAATATGCAGATATTTATGATCACTTTTTCGAATTGAATCGAGGTTCATTGCATAAATATTTACCAGAATATGTGTGGAGTTTATCACAACGTCAATCCATTGTTCTATTGGAAGCATTATTACAAGGTGATGGTTCCAGTATGGAGTATAAAGGTGAAACATTTGATAGATATGGAACAATTAGTGTAAAATTGGCGGATGATATTACACGACTAGCATTACATTGTGGATGGTCAGGAATTGTTAAAATTGCCGAAGAACCTACTGGTATTGCCAGAGTTGGAAAACGTAATTTAGGATCAAGATCTGGTCAAGAAGTTTCCATTACACAGCGTCATACATATTATAAAGTTAGTATTATTGCCAAACAGAATGAGCCATGGATTAATAAAAAAAAAAACGAATCAAATGAAGAGAAATTAATTGATTATCAAGGAAAAGTGTATTGTGTTGAAATGCCGAGTTCTCACACTTATTACATGCGAGAGTCCACCCATAGTCCATGTCTTATTATTGGTAACTCATCTCGACACGGGCAGAAAGGGACGTGTGGTAACATTATTCCAGAATGTGATATGCCATTTACAAAAGACGGATTAAGACCGGATATCATTATTAATCCTCATGCAATTCCATCCCGTATGACAATAGGCCAGTTAAAAGAAACATTATTAGGCAAAGTTTTATTGGAATTAGGAATGTTCGGCGATGGGACAAGTTTCGGCAATTTGGATGTGAAAACCATTGCTCAAGAATTGCAGAATTTAGGATATGAAAGTTATGGAAATGAGGTTTTGTATAATGGCTTGACAGGAGAACAATTAGAAACAAATATATTTATTGGACCAGTATTTTATCAGAGATTGAAACATATGGTAAGTGACAAACAACACAGCCGATCTATTGGTCCAATGGTGAATTTAACACGGCAACCAGCTGAAGGCAGAAGTCGTGATGGTGGATTCCGTATTGGAGAAATGGAACGTGATGTAATGATTGCACATGGAATGTCAAAATTTTGCAGAGAACGATTATATGATGTTTCCGATAAATATAGCACATATATTTGCAGAAAATGTGGAATGATTGCAGCATATAATGATGGATCTAACCGACGAATGCATTCAAAAGATGATATGACAATACATAAATGCAATACATGCAACAATCTGACGGATTTTGCAAGAGTTGAAATACCATATGCTTATAAATTATTGTCGCAAGAATTGCAAACAATTAATATTGTTCCCAGATTAATAACTGAATAATTGTATCAGATTTAGATTTGTTTATATATTTTAGTATATATATGCAAAATTATATATTTATCCGCTATATAAATGTTAATATATTATCTAAATATTATATATAATATTAGATATGAGTAGAAGACAATTAGCAAAACAAGAAATCGAAAATCAAAATTCACAACAAGTAAGAAAATTACCATCACAAGTAAAATCTAGAGAAAGCCCCTCAGTAATATCATCACCAAATATATCAAGTAGAAGACACCCACGACAAAAAGTATCAGAAGGTTTAACGTTAGAAAATTATAGTTTACCTAAAAACCAGGAAATAGAAATATCAGAAAGTTTAACGTCAGAAAATAATACACAACCGTTAATTAATAGAGCTATAAATAATTTAAAACAATTTTTTAATGAATTATTTATAAATAAAAAATTAAATACAGATACTGTATGCGAACGTTTAACAAAATATGCACCACATATAAATTTATGTATACAAGCACATGGCGATATAGCACCTGAAAAAAATGGACAACAAGAAACTATTTTTGAGGGTATTAAAAATACTATAATAAAATTTTTTGAAAATAATAATAATATTATAACTAAAGACAATTTAAATGATTATTTAAAAAAATGTGTATATACATCTGCACCACCGGGATTATCAATGGTTGCAGAAAGTGCTTATGGTAGAACGGAATACATAAAGAATCCACCTGATAAAGAACAACCATCATCTCATATAGAACTTAATAATATGTTTTCTACATATCGTAATATACAATCTAATTGTCAGAGGATAACTAATACAAAACAATTATTACGAGAAATAAATGATCCCATTATTAACAATTATCCAAAAGAAAAACAATTTACAAATAGTGAATTACCATTATATTTGTCAGTTTTTTTAAATGCAGATTCGCCTAATTTAAGTTTTGCTTTTTTTGCAATTGATGATGATGAACAACATACAATATCAACAAATATGTATGGTATACATTTATTAAATGAATATAAAAATCAAAATATTCAAATTCCGGTAGTAAATACAGGTAATCTAGAAGAAAATATAGACAGAAATAATCTCATAAATTATTATAAGCCCAAATATTTTAATCCCATATCGAGTTTTTATACTACAATATTAAATATAATAGATAAAAAATTTGATAACAAAAATAATAATAATAATAAAAATACTTTTGCTAAAAATTTATTAAATAAAATTACAACATTGAATATAAACCCACATGCAAATATTTCAGATATTATATTATTATTTTTTTTGTTATCAATTAATTTTAATATTATCGATACATCATGTAAATCTGTAGAAATAATTAATAACAATAAACAGATTGAAACAACTCCGGCTAAAACATGTTCTATGTTTAAACGACAACTAACTGGAACCCCAAAAACTTCTATATGGGAAGTGTTTTCAAATATAGCGTATAGTTTAAAAATTAAACCACCAACAAGAAAAATTTCTGCGTTAATGTCAGAATTTTCAGAATTAAATCCGATTATCGATAATAAAAATTCAGAAATTGAAAAAACATTTAAAATTGAACAAATTTTATTTAATAACAGAAAAGGTATTTATATTATTATAACACTTTCATCAATATTTATATTATATAATATAATATCATTTATTAATAATAAATTATATAAATTACTTGGTGGTAAATCTACTACAAAAAATACAAAAAATAAATATACAAAAAATACAAAAAATACAAAAAATACAAAAAATACAAAAAATAAAAAAAATAAATATACAAAAAATAAAAAAGGTGGAGATAGAACATTACCCAAAGATTATGGCGTTGATTTACTATCACTAACTGACGTTGATTTACTATTACCATCTGACGATTCGGTCGTTGGTTCACTATCACCATCTGGCGTTAATTTACTATCAACAACTGACAATTCTGGTGTTGTTTCAATATTAACAAATGAAACAAAAAAAAAAAAACCAATATTTTATGGTACATGTATTAATTTTGAAGAAAAAAAAAATAGTTTATCTGTATCATGTGTTTTAAGTGATGAAAATAATAAATTGTTACCAGTTAATATGGTTTTTGATAAAGAGCTTACTGGACTAGGCTTAGATGTAAGTCAATATTCAGACAGCAATCCTTAATTTTTCCAGATTTTTATATTTATTTGAAAATATAAAATATCAAGTTTTTATAAAATTGAATAAAAACTAACAATTACTGAAATACTTATAATAAACCAACAATATGAATCTATTTATTTTATCTCTTATTCAAAAAGAAATCGCGCAATTTATGATGGACAAACATGTAAGTAAAATATTATTAGAAGCAGTGCAAATGCTATGCACTGCAAAGCGGCTTTTAGATCCAGATGATCCAGTCAATCAACACTTATATAAACTAGCACATAAAAATCATCCTATTACAATCTGGTGCAGAAAATCACGAGCAAATTTTATATGGGTCTTAGATTTAGCAGAAGAGTTACAAAGAGAATGGGTTTATAGATATACACATCCCGCAAATAAATATCATAGATCTTATCTCATTTCACTCGCTCTAAGACTGAATATACCAAGTGATGACAAGTTTGAAGAAACGGGTTTAACTCCATTTGCACTTGCTATGCCAGATAAATATAAAGAATCAGATCCGGTTAAATCTTACAGAAATTATTACATGTCGGAAGAAAAACAAAGAATTGCGAGTTGGAATAAAAAAAGAAATAAACCAGAATGGTATATAAAAAAATAAAAATTTTATAATCTTAGTTATATAAAAATAAAAACAAAATTTTGTAAACAATGCGTAAATATTTTTATTATTATAAACCAAAATAGAATAAATGGAAGAAGACAAAACACAAGTTGATATGTCATCTTATATAAATGATATTCGCGACCCCATAGATTTCCGCAGCATTTCTTTTTCAAAATACAAAAAAATCGAAGTCCGAAATGCATTCATCGAAAATATGTTAAAAGGAAAAATAGAACCCGCATGTAACTGGTGCGCCGAACTCATTTGCGCTGGACACTATATGGATGTATGGGAAATTATTCTCCATTATATTGGAAAACATATTCATTTAGGAAATCCAAAACTTGTCATTTATTTAGAAATGCGATACAACATGTTCAAAGAAATTATGAACCAATCCAACTATATAAATGATTTGCAAGTCAGAAATAATGAAAAAATCCGCAAACTATTTGCAGAAATTGTTTGTATATTATCCCTATCTGCAAGAAAACATAGTTTTGAGCCCATTAAAATAAACAGGGAAGAAGAATTTGACATTACTCAAATGACAGACAGATTAAAAGCACCAAATGTGCAATATGCAGAACCCGTGTTTTTGAAAGAAGATCCAAAAGAACTCTATATTGCAATTAACGAATTTGCTTATAATATTTCATCTGATAAACCAAATATTATGCAAGCGTGTTATTGGATAGAATGGATAATCGAATTTGACCTAATTTGCAAAAAACGCAAACAAATATGTAAATGTTTTAGACGTAAAGAAATACATGTCGAAAATAAATATCAAAAAGACATTATATGGATCGTATGGTCGGCTGTTCTACATTATGGTAAAAATCGTGGACCTTATATAGAAAAATTATTGAATGCATTGTTAAATTTGTTTTGTATAAAATATACAACTGCAAGTTCTAAAAAACGGCGATATTTATTATATTTTTGCGTAGGACTAATTGTTGAACCAGTGCCAACTAACATAGATTTAATTACAAACAAAGAAATATTAAATACTGTAATTAGCCAGATAAATCAAGTATATAAACAGATTAAGAAAAATGAGAAGAGTCCAGGAACTGACTATTTATTTGCAAATTTAAATAAAGAAAATAATTATGAAAAATCTTTAAAAAAATTAGAAATGATGGATGCAATGGGATTTATTCCAAGAAACGAACACACGGTTGATCCATAAGTATTATAACAAATTTATTTGTTACTATTTGTTATTTTTATAACGTTTCGTTCGACGTTTCGTAATACGTTTTGTGGTATTACCTGTACCACCGTTACTATTGTTTAATTCATTGGAATATATATACAACTTATTTGATAATACGGGTTTTGTATATATTTTGTCATTATTTTCAAAAATAAAAGTATTAACAATTTGTTTTTTTAGATATTTGTAAAGTAATTAAATTTTACAAATATAACTGCTTGGGTAAAATGGTCAACTATTACTTATATAAAATAATTACTATTCCGGACCCGCCAGAATTAGCACTTCCACCTCCATTACCCGTATTTGCAGCTCCTGGCCCACTGCCTACCATCCCACCTTTAGCATAAACTGTATTTAATAATGTTGATGGTAATCCAGTTAATAATGATGGGGTTTTGCCAACACCACCTGCACCATTACCGGCCGCACCTCCGGTAATTCCATTACCTCCCGGACCACCAGCACCACCTCCACCTCCACCAGATTTGTTGGTAGACAAGGCGTAATAACCATTACCGCCATTATAACCTTGACCACTTGTTCCAGCACCACCAGCCCTTTGAGCGGTTGAAACACTACTACTACCACCACCACCACCAGAACCACCGGGACCACCTGGACCATTCGCACCCCCATAACCACCGCCAAATGCAGTCACCGCTAAAGAATTGCCTAAAACAGATGAATTACTACCTGCTACATTCGTCGTGCCACCATTTCCAACAACTATATTTAATGTATTGGTTTGATTTAGGACATATGTAGTGTTTTGTAGCATACCCCCAGCACCACCACCTCCTGGAGAGCCTGATCCACCTCCTCCGCCTCCGGCTATACATAATATTTGTAATGACACATTCACTGGATTTGTAAATGTAATTGAACCACTTTGATTAAAAATAAAATAGTTATATAGATTACTACCTATATATGGTGTAGTTGTAGTAGCATTAATTGCTTCAACTGGTTCAATATTCCTCATTTTGTTTTTTAAACTTACCAATGTCGATATTGTTGTAAACATATTATGTTTAAAATTTAATATATTAATTACAAATATATTAAACTTATCACTGTTGATATTGTTGTAAACATATTATGTTTAAAATTTAATATATTAATTACAAATATAACTACATACCTTAAATAGGCAAACAATGTTGATTTTTAATTTATTTACACTTTTTCTCATTTCAAACGCCCATTTTGCACTGATTGATTGATAATAAAATATACATTGTATTATTATATAATGTATATTACATCAGATGCGAGCTTCAATATTATTGCCATCTCGTTTTTTGTCTATTTATTCGTAAACATTTTTGAAAATTTTATTCACTATAACATTGGTAGATTTAGTAATAAAGAAACAAACTTCGAACTACCTAGTAAAAAAGATTTGATAAAAATATTGATAGTAATGTGTGTATTCGCTTTGATACAAGGATTATTGACATCTTATTTTAATAAATATGTTAAAACGAAATAAGCGTTTGAAATGAGAAAAGGTATAAATGAAAAAAGGTGTAAAAGTGTGTTTTTAAATATTCAACGGTTTATACCGTCAAAGAATTAAAATTAAACTTTGTTCCATTTTTGTTTTCGATCGAATCCAACCGTAGGTTGGATTAATCTTGTATGTCCGTAGGACATACTTAGACGTATGACCATCAAGCAAGATGTAAATCTAAAAAAATGATCCAAATGATCCACCCAAAACACTATTCGCTGACATTGGTTCACTCATCATTCCTCCACCTCTCATCATGGTGTCATACGTATCGGGTGATTGATTTGTAGTTGCAACTGGTGCTGGTGGAAAAACCGATGTTTGAACTTGAGAATTGTCTAAATAATCGGATTGGCTTGGAACATGTGAATTATGCGAATCATTAATTCTTACATTTTTTTTGACATTCGCTTTTTTATTATTGGTCGTTGTTCCATTCCACAAATCATTAACGCGATCTACTAAAATATTTACCTTTATTCCTAATTTAGTTTGAATACTCAAAACCAATACTAAAAAGGCTAAAATTACATTAGTTAACGTAAGATTTTCATATTTAAATCCACTATAAGCCGGAATATATGTAATTGTTCGGTGAATTACAATAATACCACAAAACATTATTATTAATTGAATAAATATTTCAGCTAAAAGTTCCAAAGCTGATTTATCTGTATCGGCTTCTGGAATAAAACGTTGAATTAGTTTATTCAAAATAACAATTGGAATAACACCCATAAATGAATATTGAATAACATTTAAAATTTCAGCTTTTCCTTCATCTGTTGTAGAAAATACATGAGATAAAAAACTTTTTTTATAAATATCTTTAGATTCTTGTAAAATATCCATTATAGTATAACCTTTTATTAGAAAAAATATATAAAAATTGGAGTATAAATGTTATTATAATTAAATATGTCATTTATAGATAAAACCCCCGATAAACTTGTTAATGAATTCCAATATATACAATTAATCCAAGATATAATAAAAAATGGTTCATATGAAATAAGTCGTAATGGTCCAACATATTCAATTTTTGGTAATATGATGCGTTTTTCATTAAAAGATGGACAAATGCCGATTTTAACTACTAAACAAGTAGCATGGAAAACATGTTTCAATGAATTAATGTGGTTCATTTGTGGATCAACATCAAATGAATTGTTACTTAAAAAAAACGTTAATATATGGACACAAAATGCATCTCGTAAATTCTTGGATAGTCGCGGTTTACAAAATTTAAAAGAAGGTGATTTAGGTCCAATATACGGGCATCAATGGCGCCATTTTAATGCACCATATATAAATTCATCTACTGATTATACGGGTAAAGGAGTTGATCAATTACAACAATTAATAGAACAGTTAAAAAATCCAGCACAGAATTCATCTAGACGTTTAATTATATCAGCTTGGAATCCAAACCAACTTGATGAAATGGCTTTACCGCCATGTCATATACTAATGCAATTTAATGTAAGAGAAAATAAATATTTATCATGTTCGTTATATCAAAGGAGCGGGGATGTAGGTTTAGGTGTTCCATTCAATATTGCATCTTATGCATTTTTGACACACATTTTAGCAAAACATTGCGATTTAGTTGCCGATGAATTTGTATATTTCTTGGGAAATGCGCACATTTATGAAGAACATTTAGAAGTTTTGAAAGAACAAATTTTGAAAGAACCTTTACCATTTTCAAAGATTTGTATAAAAACAAAACATAATAATATTGAGAATTACTGTATTGATGATATTGAATGGATTGAACCATATAAATCACATGGTAAAATTAAAATGAATATGATTGCATAATTCGTATTATTATATATTGTTAACTACTTATCTAAATTTATTAATCAACTTTTTTTATTATTATTGGAGTATATTGTATATTTACATCTTTATAAATTAAATCACTATTTAAGTTAAATATTATTATTGCTTTTGTTTCATTTTTTATAAGAAAACTATTAAGATAATCCAATGTTGTATTAAAGTCATAATCTACAAATCCACAAATACAATTACCTGATATTTGATACCAATTCATATTTTTATATTCAAAATTTATTGTTTCATTTTTAATTTCATTAATACATCGGTTAGATAAAGGGTTTAATAAATTTGGTAAAGCACACCAAATCATTTTATTATAATCATTTACAATTGTTTCAAAATTAACTTTAATAATAGACATGTTTACTATAATGTTTATAATAGAACAAAACAGTTTTCAATTTTACACTATTTTAAATTTCTAATAATTAAGTTACTAATTTAATCAACAATTATAATAATTCCAATAATAAAATATGTATTATATATAATACATAAAATGTCAGATTCCAGTTATATGAAATGGCAAATTACTATATTTTCCGCGTTTATTTTTATTTTAGTTATACATCCATACACATATTTATTAACACAAAAATTATTTGGTGGAATTTTAGGTAAAATTTCAGAATTAAATGGTTGCCCTACAACACTTGGGTTATTACTACATACTGTTGTGTATATTTTATTAGTTAGAGGTTCTATGGATTTACATTTATTTTCAAAATAGACAAATATTATAATTTTGCGTTATACTTTAGACAAAAGTATCAGATATAATACTATAAAATGAGTAGTTCAAATGCCGCCGCTAAAAAAAGAAGAGCACCGATCTTAAATGAACCACCTCAACAGCAACAACCACAAACAGCTAGTCAAAATATTAGTGCACAAGGACTTACATTACCTCAAGTTATTTCATTAATTGATAAACGGTTAATGAATTTAGAAACATTTATGGTTGAATCTAAATCTGAAAATAATGTTAAAAAACAAGTCGAAATTATGACACCATCATCTGATTTATTAGAGCAAAATAATGAATTTAACCGTAGATTTGATGAGTTAGCAGATGAAATTGCAAATATGAAAAATATTGTATTATCATTACAATCATATACAATGGATGTAAACAAGATGTTAATGGAAGAACGAATGCAGTCAAATGAACTTACAGAAGAACCTATAGAATCCAACAAATATGAAATGAGTTCTTTAACAGAAATTAAAAGTCTTATTCAAAATAATTTAGAATAAGTAATAAATTGAATTTGTAAAATAATATATAAATATATATTTAATATTATTTATAATGTCCCAAGTAGAATTACAACAGTTATTAAATAAAATAAAGACCGATTTTTATACTCAAGCAGGTGGTAAAAACACGTTTTTTAAGAATTTACAAAAACAAAAATGCTCTGAAATAATTACAAGCAAAATTAATATAAATGAATTATTAAAAAATACTATATATATTATTCCAAATACAAATAAAGTTTATTTAGATTATCCATTATTTAAACATTTTGCAAATAATTCAAATTGTAATGAAATCATTGATTATTTAATTTCATTATTAAATCATTGCACATTTATATATGGTCAATATGAAATGCATATTAATTTGAAAGGGTTTTCAATTTCTGCAGCAGAACGATATAAATCAAGTATTCAATTATTTTGCAGTAAATGCTGTATGCAAAATATTAAAAATGGTAATAATTTTTCAAAGTTACTAATTAATATGTATATTTATAATACACCATCAATAATAGAAAATATAACTTTATTATTTTCATCATTTATGGATCCTGCAATTCCTGAAAAATTAATTTTAATAACAAAAGAACAATCACCTGAATTATTAAGTCAATTGTTATTACAAACAAAGTAATATAAACCGAATTGTATAATATATGTATAATTTTATTATGAAAATTATTATAAATAATATGCAAAAAGCGGATTGTTTTGCTGCACTTTTTCAACATATAAAATTAATGACTGACAATATTAATATGATGTTTGAACATGACCGTTTATATGTGCAATCTATGGATTCAGCCCGTGTTTCTATTTTTGAAATTATAATACCAAGCACCTGGTTTGATGAATATACTGTTAATGAGTCAGTTAATTTGGGTATTAATTCGTCAATTCTATATAAAATATTAAATGCGCGAGATAAAACGCAAATTATGTGTATGGAATATAACTCTGATATTGAAGACCGGTTGTCAATCCATTTTACAAGTGAAAATATATCAATTCAACCAAATAAAGATAATACATTCGATAAACATTTTGAAATACCATTAGTTGATTTAGAATCCGAATTATTGGCAATTGTTGAACTAGATTACCAAGCCGAAATTGCATTTCCATCCACATATTTTGCTAGTATTATAAATCAATTAAAAATGTTTGGCGATACAATGGAAATTCAATGTTCGGAAGAACATGTAATATTATATTCAACCAGTGTAGAAAGTGGTAAAATGAGCGTAAATATTAAAATAGATGATTTAACTGCATTCTCGATTTTAGAAGGTGATGAATTAAAATTATCATTTAGTTTATTATATTTGCACAATATTTGTATGTATAATAAATTGGCAAAAGATATTGAATTGAAAATGAGCACTAATTATCCTATGTGTATTTTTTATGATTTGGGCGAAGGTGCCAAGATTAAGTATTTCTTGGCACCCAAGATTGTTGATGATGATTAAAAAAGATATTGTATAAAAAATGGTTATTATAATTTTACACAAATGTAGAGATATATTATTATATTTTAAATATTGCGAGCATCATATAATTTTATTACGAATGCTTCAAATGTATTACCTGCGAGTATATCATTATACATTACTCGTGCTTTTTCTAATTGTATATTACCTGCGGTAATATCATTAAATATTTTATTACCGGGACATATTTCAATATTATCCTCGTCTTTAGACTTAGCCTTATCCGAATTATCATCATGGTTATATGATGATAATTCGGTAGAATGTAATATATCTATTACATTACTTTCGTCGGGTTGTGTTTGTATATCTCTCTCACTCTTCATCATCAATATCTGTTCAACATGTTCAACAGCATCTTCTCCATTTATCATTTCAAACCAAATATTGTCGCTTGTATCTACTAATCGTGCAGTTTCGGCTAATCTTGCAGTTTCGGCTAATCTTGCAGTTTCAGCTAATCTTGCAGTTTCAATTGCATCTAATCTTGCAGTTTCGGCTAATCTTGCAGTTTCGGCTAATCTTGCAGTTTCGGCTAATCTTGCAGTTTCGGCTAATCTTGCAGTTTCGGCTAATCTTGCAGTTTCAATTGCATCTCTTGCATGTTTATCGTCGATGCATTTATTAAAATATGTTTTAATTTGCGTCCATTTACGGTCTTTTATATATTGTATAAGTCGGTCTAAATTAACTGGCAACGATCCGTCGTTTTGGGATTTATTTTCTTGAATTCCAACTTCAATATCTAATGGATTAGATTGGTTAGATACTGGTTCGTAATGCACTTCGGTTCTTAAATGCGTTATTTTTAATCGGCTTTCAGCAGATGCTCTTGCGGAATTAACTGCATAGCCGTTAATTTGCGTAGAATATATATATTGTCCATTTCGATATAGTGCAGCTTTGCTAATTTCCGTTTGTATTAAATCTCGATTATTATCATGATGTAAATGTTCTTGATCATATTTACAAAATTCAGTTTTTTGTTCTGTCCAAACTGAATCTCGAATATTAGCTTCATCAAATAATGCAAGGTTTCGTCTCATTCCAGTAAAAACCGTAAATGAACCAACAAATTCCCAATCATTTGATTTTGGTAATTGTGCAACATTTGGTTGATAAGAATATCCGCGACCAGATTTAGTAATTTCTTTATATTTTATTGAATCTGTATCAGGGTCATACTCATGCAATATATATTTTTTTTCGCTTGTCGTAGCATTCAAATAACAATCAATTTGATTAAAATCAATTCCTGTATAATAATCGGGTCGCATTCCACCAAAATAATTATACATTTGAAGTGGTTCATATGTTATGTGTTCGAATGTATTACACCACATTTTAATATTTAAATGTCCAAACATATATCCCCACCTCTCGTTTAATGGTAATAAATTTCGTTCATGAACATCAAATTGATATTCAATTGTATTATGTAATATTTCGTTATATGGAAAATGTGTAGTAGTTCCAGTATTTTTCATATTTTTACTACTTCTATCACCTTGAAATTTTTCAATTTCGTGCGGTAACATTTTACGAAAGCATATTTGATTTGTATATTTTTCAGTGTCAAATATTTGTTTCCACTTAACGTTTGCCACTAAATAATCACCGTCAACATTATTGTGAGTATAAACTAGACATGAACCAAATAATTCATTCTCTTTGGATGATGTAGGTAATCCGTCCATAACTATATTTGCAGTAGCTGCTTTAGCTCCAATCCCAGATACACCGAGAGATTTACTTTCAGAATGATTAGATCTAAATAACTCAAACATGTCTTTAAGCGACCTTTGGTCGCTACCTTGAACCGGTTTTTCTAGCACCATACCATTTCCATCATCTATTATGTCAATATAATCGCGAGTTATATTAAAATTGATGTTAATGCATTTTGCATCTATACAATTTGCAATTAGTTCAGTGCAACATCTATTTGACGTAAACCCTTTTCTTCTTAACCCCCGAATTAACCCTCCTTCATTTACCGACCCTCCATATGTTTGTTGTTGTGTATTCATTTTATTATAATTCGTATTAAATACCAATTAAAAATTATTTTAATACTAAATCAATTTTATGAATAAAACAATCTATATAAAAATAATACATTATACTACTATAAATGTATTATTTACTCTTAACATTATCTATTTCAGAAATCTTAATAATTACAGGATTTTATATTATATCAAATATAATAAATAATAGCGAGGAATTATTGGAAATGTATAATGGCGGACTATAAAATTGCGTAAAAATGAATAAACCTTATTTAACTAAATATATAATATAATGAATTATTTTTTGGCTTTTGGAATTTTTACAATTATTTTATTTCTATATATTCATATTATTGGGGAATATAGTCGTAGTGAAGATTTGGAAATATATGAAATGGATTATATTGACAATAAACAATTTCAAGAGGTATGTAATATAAAACAACCTGTTTTGTTTGAGTTTCAAAAGTTTGAACCAACAATTTTCCAAGATATGCATATACAAACATTTGCAAATACTGTTGATTTAAATATTGTCGATTCAACTGATTATTGGAAAAACCTAGATACAATTGATTCTATTTCTATACCATTACAAAGTGCTTATAAATTAATAGAAACTGATACAAATGCACATTTTTTTACAGAAAATAATATAGATTTAGTAGAAGATGCTAATCTTGGTACAATACTAAAACCTTTAGATGTTTATTTTAAACCTTATGGAACTATACAAACAAATTATGATTTTATGATGGGTTCTAAGAATTGTATTTGTCCATTACGATATCATACTGACTATCGACGATTATTATGTGTTTCATCCGGAAAAATACATGTAAAAATGACACCATGGAAAAGTAGTAAATATTTGAATCCTATAAAAGATTTTGAAAAATATGAATTTAGATCAACTATAAATGTTTGGAATATACAACAGACATCATCATTAGATAAAATAAAATTCTTGGATTTTGATATTCCAGCTGGATATATTTTATATATTCCTCCATATTGGTGGTATAGTATAAAATATTCAGATTTAACGGATACATGTGCATTTGTATGTTCATATAATACTATTATTAATCGTATTGCGCATATTTCAGATATAGGAATGTATTTTCTTCAACAACAAAATATAACAAAAAAAACTGTTAAAACGTTAAAATTACATGAAAATACAGAAAATACAGAAAATATAGAAAATACAGAACAATTAGTTGAAGATAATTTGACCGTTTCGAATATTGTTAGTGACTCAATTAAAATCTTGGAACATCAAAACATAAAATCAGAATTAAACCAACTAATAATTTAATCTGCTACGCGGATTCACATTCTTTGTGGTCAATGACCGATAAATATATAAATCCTAGCCCCAAAGGGGCAGATTTAAATCTTCAACGGTTTAAATTCCATAATATAATTCACCTATTTATACCATTGAATAATTATCTTTCCATTTGAGGTGTTTCATAAGTAGCAATTGGAATTGTGTTGGGAGTGTTGGAATTATTTATCTGTATATTATTTATTTGATTTGTTTGATTTGTTTGATTTGTTTGATTTGAATTTAATAAATTACGAATATAAAAGGATTCATTTATACCATAATTATCATATATAGTTCCAGTTAAAACTGAAATATCTATTGCAGGAACATCTTCAGCATAACGAATTCCTTCAATTTGTTGTCCAGCTAAAACAAGTTCAAAATCACGTATTGATTGATAACCAAAGTCATCCATAATATGTAGTTTTACAACTCGAAAAAACTCATGGATAGGTATATTTATAGGAAATAAATAAATTTTTGTATTTGTTGTACGAGATACTTTAAAATAATATGATCCGGTTGTATTTGATTGATTCATTTTAATATTATGCGCTATAATACAATTTATTTAAATTTAAAAAAGTTATTCAATTTTATAAAGATAGATTCTTTTGTAATATATATGAACATATTTAACGAACTTTTATTGCCTTCTGTGTTTTTGTTAATATTAGATTCTATTTTTATTTACACAAATAAAAAATTATTTGCTGACCAAATAATTTCAGTTCAACGAACCGCACTTATTGTAAAACCTGCTGGTGCGATTTTATGTTATTTATTATTAATTGGTAGTTTATATTATTTTATTATACGAAAACATTGTTCACCATGGGATGCATTTCTATTTGGTATAACTATATATGGAGTATATGAAACAACCACTTATGCACTTTTAAAAAATTGGCATATAAAAACAGTAATTATAGATACATTATGGGGAGGTGTTTTATTGTCATCTGTAACATGGCTTACATATTATTTTTCTAAATATTAGATTGGAACATTTCGTAACCGTATTTCATATGATTGTTCATCTGGTTCATAATTATAAAATTCGTAAAATTCTTCAAACATATCATCATTTTCAAATTCAATTATCTGTTTATTATGGTTAATAATTCCTTTATAAATATAAATACGATTTAGCCATATTGTTGAAAATGATGCATAATACAACCAATGATAATAATACTTTTCTTGGATATTTAGGTATTGTTTATTTTCAATAGGGTCGAAATTATCTAATTGAATTGTTTCTCTAAATGGGGTATATTTACATACGGTTTTTAAAATAAATCTTGGATTTGGATTTGTTTTTATTAATTTAACAGATTCAATTGTTTTATATTTTAAGATATCTTTATAATCCATTATAATAAATACTTTACGATCTTGTCCATTAAATATAATTTTTTTTGCAGTCAAGTTTCGTATTATAATAGCAATAATACACGCTTGTTCTTGTTGTATGTTTTGTGTATTATCCAATTCTGAAAATTCTATGCATTTTTTATTTAAGAATTTTCCAAGATTTGTGTAATTTTTATAATATGTTTCATAAATCTTGGACAAATATTCAAGTAATTCAAAATAATTATTACTTGAATAAAATAATTCAAATCCCCAAAATAATGATTGTTCTATATTTTGAAATAAAATTGAATATAATAATGAATGTTCTACTTCGGTTTTTATATATAAATATCGTGTAAATATTAAATTTTCTGTATTCATTTTGAAATTCGGTTCTATATAAATTGATATATTTAATATTGTTATACAAATATGTATTTTAAATAATCAATTTTTTACTTAATTTTGTTACGATAATATATAATGATTAAAACAAAACACAGACCTGTTTCTAAATTACAATCTAAATTACATAATAAAACTAATAAAAAATCTGGTAAATTATATAATAAATCGAATACTTTAACAAATGTTAAAAAATCGAATATTATTAGAATTTTTATAGAAATGTTAAATTTAGTTAAATTGTTTCATTGGAAAACAGATTCATATTCACAACATAAAGCAACGGATGAATTATATGAAAGTTTAAATACAAATATAGATCGATTTGTAGAAGTTCTTTTAGGAAAAGAAACTGATAAAGGAACAAATCTAAACAACTCGCGTATACATATGGTAAATCAAAGAATTCAATTAATAGACCAAAATTTAAAAACGTTCAAAGATAAAATATATGAATATCGAGCGTTTTTAGTTGATTTAACTAATATATTGCCAAAACAAGATACTGATTTAATCAGTATTAGAGATGATATATTAGCAGATATAAATAAGTTTTTATATTTACTTACATTTACATAATTTGTTACGTATTTATTTTATATGCATTCATAATACCTCTAATAGATGGTAAAACTTGCAACTTATCAATATATTTACCATACAATTCAAAATATTTAATAGATTCCATTGTTTTTCGTTTTTTTAAAATTTCTTTAAGTAAAGCAAATGTTTTTCGCCAATGTTTTTGAACTAATCTTAGCCAATGTGTTTTCAAAATACATGCATAAGTTAAATCTGGTAATATATGTAATTTAATAATATTAATAATTGATTCTGTTAAACGATTATTTGAATATTCGGATATATATTGTTCAATTTGTTTGATATCATAATTATAAAATGTTTTTGCAGATACAGCTAAATCTAAAACTGCATAATTATTATCTTGGAAAACTGAACCAATATAATATGAACCATCGGTTTTTTCTATATCAATATTTTGTTCTTCATCAAAATAGATTTGGTTGGTAATTTCATCATCATAATCTTCTGTGTCAGAATAATTATCATTTTCATATAAATAGTTATCATCATCATATGGAAATCTCATTTTATTTATAGTGTTGTAATTTAAATAAAATATATTGTATTTTATTTAAATCAATTTTACAGGGAACTTTTGGTAAAATTTGGCTCTTACTAAAACAATTAATATAAACAATTACTGGTTCCCTGTAAAATGAGGGGGCGTACAGGGGAACATTGGTTCCCTGTAAAATGAGGGGGCGTACAGGGGAACATTGGTTCCCTGTAAAATGAGGGGGCGTACAGGGGAACATTGGTTCCCCGTAAAAGGAGGGGGCGTACGGGGGAACATTGGTTCCCCGTAATTAAATATATAAACTCTGATTTGTAGTAATATATTTCAAAATCATTCCATCTACCTGTGATAATTTTTGTAATAATTCAATAGCATTTATTTCTATAGTTGTATTTATTTCAGCAATTACACTTAATTCTCTACATATTGCGCTTATTTTCATCATAGCTTTACTAAAATCACCTGTAGATATTTCTTTTTCCATTTGTATTTTTTGAATAAATTGTTTACAATCAATTTCACATACACAATCTGTCCACTCCATAGCAAAATCTATAATATCAAATTGCAATGCATCGTCATATTGTATTCCGGTATTTATATCCATACGCATTTCAATATCTTGGAACTCATTATTCATATCAATAATTGTTTGCACTAATGCAGATATTTGTATATCATCTGTTGTTGGAATACTGCTTTGAAAATTTTCCGGAACTTTAATATCAACAAAAATAGATAAAAATCCGATTATTTGTTTAGGTAAATAATCATGAAAATACTTTGTAGATTCAATTAGTTTAGCAATAATTAAAGGGTGTATTTCCCGAATATTTTGCGCATTTTTTCCTAAAGTAGTTAGTTGAAAAGATTCTTTATCAACAAAACCTTTAGCAAAAAGTATGGAACAAACATTTTCAACATTTCTTGGTATATAATTTTCCAAATAATATAGCCGATCTGTTTCAATAACTATGTTTTCGCCAATATCCAAATAACTTTTGAAAGATTCTATTTCATTTAGGCAATTTTCCGATTCATCATGAAAATTTTGTATTTCTTTTTCCAAGTCTTTCCGTTTTTTGTTTACTGCGGTTTTTAAATTTGATTTATATTCTAAATACTTTAGGCATTTTTCTTTGGACAATTTCGATTTATTTACCAAACATTCTTTTTCCAAGAAATCCAATTCCAATTTATTTAGGCATTTTTGTTGCGTTTCAATACTTTTCGAAATTTCATTAAAAATCATTGATTTATTTACAAATTCTATAATTTGTTTTTCATTTACTTTAGTCAAAACTGGATTTTTAATTTCAACATTATCAGTAGATTCAAATAAAATATTAGTCCTACTGCATATATCGAGCACGAGCTGATATGTCATACGAAATTTAGAAACCAGTGTTTGAGGTGTTCCACCTAACATAACTTTATAGTCATTTAGTGTTGGTTGTTCAAATAAATTATTGCAATGTATAACATGTCCTATAGTATCAATACCACGTCGACCCGCACGACCAGCCATTTGAGTATATTCATGTGACATTAATAAGCGCATAGATTTACCATCAAACTTTGTGATTCCGGTAAAAATTGCGGTTTTAATGGGACAATCTAGACCGATCGCGAATGATTCGGTCGCAAATAATAGTTTAATATATTTCTTGGAAATCATTAATTCTACAATCTCTCTTAGAATCGGAATCATACCAGAATGATGAATGCCGATGCCTTTTTCCAAGAGTTTGACTAAATCTTGATATTCAGGTAATCCAATATATTCTTGGTAATTTGGCAGTTTACGAATAATTTGTTCGCATTCTCTGGCAACTATATATGGCACTTTACTATCAAATTCCAGTAATGGAATCGTAATTTCATGTGCACATAATTCAACATGTTTGCGTGAAAAAACAAATCCAATTGCAGGAAGCATATCATTTTCTTTTAAATGTCTTGCAAGATTATTTAGAACATGTTTACGTTTCATATAGACTTGTTTTTGTTCAAATATTTTTTGCATTTTCACAATTTTTCGATATCCCAATTCTTGGAAAACGCCTTTATCATTTTGTAATAGTATTAATTTATTGGTGCAATCGCGGATTTCTTTTTCTAATTCGGTATCTTGCGGAGTCTTTTTATTATTACTAGTCGAATTACTCTTACCAGTCGAATTACTCTTACCAGTCGAATTACTCTTACCAGTTGAGTCATTTGCATGACTCTTACAAGTTGAGTCATTTGTATGACTCTTACAAGTCGAATTACTCTTACCAGTTGAGTCATTTGCATGACTCTTACCAGTCGAATTACTCTTACCAGTTGAGTCATTTGAATGACTCTTACCAGTCGAATTACTCTTACCAGTTGAGTCATTTGAATTACTCTTACCAGTTGAGTCATTTGAATGACTCTTACAAGTTGAGTCATTTGCATGACTCTTAAACATTGATTCAATTGTAGTTAAATACCCATAATGACTCAACGGAACTACGCGGTGGCTAGTAGATGCCAAATATACTTGTTTATAATCAGGGTCGGATGGGTCAACACCGCGCTCACACCATTTTGCAAATCGTTCGGGTTGGTCGATCGTGGCAGACAACATGACCATTTGAACATGTGCAGGTAATGATAATATAGCTTTTTCCCATACTTGACCGCGTTCTTGGTCATTAATATAATGGACTTCATCGTAGACAACACACGCAGGAAAATTTACATATGGCATATTTAAAATTATTTCAGTGGTCATTATAACTACATCCGCATCGGGATTTGTTTTAATATCTCCAGTCATTAGACCAAAGCTTATATGTGGATATTTCTTGGAAAATTCGTAATATTTTTGATTGCTTAAAGCTTTAATTGGACAAGTATATATGACTTTTTTCCCCTGACTAACAAAATGCGTTATAGCAAATTCGGCGGGTAATGTTTTACCCGATCCAGTATGTGCAGTTACTAATACATGTTGTCCTTCAATTATAGCATGAATTGCCCATTTTTGAAAATCACTTAATAAATATGGATACAATTCAAAATATTGTTCATATTTTGAATTATTTGGATAGGGTTCAGAACAAATAAATACCATTCTTGGATAAATCTATTATAATATGTGACATTGTCTTTATTTGGATTAAAAATATTATTTACAGTGTGTATTATTAATTAATTAAATTGTGTAAAATAACAAAATAGGTATAAATATTAAATTCGAGTCCATGTTCGCTGGTTTCCCTTAAACGCCTCAGGTGATTCATATATTTCTATAATTTGTAAATATAGTAATGTATTATTTTGTGTATGTGCATGGGTATTTGTAGGTCCGATGTGGTAGTCGTCTTGCATTTCATTCTCACTTACTGCAAACTCGGAGACTACCACACATTTCATAATTTTTTGTTTTTTCCAAGAAATTAAAACAATATCGTTTATTCTTGGAAGAACATTCATTTTAGCCATACCGTTTGATTGTTTTATATGACCAGTAAATGTTCCGTTTTTATAATCTTCTATTAATCTTTGAGCATCATACTTTTTATAGTTCCATGATACTTTCCAAGTTTGAATTTCATTATTCATTGCAGTATTCATCGTGTTATTATATTGTTTTGTAAGAGAATGAATACGGTTTATATAAAAAAAGTTTTTCAATTTTACATGCATTTTAAGCCATAAATTTGCATGAATCCAATACATCTTTATTTGGATTTATAATTTTGTTTTGCATTTTTAAATTTTTGTAAACGGTATAAATACTATATTGAATGATGTAGTAGTATTTTATGTTTATAGTATTTTTGATAACATCTTATTTATTTTTTACAATTGAAGAATGGGCTATACATAAATATATATTGCATGAAAGTAAAACACATTTATTGCATCATAAAAATAATATAGAATATACATGCATTGATGTTATGTCAATTAATGCGGTTATACAAGGCTCGATAATATTGTGCGTAAATAGTTGCATTTTATATCTTATATTTAATCCGTACATATCATTATTTATTATAATGACTACAGTTACACTATTTTTATTTACAAATGTATTAGTTTGGAATATATGTCATCCGATTGCACATAATTTTAATTCAAATCATTGTTCTTCATATATTACGGGGTCGTCTTATGTTAAATGGTCTTATGTTAAATGGTCTATTGCAAATCATAAAGCACATCATATAAATCCTATGGGAAATTTTAATGTTGTTTATCCCGGTGCAGATTATTTATTTGGAACATGGAATCGAAATAATAAAAAAATTGAACAATAGAGTAAATAAAAATCATTATATACTATATAACTTTTAGCAATGAATTTAAATGAATCCAATACATCTTTATATGGTCTAGCACAAGGAATTTCATATGGTCAACACAATCGCATTGATGAATTAAATCAGCGAACGGTAGAACGCCAATTTGCAGACAAACCAATGAAACCGTGTTTGGACTTGCGATCATTGCCCACAAAATACGCATTTTTCCCCATAATTGATCGCAGAGCACCGTCCAAAGAACCCGTGAATAAATATTTAGACCATTCTGCCTCGAATTTTTGCCCCAATATTAGCAAAGGACCGGCCGATGGATTTATGCGAAATGTCGAAACCGAAATGGTTCTTAGAAATCAATATTTTGCTTTACAGCGCGGTGCTGATCAACATATATATGTTCCTAGCACAACGAGTGATTTATATGGATTTAGTGCTGTAGGCAGACAGGAGAAACAACCACATCTAACAATTGCAACACAATACAAATTTGAAAGTCGGGTCCATCCCAATTTAGCATCTGGCAAAATCGGCCAAGATAGATTTAACAACAATACACGCACTCAACTAAGAAATACCGTATAGTAAGTATAACACTTTAATTTAGTTTATCATATAATATTATACATCATATGATAAATGAAATATCCATGGATAAAATTTTACCAAGAGTGAATGGAATTTTACCAAGAGTGAATGGAATTTTACCAAGAGTGAATGGAATTTTACCAAGAGATCCCAATAAAATATGGACCCGAATATTGTGGATAGCAGGAACAATTCTGGTAATTGCTATATTATATAATCGCATCAACTTGGACAAATATCACGAGGGGTTTGTTCAAACCGAAAGATTCGTAACAAAATCAAATAATGATATATACGATGAATTCTACGTAGAATTATATGATAAGATTCATCTACCCGAACTCCAAATCAATTTCATTATAGAAAAAGTAATCAATATGACTGAACCATCAAAAGAAAAAAGCGTATTCTTGGATATTGGATCTGGAACAGGATCATTAACGAATGAACTCAAGAAAAAAGGTTATACAATTTATGGTATAGATAAATCGCAAAGTATGGTAGATTATTGTTCTGAAAAATACCCCGAATTACCCATTAAATGTGGGGATATAATGACACCAATGATGTATGATCGCAATACTTTTTCACATGTGCTTTGCACAAATATGAGTATATACCATTTCCAAGATAAAAAAGCGTTTTTCCGTAATTGTTATTTTATAATGAAACCGAATAGTTATATGATATTACATTTAGTTAATTGGGACAAATTCGATCCTATTGTCCAATCTGGTAAACCGGAAGGGATTGGGTCGGCACAACAATATGCGGATATGCGGATAACGAATACATCGATCGATTTTGTGGATTTTAAATATAAGGCAACATATGATTTATCTAAGTCTACGAACAAGGCCAAGATTTCAAATAAAGGTCAATCTGAAGAAATTTGTTTCGTCGAAACAATGACAGATAATTTAACAAATAATGTTCGCCAAAATAACTTGATTCTAAATGTAGAAAAAATAGATGATATATTGAAAATTGCAATAGCAAATGGATATACTGTAAAAGGCCAAGTAAATATGAAAGAGTGTATATGGGATGAATATCAATATATATTTGTCTTGGAACGAATGTTATAGGGAGGGTTCCCTGTAATTATTTTACAACAATAATATAATGATTCATGGATTATGTATATTCTTGGATAATCTATATATTAAAATCATCCATCGTTTTTCCAAGAATGATATTTAACGGTTTAATACGACTATTTGGATTGGTATATAATATTGTAAACCAGTCCATCAATAATATAAATACCAACCAACTATTCTTGGAAATATACAATAATTCCCCCGATTTTGCCTCCATATTTGTATTCTTGGTTATTCTCTGTTTAAGTGTATTCGTCTATATAAAACTACGATATCCATTTTGGTCTTTGCAACCCGTATTTCATTCCTATGATTTTTGGCGTTATGCATATAAATCTCCGTTTATAATACGCAACGAACCTTGGCAAACCAAGTTTTGCGATTTTGACCGAATGAAAACGACCAATTATTTAGATCTATTATCTACTACAAAAACCAAGATTGTTGATTTATTGCGATGTAAATATATTGCAACAGACCGGTTATTATATACAATTACTGAACCAATCCTAGATACGATTATGAATGGTAACTCGAATACATCATATATAACCACATATACAGTGAATGACAGATTACTTGGATTTATGACATCACGTTCAATGCAATTGTATTTCTTGGAAAATCATAACAGTAATATGACAAATCAATCAGTATATTATTGGGATTATATATGTGCCGACCAAGAACATAACAATCGTGATTATAATATAAGCAGACGCCTTATACAAACTCATGAATACAATCAAAGAACCAAGAATCCGCAAATCAAAGTATCGATATTTAAAAAAGAAATTAATTTGAGTGAAGGTATTGTTCCATTAATTCAATATAAAACATATTCATTTATTTTAAAACGGCATCGGATTGACCGATTACCAGCACATACATATATTCAACATATTGTAAAATCCAATATACATGTATTATTAGATTTATTGGATGGATTATCCAAGAATACGCAAAATGCACCTTTTACATTTCTTGGAATATCGGATTTAGGCGTTTTACTAAATTTAATAGTAACGAATCAATTGTATTGTTTTTGCCTAAAACACAATAAAGATATCTTGGGATATTATTTTTTCAAGAATGCAAATATTCAGTATGAGGATATAGCAGGTATTAATGACTGTGATACACTGCATTTTATCGCGAGTTTTAATAATAGTCCTGGCACAAATATATTTATCTTGGGATATTTGCATACAATCAAGGCAATTTTAAAATTAAAAAAAACGTTCAAAATGTTAATGTTTGATGAAATTTCACATAATGTTCGGATTCTACCTTCTTGGAAAATGGCGAATCCAGTATTAGTTGAAACGGATTGTGCATATTATTTGTATAATATGTGTTTTCCTTGTGGTAAATTTGCACCGAATAAAGTGCTACTACTTTAAGGGAAACCATCCGTTTACCGTAAGGGAGGGGTCGGATGCGTCTACGTCGCATCTGACTCTGTAAAATTGAAATACTTATTTAATAATAAACTATATACATTAGCTTAAAACATTATAATGTCATCAATTATTGCAACAAAGGAAAAACCATGGTCAATTGACGATTTTGAATTATATCGTCCGGGTAATGTAGAGTTTTGCAAAAGGGAATTGATCTGTTTGATTAATGACCTATTTTGCCGTCGAATTTTAATTCGCGCTCCAGTCAAATCTGGTAAAAGAGAGTTTGCTGAATATATGGCATTAAGGGATGCATCATCTGCCCCAACAAGAATGCATATATTCATTAGTGCCTGGCACCGTTCAGCTGATGATGATCAGCGGTCAGAACTAACACAACATAATTTGAAAGTGTTTCCTATAAATAACAAAAAAAATAAAGAAAAATGTATTAATTTTATTACTTCTACACTTAGCGCAGGTATTGAATTGGTAATTCATTTAGATGAATGCGATCATGGATCCGGATCAAGACAGTTACTCAGTTCCATTTGGAGATTGATCAGAGACAATGAATTATGCAAAACTATATTATATAGTGCAACACCAGAAGAGGCATTATTTTCCAAGGATTTTATTACAGAGTCGACAGAAGATGACCAAGATTACGAAGATATGTTAAATGAATTTGAAGATACTGCTCATGTAGTCCAGTATATTCCATCTGCCGCGTTTTGCGGACCGTCAAAATTTTTAGAGGAAGGCTTAGTTCAAAACGCAAAACCGTTTTTCGAAAAATCAGATTCTGGACAATTTCAATTAACTGAACAAGGCAAACAAATTACTCATGATTTAGAGGAATCTATGAGAAATCCAGAAACTGCCATGCGAAACCTGTTGTTTTTGCGATTATCATACTCGAGTAAAAAATGCAAAGGATCAACAAAAAAAGATTCAAAAGCAATTTATCAGTTCTTGATGACCAAATTCCATGAATTAACAAACTACAGCATTATCGTTGATAAAAATGATGATATTGATATTCCAATAAAAGGGTTTAGATGTACTAATATTGAATGGTCAAATCGTCAATTTTGGGATGATTTGACCTCTGCTAGACCAGTTATTATTGTATATGATCAAACATGTTCACGATCAACTGAATTGGCCTGTCATGATCGAATTTTCGCAACACACGATTTCCGAAATTCAGTAAACTTTAGTGTATTATCACAAGCCCAAGAAAGACCAAACCATTACTCTACAAAATATGGCGGGTTTCAAAGAATACGTATTTACGGTCATCTGCCAACGTTTCAACTATCAGCCGGATTGATTTCATACCAAGAGTATTTGAGTTTAAGATATAAGAAGAAATTGCATAAAACAACCAAAATGTTTCAAATTATTGATAAAATAAATGATGCAGTCGAATCTGAATATTTAACAGAAAAATCCGCAGAATTACGATTAATGGAACTTGGGTGTTTTGCCGAACCCGCATTGTCGTCAAGAGTTACCGGATCAATTAAAAATGTGGTTGTTTGTGACACGGACTTTATCCCATGCGATTCTACTAATTTTGATAGAGATGCAAGACCGCGTATTCAATCAAAATTAGTTGAACTAAGTTCAAATGGGAAAGATACAAAAACAAAATTTATGAATCCGTTTCTGGCGGCTGGACCAGCAGATGAAAACGGTCAAATTCGTGGATATTTAAGAAAAAGAGATGTATTTGATTATAGCCAAGATATAGAAACATCTGGATGGGGATTTTCATTAAGGTCATTATCACATGCAAGTAAACCCATTCGTATTCACATATGCTATAAAGATGGTGTATTAGGAGTTGGATATAGAATTCCTACTGGAACCAGACAAATTAACCAATTGACCAGTTACAAATCACAATATAAGTCATAGTGAATTATGTATTCAATATGACTTAACAAAATAAAATAAAAATAAACCAAATGATAAGGTAAGCCAATATAATTATTATTATAATAATAACATATACTAACTTTTTTTCAAAGTTATAAATATTGATTTGTATAAAAAGATGGGGTCATATGGGTCGTATGCGACTTTGTTGCATCAAATCACCCATATGGTGATTTGATGGCATTTTAGAACCGTAGGTTCCCTGTATTATCGAGTATATTTACCTCCACGACTAAAGCTATCACATATAAATATAACAAAAATACCTACAAATGAAAACAAAATAAAATCATGAAGAACTGTATCATTTTTTTCATCTCGCTCTAACTCTAACATATGAATCAAATAATTAATTTTTTCCATAACTTTGTCTTGACCCACACTTTGGCCTATACCCATCTTACTATAATAAGGACTTACAGGTATTTCATAACTGGTTTGATAATTTGACAACTTAGCAATATTTAAATTATTTGCACCATAATTAGACTCTCCAATATCTTTGCGAATAACCGGTTGAGGAATATTACGTGTTAATTCGTCATCAATTGAATACCCTTTTTTCTGGCTTAATTCGGGATTCTTTGGTGGTGAAAAATTTGATAAATGTTGTCCATCGTTTGCATCCGACGTTGCAGTTATTTTATCTAATAATGCATTAACTTTATTATTTCGGTCTTCATTAATAGTAATAGTTTCATCTATAGATACATGTTTAGATTCTTGGTAATTTTGATCAGTGGATACATATTCATCGGGTTCTGGAAAATTTGTGCTGGATTGGGTATAATTCGGCTGTTTTTTAATAGTTCGTCTTAACATAGGTGTTCGTTTTTTATTTAAATTATCGTCACTTGTCCATAATGATGCCCCTGATAATAAAGACATTAATACTTAAAAAATAGTCAGATATTAATTTACTTTAAATCAACCAAATAAAAAATCAACCAAATAAAAAATCAACCAAATAAAAAATCAACCAAATAAAAAATCAACCAAATAAAAAATCAACCAAATAAAAAATCAACCAAATAATAAAAAGAAAATATATATATAATATAGTTTAAATGAAAAAAGGAACAATGAATTCGGCATTTATTGCCGAAATTATACCAATAATATTAATACTTTTATTTATACTTTATACTAAATCAATGATTGAAATATCATACACAGTTTTAGGAAAATTATTAGTAATAATTTTAATAGTTGGATATACAATATATGATGTATTATATGGGTTAGTTATGTGTATGATGATTATATTATATTACCAATTAGATTATATTGAAAATATGGAAAATATAGATAACCATATTAACAATTCTATCGATAATAAAAAAAATTCAACCCAATTAAATGATGATAAAGAATCAATTGGTGATTATATTTCAAGTAATAGTGCTAATATGAATGTTACAGAAGGTATGGCTACATATTATGATTTTACACCAACAAAGAATTCAATACTTGGTGCAAACATAACATCGGATTTACATTCTTTGGGGTCAGCAACGCAACTGTATGCTTTTAGTTCCAGCTATAGCCGGAACCATAATGAAGTGGGCATTGAGTCAATGACCGATAACGATATGAATCACAGCACTCAGAACCGCCATTTGGTGGTTCAAGGTAGCGACCAAATGTCGCTGACCAAAGGGTATGTTTCAACAAAAGATTCAAATCTTCAACAGTTTAAAAATAATTATTGTCGTAATAATCAATTGCATTATAAAGAATTTCCTATACGCAATGATGCAGTCGAACATGTATTTCCCGAAATAAAATTTAATTCGGATGTATGTAATCCATGTGATCCAAATTGTCAAATTTCTTTTATAAATAATAAAATTGATACAGAGTCACAGTTAGTATTACCAAAATCATCGAATGATAGTATATTTGATTCTTGGAAAGATATTTTTGGAAAAGACAATAATTTTTTTCCAAAATTAGAAAATATTACACAAAATTTTGCTATATTTACATAATAATTATACTACTAAATATTTAACTTTGTAATAGTATAATGGCGATATAATGTATATCCACTAATTAGTGGAATTGATATTGGAAATGTTAGTCCGGTTATAATACCAATTGACGTAAATGTAATTACATTACGAAATAAACAAAATATATCAGTATCATCAGATTTATATAAAGTATTTATTCCGGTTGTAAATCCTAAAACAGTAGTCATTGGTAAAAATAAATTTATACCTGTTTCAAAAAACTGTTTATATGGAAAATGCATATTGTAAACTATATAATAAATAATCTTTATATAGTTTACATTAAATCGTATAATTTTTTTGTATTACACTTTAAAACAGTCACATGAATAAATTGGATAATGTTTCATAACATTATTACGGTTATTTTCAATTTCATTATCAAAAATGTGATCTAATAATAAATAATCGTTTTTCATACCAATATACTTATTTGTTAAATCGTGTATTAATGCTTCAATCCTTGCAATTTCGAGTTTTAATTCCACATTTAATACCGGATTTTCATAAACAATATTATGTATTTTATTAGTAAAATCTTTTATATTATTTTTACAAACCATCTCTTTATATTGAATTTTTTTTACTTCGGAAAAAATATTCATACTATACAAATTTGGATATGTAAACCGAACAATTTCCGGTAAAACAAATTGATTACTTCCTTTAATTTCACTTACTGCATCCTCAACTTTTAAAATAACATCAATTAATTCATGATTATCTTCAACTTGAACAAATAACAATTTTCCGGAATTAAATTCGACAAATGATTGCAATTTATCAAATTTATATGCAGATATACGAAATGATTCAGCACGTGCATCCAATTTCAAATAATTTATAAGTGCTAATATAAATGTAGTTATACCACCAAGTCCACTTACAACAATATTTCCATATGAAATACGTTGCAATATTAGTGATAAAATACTACATAATACTGTTAAAAATATAGCGGGTAACATTAGGTATGTTAATCGTTGTTCACATATAGTTTTTGATTCGGTATATAATATTTTTTGCCCTTTCAAATATATTGCTATAATATCACAAACTGCCGAATAATTTGTATTATCTTCAGAATTAAATGCCATTGATAAATATTTGTCAATTTCATGATAAGAATATTTGGTAGGACCTGATTGTAAATCAGGTTGTGGTAATTGTGGCACATCAAATATGTTTGAATTATTCTCATTATTTATTTCATTATTTATTTCATTAGATGATGGATCAACAAAAGATTCATTAATTATATTATTAGATAAATCGTTATTAGATAAATCGTTATTAGATAAATCATTAGTCATAAAAGTGATATTATTTGAATTAAACATTATATATAACTATTTTATATATATATTTTTATGCCACAATTTATACTATCCGATTCAATTAATGCAGAAATTAAAGCTATTAAATTACAAGATGAATTATCTAATCCAAAACATAATATAACAGAAAAATCTAAGAAATATACAAATAATCGTAAAATAGGGTTTAAACCAATTATTACAAAAACGACTAATTCACTAAATTCACCAAATACACAATCCAGTATTGTAAATAAAATACCTGATAAAAAACCTTGGATATTTTAGGTAAAATAATATATAGTCTTATAATATAAATAATATGGCTTTAACAAATATATATAGTAAATGTGGGCAACGATCAAAACAATCTTTACAAACATCCCCATCAACCCAACTACCCTCAACACAAATACCATCAACCCAAATACCATCAACCCAAATACCATCAACTCAAATACCTTCAACCCAACTACCATCAACTCAACTACCATCAACTCAACTACCATCAACTCAACTACCATCAACTCAACTACAATCAACCCAACTACCAACATCTAGAACTAATATATCTAGTCATGTTGTTCCGATTTCGAACTATTCTCCTATTTCTAGACCGAATTTAGTTACAGCACAAAACATTGCGGTTTCATCAACAATTTTATCATCAAGCTTACCATCTCCAAAACACATTTTATCTCCAAATCAATCTCCACAATTAGTGTATTCATTACGATCTGGTAAATCAGAAAATTCAATAACATTTGAATCATTTTTTAAAAATAAACCCATTTTTTTTTAGACTATTAAAATTTAGACTAAATAAATATTATAATTATTCTATAATATTTAGGGCTGTTTTATAATATTTATAATAATAAAATGCATACCGCAATATATACCGTCTAAGAATTAAAATGGAACAAAGTTCCATTTTTGTTTTAGATCGAATCCAACCTACGGTTGGATTAATCTTGTATCTCCTACGGACATACTTAGATATATGACCATCAAGATGGAATAATGGAACACTTTAGTGTCCCATTTTAAATCTTCAGCAGTTTAAATCATAAATATATCAGTAAACCATATACAATGAAATCTGATTTCAATAAAGCTGTAACAAACATGTATAATTATGTAAATAATTATGTTAATAGAATAAATGACAGTAAAATATTTGCAGGATTTATGATTGTCACATTAAATATTGCATCAAAATTTGTAACAATTAAATTAAGCAAAACTATGGAATCTTATTTTAAATATACATTTAGTAAACAAATATTAATATTTGTAATTTGTTGGATGGGCTCTCGTAACATATATATTGCATTAATTGTAACCGCAATTGTTATAATATTTATGGATTATATATTTAATGAGGAAAGTCAGTTTTGTTGTTTACCAGAAACATTTACAAATTATTATACAACAAAATTAGAAAATGATACTAATGGAATATTAAATACGGAAAAATCATCAGATAAAATAACCAATGAAGAAATTAAAAAAGCCCAAGAAATTTTAAAAAAAGCAAACATAAATAATATTCAATTACAGTCGGAAAAATTTACACCGATTAGTTATTAAATCATTATAAGCATAATATCTACGTATAATATAGATATTATATGCCTAAAGAAAAACCCGAATTTACTATATCACAAATTAAAATAATGATGAATTTAAGTGATCCAGATAAATCAGATAAACCAATTGCATTTACAAGTAGTATATTATATAATCCATTACTAAAATCTGTAAATAAATTATCTGAATATCCATATTTTACACAAAATATTAAATATCCAAAACGTGTTTTACAAAGAAAATCATATTCAGAACGTGTTCAATTTTTTTTTAATAAAGCAATGTTTAAACTTATAATTAATAATTATTCAAATCAAAATAAATCAGATGCAGATCCAGATAATTATAAAGTTAAAGCTACAAATACTAATGTAACATTCTTTGAAACTAATGTAAATACTATGATTGAATTATTATTTCCTACAGTATTTCCTGTAGTAGGAAATTATATTAATTCATTTAAAACATATATTTTAAATTCAGGAAACCCTGAATTTAATTTTACATTTAAAGATGCATTTCCTCGTATGTTTACACAATTAATGCCAAATTTAAGCACGTTTTTTTCTTATTTGAAAGTAGATAATAAAATATATACAATTACTAAAATAACATGGTTAAATGATTTTATAAATCACCCATTATATCGAAATTTATTGGATTCTTATTCCGAATTCAATACATGGAGAAAAGAAAAAACACCTTTAATTGACGAAGATATTGTTAGTTTAACTCAAAAAGTAATAAAAGATTTAGAAACACAAATTAAAAATAAAAAAGTTGAAATAACAAAAAGTATACAAAATATTTGTGAACTAATTACAATTGAAAAAGAAACATCACGATATGCTATACGAAATCAATATATAATATCATTAGTTGAACTATTATTAAAACTATATAATATAGATCCAAAAACTGTAGAACAAATAAATGATAAAGATAAAAAAAAAAATAATGATGATTCAAATGAAGAATATAACAAATTAAAAGATTTTAAAAAAAATATAAAAAGCTTTAATTACACGTTTAAACCAACAGAAGAACAAAAAACAGAAGAACAGAATATACTTTCTATTCTTGAAAGTATTAGAGATAAGTTTACTAAACCTCCACAAGATATTCAAATACCGCGTGAATTAATAAATTTACTCAATCCACTAATAACTTTATCAAGTCGAATTAAAAGTTTAAGTTATATACAAGATAAATATTTTAAAAATACTGATACTACAAATATAAATTTTGATGAAGACCCAGATGAAGTAAAAAAAGAATTTACTGAAACAAATTATAAACAATATTTTGAATTTATTAAAAGTATTAAATTATTAGTTACTCCAAATACAGAGTCATCAAATAAAGCTTTACAAAAAATAATATATGATTATACAAAATCATCAGATCCGCAATTTAGTAAATATTTAGAAAATATAAAAACAAAATATTTATCTGGAAAAGAAATTAACTTACAAATTGATAACAATATATTCAAAAAAACAAATGATACATTTCCATTATATGTTGGTGTAAGTTCAACTGCACAAGCAAGTAGTAATTTACCAAAATATGAAATATATTTAAATGTTGATGTAATTGGTGGTGAATTAACAAATGAAACAATACCTCAAATAAAATGTAATTATACCGGTGAAGCATTAGGTGTAAAATTTGAAAAATATATACAACAGCGGTTATTAGGGGAAACTGCACAATATGAGGTTGATAAAAAACGTTTTTTTTTTGATATTAAAATAGATGGTCCAGAGTATAAAAAAAAAAATGAAGAAAATGAATTAAATAATTTTCAAAATAAACAAAAACAAATATCTATTGCAGATAAAACTGAAAATAAAAAAAAAGTTGGTGGTCGTAAAACATTAAAAAAAATAAAAAATCGTAAATTTACTCGAAAATATAGATACTAAATTATTTTGTAAAAACTGCTTTACTATTTTTAAATTGACCAACTTCATCGCCAACATCTCCATTCACATCATAATTATATATTGTGCCATCAACCTCACTTGTTGTATAATATTTTTTATTTTTAATTGTAATTTCATATACTTCGGCTTCCTCTTGTTCTTCTTCTTGAACAGGTTCCTCAACTTGTTTCTCAATTTGTTCTTCATCTTGATCAGGTTCCTCAATTTGTTCTTCATCTTGATCAGGTTCCTCAATTTGTTCTTCATCTTGATCAGGTTCCTCAACTTGTTCTTCCTCTTGTTCCTCAACTTGTTCTTCCTCTTGTTCATCAACTTGTTCTTCCTCTTGTTCTTGCTCTTGTTCATCAACTTGTTCTTCCTCTTGTTCTTGCTCTTGCTCTTGTTCTTGCTCTTGCTCTTGTTCTTGTTCTTCCTCTTGTTCATCAACTTGTTCTTCCTCTTGATCTGGTTCATCAACTTGATTTTGTAATTTAACAGTATCAATTATATTAAGATCATTTATTACAATTTCAGATAATTCATATATAATATTTTCACTTTTTACAGGTAAAATATTTATAACTACCTCATTATCATCAGGTAGTTCATCAACAAATTGAATTGGTGTTGTATTATAAAGTGATTTTAAATGTTTTGATTTATAAGGTTTATTTTTATGAGGCTTATCTAATTTTTCAATTTTAATTTTACTTGGATCAAAAATATGTTTTTGTGCCAATAGTTTATTTTCTTCTTTTAACTGTTTAATTTGCATTCGTAAATCACGAACAAGTGGCAAATGATTTAAAAAATCATAATTATCTTTATATAATTCATAATCACTAACTTCTTCTGAAATCAGTTTCATAGTTTTTTTAATAGTTTTTTTTAATTTTTGTTTTTCGAAATTAATAATATTTTGCATTATAATAATATACTATGATATTATATAAATTAATCTTTATACGTTTTATATAAATATAATTATATATTACACCATAATGGGCTCAAACAATATATAAATTTTATACCATTGATAAATATACAATTTTGTATGTATTTAAGAATATATACAAAACACGTGTAACACATAAATATAATTTTGTAAAGTTGTAACTAATGTGCTTGTAGAAACATTGTTTCGACATCTAAAGAATAAATGAAACATACAGTATTTTTGTTCAAACACGATTTTTACAAAGAAATAATATTCAAATGATGTCCTATCGACGAAACTATATGTATAATTGAATGCCATTGATTTGCAATATCCTTATCTTCATAATAACAATATTTGTTATACATATATCCATAATAATATAAAAATATTGTTACTATAAATGTTGATATAATTAACACAGGTATTATTTTATTAGTTAAATTAGTTGTAAATAAAATTGTTTTATGGTTATTGTAAAAAATGTATCCTCCATAAAAAACTATAGCTATAATGCTTACTTTATCTAATAATAATGTGTATATATTATTGTGTAAATGAAATAATATAGATGTACAAAATAATAATAAAAATAAAAATGAGTAAATATAATAATTATATAATAATGCAACTATTGAATTTGATAAATATATAAAACTTGAATAAACACACAAATTCATATATAATATACAATAAACTTTTGTAATTTACAATTCTAATTACAATATCTTATTTTTATTTTTATTGTTTCATAGTTTTTTGGATTTCTAAATCTTGGATTTCCAAAACCAAAAAACGACTAAATATATTTTTTGATGGAAAAAATTGAAAAATATATACTTCCTAATATTTTTATATAAACATGTATAAATTTAAATTTTTATTTATACAAAATTGAAATGCTTTTTTAATAAATTAATTAATGCATTATAATTACAAAATGAATAACGGATTAAATGACACAAATAATAAAAATAGAAAATTAACTATTCCAAAAATTGATTTATTAGAAGAAGGCAAACGTATATTAGCAGAACAAGGAACCGGAATGGATAACATTTATAAAAAACAAATAGCATTTAACATGGGAACAGAATATAAAGGAATTGTAGAAGAAAAAAAAGAAGAAGAAGAAAACGAGGAAGAATATGATAATACAGAACCATCAAAACCAACTCGATTAGTAAGACAATCTAGTTTGCATCCAACTATTTCAGAACAAATGACAAATTGTACAATTTGTAATACAATGATAATACCTAATATTTTACAAGAAAACACGCTATGTGTTTGGTGTAAAATACAAACTGGTGTATATGACACGTGCGTAAAAAAAGATGAATCTGTTAAAGAAGAAAAAGAAATAAAAACTAGCAGTTATGAAAAATTAACTAAACTTTTAGGAATGTACAAAAAATACAAAGAACTGTGTGCATCAGTTGAAGAAATTTTAAAACAACCAAACCATCCTTTTTATGATATAACGACAGTAGAAGAAGTGTTTGATTGTTTAACATTAAATGAGGTTGATGAAACGGTTTATATATTTAATAAAAATAAAAATATACTTACAGATAATTAGTTAGATAGTTAGATAGTTAGTTAAATAATAAAAATAAGAGTTGTAATTAAAAAATTGAAATACTTTTTTAATTATTTATTATAAGCATTAAAATGCCATCATCATTAATGAATAATTTTACAACTATAAATAAAACACAATTTTCATCTATACAAACAGGACATAAAATTGTCTATATATATGATCATCCAGCAAGTAAAGAAATTTTAAGTAAATTACCACAACATCAATATTGGGAATGGGCGTGTATAAATGGACTTGTTGAAGGATATGATAAAAAAGGGCGAAAACAAATTTTTACAAAATAAAATATAATAAAAATAACAAAAATAACAAAAATAACAAAAATAACAAAAATAACAAAAATAACAAAAATTAATAACAAAAATTAATAACAAAAAATTTAATCCGCCTTTTTGCAAAGCATAGGATTCACATTCATCGTGGTCAATGACTAATAAAAATGTAAAATAGGGGGCAAATTTTTATATAATTTAATTATATACTAGTATGTGTTGGAATGAGAACGTTTCATTAAACACCTTTTTATTTAGTAGTTTTGTATTAACACTCATTGTTTATAATAATTATTACACTAAATATAAAATTAAAGAATTCAATAACACTTGGATCTATATTTTTTACGCATCTTTTATATTTATACAACTCTTAGAATTTTTTATTTGGAGAAATATAAACAACAAATTTTATAATAATCTTTTTTCTATTCTTGTATTACTTTTATTATTTATACAACCAATTGTTAGTATCATGATTTTACAGAATATAGAGTTGCGTAATTTATTATTAGCATCATATTTATTAATTGCAATTCCATATTCAATATATGAATTTTCTACAAAACATATTTACACAGTAGTAAGTAAACGCGGACATTTAAAATGGAGACTTTTTCAAAACTTTTCTATTGTATGGGTTGTGTGGTTATTTTTCTTTTTATTCAGTTTTGTTTATGAAAAAAATTGGGGTAGACTTTTATTTGCTTTTATTACGTTACTTATTTGTTTCCTAAATTATAAAAACGATGAGACTATAGGTAGCATGTGGTGTTGGAGTGTAAATTCAGTAATGATTTGTTATGCGATTTACTTATTAATATATTTGCCATTTTTAGAAAAACAAATTATTTGTTAGTATATTGATTGTCCCATTATAAATCTGCAATGGTGTAAATCTTCAGCAGTTTAATATAGAAAATCAAACTCAAACTCAAAATATATTTACCTTTTTAATTTCAATGTTTTATACTTTCGAGTATTTGTATTATTACTCAATTGCGCTCTTTGTTCCAACATAGGACCAATTGAATACATTATATAATAAATTTGGATATATTATATAAAATTATAGTTTTTTATATACCTATATTTTTACAAATTATATGTATCTATAAAAAGTAGGAGTGTAGACCCCTGTAAAAGATGGGGTTCGTACAAGGGGGTGTAGACCCCCTGTATTTACCATAGAATATGAATACTCAAATTATTTGGAGAATATGGGTTTTTTTTCCAATTTCCATTCATCTTGGTAGAACGTGCTAAATAATTCTTACGACGTGTTTTATTTTTATGTTTTGTATAATCTTCATATCCTAATTGTCCAAAATTAGACCATATATTATGAATAGGATCAAATATTCTATATTTTTTATTTTTACGATTTGCAGGATATATTTTTGCAGTTCGACCAAGATATTCATATGCACGTGATTGGGCAATTTTAGGGTTGGAATATTTTAAAAGTTTATTAGAAAATGTTTTATTCATATTATAATATTTATATATTATGAATCAAGCAAAAATTAAAGTTACAAATATATAAAATAATTATATAAAATACTATAAATTAAGCACTAATTCGCTTACTTGCAATATTTACATCCACAATATAAATTGAATTTTCAGTCATAATAATATATTCTAATCCAACTTTATAAATTTTTGAAATACTTGATGTATATTCATCCTGTGATTTAACTAACAGTTTTTCGCCATCTGTTTTTACTCCAATAATAACACTTTTTTCTAAAGAACTTGTCCAGTAATCCATCATAATTGGTTTATCTTCGACTATAGATAACTTAACTGCATGTTGTAATGTAGTTGATTCGGGTAAACGATATCCTGGATTAGCACCTCCACTCGGTGCTTGTGTTGGAGTCATTGCTAATGAATTCGATGGCGCTTGAGTTAATGATTGTGTAGGAGCTTGTGCAGATGAATTTAATTGTTTACTCATTTATATGAATTTATAAATAAATAACCAGATTTTACTTTAAATCCTTTATTAAAATAATAATTTTATTATTTATAAATTCAAATATTGCTAAATATTTTACGCAAAATCAAATATTTGAAAAATATATAATGCCTAAATTAATAATTGAAATTTTTGAAAAAATCATATTGGAATATTTAAACAAAATAAATACTACGGATTTTACAAAATTAATACCTTTTACAAAGTCAAATGATTTGACTCAATATACTATTATACCATCATATGATAAATCACATATTATCAGTATCGGTTTAAATACAATAATACATATATTTAAAATTATATTGTGTAAATATAAAAATACTGATATAGCATATCACTACACTAAACAGGGTTATTACTATTTCTTAGAATATATCCAACAATTATCAATTATAGATTTTCAACATAATTTAAATATGAATGATGCTATAATTTTTGTATATTCGAAAACATTATCAGTATCTTTAGATGAATTAAATAATAATCAAAATATAAATTTTGAAAATAACAAGTTTATTATAAATAATTTATCAAATATAATAAATACATTATTACAAAAAACGGACAATACTGTTTTGAGTTATATTTCAATAATACAAAACTATTTATCTAAAATATTGTATTTATTTTCAAATAAAAATAATGAAAAATATTTTAATTATTTTTTTGAAATTACAGTAATAGAACATATTGATGAATTTTATAAAAATATAAAGAAATTAAATAAATTGAAAATAAATAAAACAGAATATGAAATAACATGTAAAATATTAGAATATAAATTTAATTATCAGACATTTTTACCATTATAAATATTTAACTAACTATTTGACACTAATTTATAATATTCGTGTGTCATTAATACCACTCTTTTTCTTATTTTGGGTTTTTTACTTTTTATAGTTAATCCATCATTATGAATATGAATATTTTCATATTCATTTGATAATATTTTTTTAATAAAATCGAATACAAATTGAATAATTGTTTCGGAGCAATTTCCAACAATAAGACAACTACCTGTTCTAAAAATCATAAATGATATTTCTGTATATTTTTTGCTATCATTTAATTCACTCATTTTCATATTACGATCTTCTAATATAATTTTGCCATCTTGTTTATTTAAATCAAATCCAATAATATTATTAAAATAAAATTTACATTTTATTCCAGGATAACTACATGGATCTAATGCTGATTCAATTCCATATTTTTTACTACGCAATAACATATGTAATTTATCGCGATTTATATAAAATCCGCAATTAAAATTAGAATTAATTAAAACATTATTATTTTTATCATTTTCTAAAAATTCTAAAGGTGTTTCAAAATATATACCAATTAATTCCAAGATTAATTTTTTAACAATATTTAATAAATTAATATTTATTATTCCAGGTATTTCTAATTTACCAGTATTAAATATTTTAACATGAATTTCTTTAAATGAATTTTCATAATAAAACCGTAAAATCAAAGCAAAACAATTATAAAATGCATTTTTAACTTTTCCACGACAATTCATTATATCCTTTTTTGATAGTCCAATTGTAATTTTACGTTCATCTTTGAATTTAATACGTCTTGCGGTTGGATTATTTATTTGTTTTATTATATGTTCATTATAATAAGGTATTCCAACTAATTTATTTTTATATTCTTCATATTCCTCGTGTGTTTTTGATACTATTTTCATTTGTTTTTTTACAATTCCAGTCATTGGTATACTATATTCAATAATTGGTAATTTCCAAAAAATAGAATCTATGTCAATTTCTTTATTTAAAAACAACACTTTTGTTGTGGTAGAAATATAAAGTTCTCCACATTTAGGCATGTCTTTATTATTTGGTTTACAATTTTCTATTTTTAACTCTTCATTTGACAGAATAGTGGAATCATTTAAACAAAACATATTCTCATTATGATTACGTTTATATACAGATTGTATTTTTCGATTTTCTTGTGATAATATTTGACTAATATTTCCTGTTTCTTGAGTTAATAAATATTGCATCCATTCATCATTTATAGAATTCATTTGGTTAATTAATATAAAGAATCTGTTTATTCTTTAAATCAATTTTGTATATTATAAAAAATAATTATATAATTATATTATAATTATGTTAAGTGAAAAACCAGTTTATACTATTGATTTACCAAGAAAACATACAACAAGGAGTTTAAATATTATTTGCACACAAAAAAATACAATACAATATAGTTTAAATTCTCCCCAGTTTGATCCAAACATAGAAAAATCGCCTCCGAATACATTTATGCAAAATTTAAATGAGCGTATGAATATTTATCATTGCACTAAAAAATAAATAAAAATAACTATGTAAAAATAACTATGTAAATATAATATAATAAAAATATTATGTTTTTCAAAAATAAATTTTTAATTGAGGATCGTATTATAGAATCTATGCATATTAAGTATAAATATCCTAATAAAATACCGGTTATTTGCGAAAAACATCCATCATGTAAAACAATTAAACAGATTGAAAAAAAAAAATATTTGGTTGCAACTAATTATACATGCGGACAATTTATATATATTATACGTTCTCAATTACAACTATCTTCCGAACAAGCCATTTTTTTATTTGTAAACGATTCTATACCATCAACATCTCAAACAATGAATCAATTATATCAATTATATAAAGATGAAGATGGATTTTTATATATTACATATTCAAGTGAAAATACTTTTGGTTATAGTAAATCGATGTATCTATTATAATAACGTTTTCTTATATAGTTATAAAAAAGTTACGGTTACTTGTAATAAAATATTGCAATATATGTTCTATATTTGAATCATTATGCATTATATTTTCCACAAGATCTAACAGTTCAATTAATTTGTTTGTAGTTAATGTATTATTTCGTATAATATAATTAAAATAATTATTTATAATTGTTTTTTTATCAATATTATATTGAATACTAATAGTATGAATATATTCAATCATTTGTTCTGTCGTATATTCTGATAATTTTATTTGCATAGATTCAAATACATCTGTAGTTATAATACATTGGTTCCATTCATCAATTTTTAAATTCTGATTTAATTGAATAAAATTAATCATACTTCTAATATCAGAATTATACATTTTTTGAATAGTATCTATATTTAAATCGGTTAATTGTATATTTTCTTTATCAAGTATAGCTTTCAAAAAATTATATATATCAGTTATTGGTAATTGGTTAAATCTAACTGATATAAATTCATTTTTTAATGATTCGTCAATTTTACTAATATAATTACATATAAGACAAAATCTTACATTATAATTATATGTTTGCAGCAAATATTTTAGTGCCTGTTGTGCATTTTTTGTCATATAATCAACCTCATCCAAGATTACAAATTTAAGGCCAGTTTCAAATAAATTATTTGATTTTACAAATTGGTTAATTTGATTACGAATAATATCAATTCCGCGTTCATCTGATGCATTTAAATGAATAATATTACTTTTGTTTTTTTTATTATATTTAATTTGATATTCGTTAATTAAATTTATTATTGTTGTTGTTTTTCCAGTTCCAGGTGGTCCATAAAATAACAAATTCGGAAAATAATTTTTTTCCAATATATTTGTAAATAATGCGCGATTTATAGGATCTAAAACAATATCGTCGAACTGTGATGGTCTATATTTTTCAACCCAAGGAATTGATTCTTTATTCATTTAAATAATATAGTTATATGTTTTTATTATAGTATATTATATAATTATAAAATTATATAATTATAAAATTGAAAAAATAAATATAAATATAAATAAATACATAATACTATAATCTATAATGTCCACCATTCAATGCGAACATAATACAAAAACTGGCTATTTAGAACTTATTTTAGGTCCAATGTTTTCCGGAAAAACAACTCGTTTAATTCAAGCATATAAAAAATATACGTATATTGGAAAAAAAGTTTCAACTATTAATTATTATGGCGATACGCGTTACGATTCTACAATGTTATCAACACATGATAAAATTATGATTCCATGTATACAATCATCTACCATAAATGAATTATGGAATAGTTCTAATAATACAGAGTTGCGACAATCAGATGTAATATTAATTAACGAGGGTCAATTTTTCCAAGATTTGTATGAATGTGTAATTGATATGGTTGAAAATCATAATAAAATTGTATATATATGTGGTCTCGATGGTGATTTTAAAAGAAATCGGTTTGGAAAAATATCCGATCTTATTCCATATTGTGATAAAATTGAGAAATTACAATCACTATGTTCTATTTGTAAAAATGGTAATTTAGCAATATTTTCACATCGCATAACAGATGAATCATTACAAATTGTAATTGGGTCTGATAATTATATACCATTATGTAGATACTGTTACAAAACAATGAATAAATAATATTCTATCCTAACCTATCAATCCAACCTATTCGAACCCTCTATTCGAACCCTCTGTTCCAACCCTCTGTAATATTATTTGAAAATGATATAAATAAAATTTTATTAAATAATATATAAAAATGGAAATTGTAAAAGATAGTTATAAAAAAAAAGGCAGAAAAAAAAATATAACTGAATTAACACAATCTACAGTTATATCATTAAATCAATTAACGCATAATATTCAATATATTATTGAAGAATCTGATAAAGATAAAATGCAAGATAATAATCCAGAATTAAATAATTCAGTTATTACAAATGAAAATACGGATATTTGTTGCGATTCTACCGTAAATCAAACCGCAAGTATAAATGTTATTGAATCTGACACAGATAAACAATTAAATATAATAAAAAAACGTGGTCGAAAACCAAAGGGTGGTAAAATTATTGTAAAAACAACAGATAGTAATATTAAACCTTTGCAAATTTCAAATATAATTTTACACTTAAAATGTTCTTTAAGTGATTTAAATGATTATAATCAACATATAAATCAACAAATTACAAATCCACATCAATATGACCCTACTATTCCTCCATCTATTATGACATATACAGATGATAAACAAACATTTTTTGAATATAAAAATACGGAAATTGAAAATAAACCTTTTTTAAATTATGCATATAATGAATCTAATCATATGTTACCATCAACGGATCAATTATGTGCAATTTGTAATTTAAAAATAACTGAAGATAATGAACCCGAGGAAACTGATATAACTAATATTAAAGTTATTAATCAAAAATTAAAAAAATTAAAAATAAATCTTTATAAAAATACAATATCTGATAAAAAATCAGCATGTTTTTGGTGCACATATGATTATGATAATCCTGCATGTTATATTCCAAAATATAATACAGATGAACGTATTTTTGGTTATGGATCATTTTGTCGTCCAGAATGTGCTGTTGCTTTTTTAATGAATGAAAATATTGACGATTCTACTAAATTTGAACGTTATCATTTACTAAATCAGATTTATAGTAAAATATATAATTATAAAAAGAATATTAAACCTGCCCCTGATCCACATTATTTATTGGATAAATTTTACGGAACATTGTCCATTCAAGAATATCGCAAATTGTTAAAAAGTGAACATTTACTATTAGTTATAGATAAACCATTAACACGTATTTTGCCCGAATTACATGAGGATACTGAAGAGTTTATTTTAAATTTATATGGAAATAATAAAAACACAAGCACAAATACAAGTGGTATTTATAAAGTTAAAAAACAAAGTGAAAAACAACAGGGACCCAGTAAAAATAGTATTATGCGAAATAATTTTGGATTATAATTATATACCGACTTTATCATTTACAATTAGGGCTTTTATGTTTCTAAATAAAAATTATATTAAGCTTTATATAGTGGATAAATATCTTATTTTGCATGTATTCTAAAATATATGCAAAATCAGTGTAACACATAAATATAATTATTATAAAATTGTTAAATAATAATTGTCATACGTCAAAAATAAAAATAGAACTTTGTTTCATTTTACACTATTGCGTATTATAAATGCTTTAGTTGCATAAATCATCATCACATTGCTTACTGTTAACAACGTCGGCATTTTGAATGCGTAAATGTGTATTTTTTTAACAGTATAAATTATCAAGTGTGTAAATAAAGTTTAGAAATAAAATATAGTATTTTTATATTATAATGTCAGAATTTGAAAAAAAAATAATTCCACCAACACTACCACAAATAGAAGCACAACTGAAAATTCAACAACAAAAAAAAATAATGCCAACAGAAATGGATCAATTATTATATAATAAAGGTTTTAATGAATTTATGGGATATCCAAATCCTACATTAACACGACAATCTATAAGTATTTTAAATAATGCAGTTGATAAAGGTTATATATTAATTTATTCTGGTGGAGGTGGTGTTATATTTAAAATATTAAATGAACCTAGATTATTAAAAATAATATATAATTTTCACGAATGTGAAATATATGCAAGATTGCCTCGAATTGAAGGAATGCCTTATGCTAATCCAGAGTTAACCCATTGTAGAGGAACTTCAAAAAGAGAAATTTTTGAAATGTTTGATGATAATTTAATTAAATATGATGTATTAAATGAAAAAACGGATGAAGACGAAGTAAAAAGTCCATATTATATTTTATCAATGCCATTTTTAGGTATAGATTTTTTAGCTTATTTATTTGAATTTTCTTATTCACACTATAACGGAATATGGATATCTGTTGAAGAATCACCAGGAAATAAAGATATGACAGTAAGTATATTTAAAAATTTATGTGATATTTTACATACATTTAATATCAAATTAAAAAAAATGCATAAACATATGGTGCATAAAGATATAAAACTAAATAATATTATTTTTGATACAGATAAAAATGAATTAATTTTAATAGATTTTGATCAATCGCGAGTTTATCCAGATACATCTCCACCAGTAAAAGAAATTAATAATGATGAATTTGCTTTTATAAATCTAGTAGTAAAACAAGTATTATATTATGCAATTCGAAATAAATATATATATGATAGTATTAAAGAAACGCCATTATTAATGTATGTAGAAACTTATGCATCGGAATCTGATTGTGTTGAACTTACCTCTGATTTAAAAAAGTTTGCAGATGGATTAATAGAAGGAATAAATGAATATATGCCAGATAATTCATTTATAGTTCGTTCAATTATTGACGATAATTCAAAAATAGAACTGTCAATTAGAAGTAATATAAACATGCTTAAAATATTAAATATAGATACTAGAGAAAAAGCTGTAAATTACTTGGATGGTAATAAAAAAAATACTCTTGATATTAAACGAAGTGTTTTGGATAGATTAGGATTAGGAGAAAAAGGTATAAAAAAGAAAAGTAAAAGAAAGAAAAGTAAAAGAAAGAAAAGTAAAAGAAAGAAAAGTAAAAGAAAAAAAAGTAAAAGAAAGAAAAGTAGAAAAAATAAAAGTAAAAAAAAAGTTTGAAAGTGGAATTTGAGAAACGTAAATTTGTTGTATTATAAACCAACGAATAATGTAAATCCGCATAGCGGATTTACATTATTTGGGGTCAATGACCGATAAAGAGATGAATCCCAGCACCAAAGGTGTGGATTTATATCTTTATCAGTTTAAAATATTTTGCAATTTCTCAATTTGTTCTAGAGTTAAACTCTCTGGAAATTGAACATCAAAATCTATAATTAAATTACCATTTGTATTTTCACGATTCATTCCTAAATTTTGTATTATTTTTTTGAAATTCGGTCTTATAATTGTATGATTTGTTTTGTTATTTAAACAAAACGTTTTTCCATTAAGATGTTTTAATTCAAATGAAAACCCACATAATGAATCTTTCAATGATATAGTTTTTTTTATAATTAAATCCATTCCTTGTCTAATAAATTCACTATTATTTATTACTTGAATAACAATATTAACATCTCCTTTAATTTCATTATTTAGTATATTTCCTTTACCAGTAACTACAATACTTTCATTTTCATATATACCCGCCGGAATAGTTAAATGTATTGTTTCAAATTCACTACATTTTATATCGCCATTAAAAATACATCTTTCTATTTCAATAGGCATTGAACAACCCATATAACATTGTTCTAAAGTAATTTGAATATTTTTTTGAATTGGTTGAGGTTTTTGCGGTTGTGGATGAAACATATGACCATTATGAAAAATTCGAATATTTGGACCTCCATGCATACCAAATGGCATACCTTGATTCATATGCATTTGCATACCTGGTGGCATACCACCACCCATATTAAATAACATATTAAATAAATTACCTATATCTCCAGCATCCTCCATATTACTCATATTTGAAAATATACCCGATTGTTCATTATCATAATGTCTTTTTTTTTCAACATCGCCTAATATTTCATATGCAGAACTAATTTCTTGGAATCTGGATTGTGCACCTGGATCTGAATTACGATCAGGATGAAATTCAAGAGATAATGCTCGATATGCTTTCTTAATTTCTTGGGCAGAAGATTCTTTTGAAATGCCCAAGATTTCATATAAATTCTTAGATAAATTTTGTGACATTTAATATATATATTTAATATTAAATGTTTATATCGATATATAGACGAATAAATTATGAATAAAATATTGGGTTAATTATCTAAATATCTACTGGTATAAAATTTTTACACCATTTCGCATTTCCAATGCTTTAGTTGTCGACTTTGTCGGAAACCATAAATCAGCATCACCTTCCTCACTCAAATTCGCTTTCAGTGTCGGCATTTGCCGACACCATAACAAAGTGGGTAAGATGCGGTTGGATTTGCCTTTTAGGCAAATCTGTAATAGTCGCATCCACCCTGAACGACCATAGGTCGTTCTTGGGCGTTTTAAGTGAGAAAATGTGTAATTGTGTATAAAAAATAATAAGTAAAATCATAGTTTTACTATAGCATAATAGTTTCATCAAAAAGTGAATGAACCTCTTTATCGTGTGTTATAATTATTATTGATTTCTTATATTTCTTAAACTTGGATAATATAAATAATAGTTGTTGTTTCAATTCTGAATCCAATGCATTTGTTGGTTCATCCAAAATTAATATAATGGAAGGATTAATTAATCCACTAATAATATTTACAATTTGTCTTTGGCCACCTGATAAATTTTCACCAAGTGAACCTGCATTTGTTTCATTTATATTAATATTTTTAAACAATTCTTGAATTTTACTATATTTCAATATTTCTTTTAAATGTTCGTCGCATTTTTCCAAGTTTTTGCATCCATACATAATATTTTCAATTACCTTTTTATCAAATAGTTTACTATTTTGATTAACATATGTAATATGTTTACGTATATAATTTGGATCAATAATAGTTATATCAGTATCATCTATATATATATTACCCTCAGTGCAGTCATATAATCGCAAAATTAGTTTTACAAAAGATGATTTTCCTTTACCCGATAGGCCTACTATACCAATAATTTTATTATTTATATCTAAATCTATATTAAAATTTTTTAAAATAAGTTTATCAGTGCCTTCATATTTGAACGACACATTTTCGAATCGAATTCGACTAAATTCTAATGTATGATCATCATATTTTTTGTCCATTATTTTAACCATATCTGATTTGTTTCCCAACATATTATTAAAAATAACAAGAATATAATCGATTCTGCCAATAAACTCCAAATATTCGGGTATATCATTTAATGTGTTTAACATTCTGTCACGATACATTAATAATATGGTAAAAAAAGTAATAAATGTAATTATGTCAATATTATTTGTAGAATGCAATTTTATCAAATACCATAATGCAACAAATATAATCAAATATACCATAATACTCATAATTGATGTATGATTTGTTATATACAACATATATGCATTTGCTAATTCAACACATTCATTTGTTTTATTATTAAAAATATTAATTTCATTTACAGTCTCACCTCGATAAATTACCTTATCAATATTATTTAATATATCAATAATATATTTTTCATTATTATTTATTTTGGTTTCGTGTTTATTTTTAAATGCCATCATTTTATCCCAAAATAAAAATATATACAAAAATATGCAAAAATTACCCAATAAAAAAAACAATCCAAGAAATAAATTTTTATACAAAAAATATACCGAAATTACAACTAAAAATGCAATTGTTGGTATAAGAATCGAAATAAAATTTGAAAATAGAACATAAAATGATACCGATATACGCGTAATTGGTGTTATAAATTCAATGAAATTTACATTACTCATATTTTCATTATTTACTGTCAAAATCATTTTCAATATTTCATACTTGGTTGTTTGCATCATTTTCATTAACAAATTATTCTGGATGTATTTGTAAATATAATATAATATAAAGAATATGACCGTTAATATAATAAAATACTTGTAATTTTCAAATACCGTGTTTATATTTTTTTTGTGAATACCCTCAATAATTTTAGCCGTGATAAATGATATACCATTTGTTTGAAATATCATCAATATTAATGATAATATAATTAATATAATTGTAGTTGTTAATTCATCATTTAAAAATTTTTCCAACAAATATAATAAAATATTCATATGGGTTATATTCTATTATAATATAATAATATAAATAGTTTGTTTATAACTTATATAGTTTAATGCCATATATTGAAACTTTTATATCTAAATATAAACCTTATTTTATAGATGAATTCTGTGCAGAATCTAAATTCAAATCTATGCTAAGAACATTATTGGACATTGATGATTTAAATATTTTATTTATCGGTAATTCCAGTTCTGGAAAAACTACGTTATTATATGCAATAATCCGCGAATATTATGGGTTATCTAAAACGCAATCCATTTCTGAAAATAATATTATGTTTGTAAATAACTTGAAAGAACAAGGAATTAATTTTTATCGCAATGAAATGAAAACATTTGCTCAATCACATAGCACTATTTTTGGTAAGAAAAAAATGATTATTATTGATGATATTGATATGATTAATGAACAAAGTCAGCAAGTATTCAGAAATTATATAGATAAATATAAACATAATGTGCATTTTATATCCGTATGCACGAATATGCAGAAAGTAATTGAAAGTATTCAATCGCGAGTTCATATATTACGTGTAAATACACAAGATATTGGACAAATTCGGACAATATTAGATAAAATTGCTGAAAATGAAAATATTATAATTGATGAAGAATCTAAAAATTATTTATTACAATTTAGTAATAATTCAATACGAACTGTTATTACTAATTTAGAAAAAATATTTATACTGGGTTATCCGATTACAATTGATATTTGTAAAAATTTATGTTCAGATATATCATTCCAAAAATTTGAAAAATATTTAGAATATTTAAAATTAAACAAATTAAATGATGCTATCAAAATATTATATAGTATTCATGATTATGGGTATTCGGTGATTGATATATACGATTATTTCTTTTCATTTGTTAAACAAACGAATTTATTGACAGAAGATGAAAAGTATCGGATTATTCCAATTTTGTGTAAATATATTACAGTGTTCCATAATTTGCATGAAGATATTATTGAGTTGGCTTTATTTACAAAAGACATAATATTTGTATTATAGGGTTATTTTGTAAATATATAATATACATATTATATATATTATATATTTAATTTAATGATTTCTGAAAAAGAACAAGTAAAAGCCGGTGTTGATTCAGTAACTGAGGTTAGTTCTGACTCAAAATTTTTTATTAATAAAATTGATATGGATGAAAAAGATCATACAAATTTTGCAAACCATATACAAATGTTAGCAAGGTCTGATGCAGTGCATGATATACCAGATACTACCGGTTGGTTTAATAATAACAAAACATTTGGTAAAATATTTAATGATAGTATTTTAGATGATAATTGTGGCGTTAGTCATAATAATGAAGACGATTGTTTTATGTCTGTAATTGATAGTAATTTGAAACGTCAAGTATTTTTAAATCAATTTACAATTGATGGTGTTAATAATCCCGAAACATTTAACGTCGGATATAAAACAAGCGGTAGTTTTACACAATTACATACTTATTCATGTACTCCGATTTCAGTTAAATACACAAAATCCCAAAACGAAAATCCCCCTGATGATCATTTTGCAAAAAATTTTATACAAAAAACCAGATTAAATAATTTTGCATTTATTGTTGATTTTAATACTCATGAATTTTTAGAATCATTTAAAAAAGGAGATCCCGTTGCAGGTGAAATATTTTATGTTCTTACGCCAGAGGTTATAAATGATCCCGCACCAAAAACATCAATGCAAAATACTATGTTTAATGATTCTGGGACCGGAATTAAAATGACACCAATATATCAAACTGGCAATAAGCCCACATTTTATTCAAGCTATGCTAGAAACAATAATGCACATAATAATAATTTTATGTCTGCCTATGATATTAAGATATCCGAGTTAACTCGAGTTATAACTAAAAAAGTTGAATCGTTTACTACAGATTTAACAATTACAACAATGAATAATGGACAACCATATAGTTCATATATAGTTAATGGAAAACATGAAAATAGTAATAAAACTGTAACTAGTTTTTTACGTTCATTGGTTAAAACAATAAATGACCATGCTACTAGTGCTAATAGAGTTGTTGCTGCTGTTACTGCTGTTGTTGCTAGTGCTAAAGCTAGTGTTAAACCTGCTACTATATCATTTCAAAATAAATTTGATATAACAACTAAATACCAACAAAAACGACTGGGTGATTGGGGACAAATGTTAGCATGTTTAGACTTAAACAATCGAAATTTTAAAAAATATATACCTGCAACTGCAGCAAGTGCAGCAGCACTAGAAGAAGACGTAGATATTACAAAAATAACTAAATTTGGTGTATCTCATGATAAAATATGTGTTACATATGCATTACTTATGGGTGCAAATATTATATATCTTGATTATTATGGTATAGCTTATATATTTATAAATAAATCAGATGAAACGAGTTCATCAATACCATATCCACAACTATTATATAATACGTTAATAAAAGAATTTCATTCGAATCATTCTAATCATGACTTTACCAAAATGAATATATATAAAATACTGGCATTTAATACTGCATATAATTCAGGACGAATTTATAAAATTAGGAAAAAAGTCGAAAATATTCAAAAAAAAATAGTTGAAATACAAAATTACGCAAGCGGATTAGTTAAAATTGATATTACAAATGTTATCATCAAAACACTAATAACAGTATTAAACCAATTATTTTGCTTATGTGTAGAATTAAAATATATGGAAATGTATTTAATTGATACTAGATCAGATATAGAATTGTTTCATTTTGATGATTTCAACAAAAATACAAAAACCGTTGGTAGATTGAATAATATTGGGTTAGAATATCATGAAGATTATAATTTTAATGAATATGTAAATATTCATGATGAAAAATATATAGAATTGTATAGTTCATTTAATAGATTAAATGGAGTTTTTACCCAACATAATACAACTTATGACAAAAACATAGATACAGAAGACAATATAATAACTGACGCATGGTTAAATATTGTTAAAAAATTAGATGTATATAAATCAGCAGAAAAATTATTTGATGATGAATCGACTTCACAAAAAACAACGAAATATGATATTAGACTATTAAATTATAATAATGGAGATGAAAAACGAATAAATGATTCATTCATGTTTTTACCGTATATTCAGCATATTCCTGCACCAATTCGAAAAGAAATAATAGAATTATTTGATTTATTTATTGTTCCTAATATAGTGATACCTTTATATTCAAATTTACTTACAAAATCAAGTTTTATGGCTGGAGCAATGCGTGTATTTCGAAATGGAGCTCAGGCACAAGACCAAAAATATTTTAATCAATTAGTTGATTTAGTTTATCAAGTGCGTGTGTTTTTAACCCCATCACCTGAAGAACTTGCAGAATTTTTTTCAAGTTCAGCAGTTGCAACAAGTTCAGCAGTTGCAACAAGTTCAGCAGTTGTAACAAGTTCAGCAGCCGCTTCAATAACATTATCTAGCGATGATAAAAAACGCGATATATATAAAGAAAAATTTAGAGAATGTATAGCAAAAGTAATTGCTAATAATAAAAAAAAACGAAATGAATCAACAACAGCAACAGCAGTAGCAGCAACAGCAGTAGCAGCAACAAACCCAATAGATAATGAATTATTGTATGATAATATAGATATTAACCTTGATAAGATTAGTAATTGGGCTGTAGAATGTTGTGGAATTAATAAAAAAGCAGGAAACAATTATAGCAATGAAAACAATGATAGCACTGACGTTGATGTTAGTAATTGTTCTACTGTTGGTGATGAAGCAATTGTAACCGCTGATTTTGGTGGAATTATATTATCAAATACATCTATGTTATCAAATAAAACAAAATATGATCATGATTTTGTATTAACTGAGGCGGATGATGATGTCTATGAAGATGATATTGATATTGATATTGATGGTCGGCCTGATCATCAGCCTAAATATCATCAAATAATGTTAGGAGGTCATCGTTATTATGCAAACCCACGCAATGACCCTTTAAATACAACTGCTAAAAATCGCGCAAAAAATAATATTTCAAATACAATATGTGATATGAGTATTAAACAAACGACTTATCCATTATTAATAAATAATTTGTTTAAGACATATGCACATGTGTCAGAAGAAGTAACAGATTTTGATAAAAAAGAAGAAAACGAAGAAAACGAAGAAAGAGCAAGAGCAAGAGAAGCAAGAGCAAGAGAAAGAGCAAGAGCAGAAAGAGAAAGTGAAACAAGCGAATGTATTGATAATGCAACCGGTTGTAGTGCTAATGTAAGTAATGAAGAATGTAAAAAATCATCCCCCAAAGGTGATGTTGATAATCCAGAAGTAAAACAATATTATATTAATAAATATAAATTGACTATACCAGGTGGCGCACCCTCACCACAATATACATTATTAGAAAACCATGAATTGGGATTTCACCCCTTACTACCATTATATATGGTATTACAACCATTTTATTTTGTCATTACAGATAGTCTTACAAAATCTTGTTTTTATAATGAAAATCTTAAATATATAAATATTATTGATAAAATGTGCACCGAATTAATTGAAGTAATTAATACCAATCAAAAGAATGCACTTATGATTGGGTTTGGATTAAGAACATTTATATTTACGGCAACTCGTATAAATAATAATCAACAATTAACAATTGACAGACATAACGATATGTTAGACATTATTAAAATGACAGAATCTGAATATAGAACAATATGCAATAAATGGGATATATTTGTTAATACATATGGTATTATTCGTGAAACCGATACCGAAATTATTGAAAGAAATCAATATTTAAAATCTAAGTTATTTAAAGATTTTATTACAAAAGTTAATATTAAAGATATTATTATAAAAACTGAAATTACAGAATTTCCAACTGAATCTGAATTAACACAAAATGTAATTCAATTATTAAAAAAAATTGCTGATAAAATTTGGGCAGACAGAAATCCACGTTGGATCGAACCAGATCAACGTGTAAAAGAAATGCCACAACAAAAACCATTAGAAATTAAAAAAACACCAAACCCATTAGAAAATGAACCAAAAAGAAAAAAAGTATCAAATTCAAAAACATCAAAAAATATTAAAGGAAAAAAACGATCTAAAAAACCATCTAAAAAACCAGTACCACAAACACGAAAAACATATTTAAAAACTCACAACAAAACACAAAAACCTATATTAGAAAGAGGAATTTTACTAAAAACAAATAAAGTAAAATAATTTAGTCAATTTTATTATACACATAACAGCGGATTTACATTCTTTGGTCTGATAAAGAGATGAATCCCAGCACTAAGAACTACCGAATAAAGGTTCTGAGTGCTGGGATTCAACTGTTTAAATTTTAATTATATTGTAATTACATTACTAATTTTACAAATAATTAATTAGTAATGCTTTAGTATATAAATATATTATATTAAGAATATATTTGTAATGTTAAATCAAATATTTAAAACACAAGTAAATATTCAAATATTATTTGAATTCTTGGAAAAATTCTGTATTAAAACTGATAAATATTATTTAGTAGATATGAATGCTTATAGAAAAATGATATATTATGGTTTTTATGATGCATTTATAACACAAATTGTAGATAATTATCACTTGTCAAAACAGTTTTATGTTACTCGCAAAGTTACATATAATTCGTTTACAAATATTATTCGTCAAATCTGCAAAAGTAATAATATTATGTTTACATCTCAAATAAAATACAACGAGTCAAAATATAATATTGATTATATGATATATACGGAGAACCTACGGTTCCCCCGTACACCCCCTCCCTTTACATGGGAACATACTACAGGGAACATACTACAGGGACATATTACGGGGGAACCGTAGGTTTCATGTAAAGGGAGGGGGCGTACGGGGGAACCGTCGGTTCCCCGTAAAAGGTTTCATGTAAAGGGAGGGG
>Ga0114971_10000043_pt1 | contig 66032 bp, 55 predicted proteins | sample M_140625_MF_Meta_FD_87320 | JGI IMG/M metagenome (GOLD analysis project Ga0114971, IMG submission 87320) | Freshwater microbial communities from Lake Montjoie, Canada to study carbon cycling - M_140625_MF_MetaG | ecosystem: Environmental > Aquatic > Freshwater > Lake | place: Lake Montjoie... | reverse complement strand
TCACAGTAATGGTCTGTATTGAATTCGGATTTGTAGAAGAATTAAATATAGTTTTATTTACTCCCGTGCTGGATGAAACTTCACCTTCAGAATTAATTGTATAGGTTGGATTAGAAGCACTAGAATTAATTGTATAGGTTGGATTAGAAGCACTAGGTTCCGTCGTGACAGGCGAGGAAGACGATGTAATCGACATAGGCGAAGACGTCGATCTAATCGATGCAATGGAATAGCATTCTTTTGTTACATAATTTTTCACTCTATTATTAAGAAAGACTTCTCCTGTAATTACCGGAGTCGGCCGGGAAGATTTTGATATCCAACCAAATCCTGGCATTTATCTATTTGAAAAAAAAAATTTGTTAACAAATTTTTTGCCATTGATTATTTATACCGCTATTTATGATTCAGAATACAGCTCACGAAGGACCTCAAAACGGCTCCCGGTCGGAGGATGATAATATCGCTTCAAGATCTGTGCTTTCGTCCTAGTTGATAAGAGACGATTTCGTTCGGCGACCTGTCTTTCCATCTTTTTCTTTTCCGCAGTGTCTATCGTGTCGACATTCTCCACATTCTCAATAGTATCCTTTTTCGATGTTTTCTTGGTCGACGTCCATTTTCCTTCGTCCTCTGATTGCAGCATCCTTTTTTATCTATATAGGATCAAATCTTTAGATGGAGGTGATTTGAGGGAGAGAGGAGGACAGGAGGGAGGAGGATTGCACACAGTCCTTTTCGGGGAAGAGGTTGATCCGCAGGCCCATGGCGTTGAGTTCCTGAAAGAGCAGCTTGCAGGCATAGGGCATCGGCACAATGACAACGTCGGTTCCTTCACAGACGGAGCAGTAACTGTTGGAGGAGGGCATGGCGCCACAATCGGAGCAGATGGGGATGCGGAAGGGATCCGACATGTCAAAGAGGCGTTCGAGGAGGAAGCGGGAATTGCCGTGACTGATCATGCAGTTGTGGGCGACGATGCCGTTGGCCAGGAAGGAATTGATCTTCTCCACCTCGATGTCATAAACCTTTTCGGGCGCACAGGGACGGACATCGAGCACGGTCAGATTCATCGTGGGAAGATGTGCTATATCTCGGGGAACGGCATAGCAGGCTTTCGACTCGTCGTCTTGTCCGACAAACCATTGGATCGCACCGATCTTGATCATGAATTCTTCCGCATTGGGAAAGGAGGTGGAGGTGAACTTGCCGAATTGCGTCCCCTTGATCAGGTGATCCGTAATATCATGGGTGCTGGGGATGGCGTATTCATGGATCAGGGGCTCCATCTTTCTAAGCTCCTCCGTTGCCTGGAGGATGGCTTTTTTAGTCCCGACAATCTTGGTGGGATTCTCCTTCTTGATCTTGGTAAAATTGGTAATCTCATCCACACGGTTCGTGATCCAATTATGCTGTCGAGTCACCTCGTCGCGGAGTCTCTTGTAGGCCACACCCGCTTCCAATCGCTGTGATTTGTGGCAATTATATCGGAATCCAATCTTTTCATGGAAATTTCGAAGTTCAGCAAGATCAAGATGAAGCGTGGATTGATAGCATTTCTCGTTTCCTTCACACTTCTCCTTGGAATGACTCGTTTCCTTTAATTTTTGAAGGGTGATATTGTGGATACCAAATCGATTCAGAAGTATCTTAATATCCTCCATCATTCGTGTCAGCGACTCCAGACAGGCCTTTGTCCTTGATTTCGAATACGAGATAGAGGTGAGCACATCACGCTTGCCACGATGCATCGAAAGAACACAGGTATGCCCATCTCCACCAAACATGCCACCCAGAAATTCGCGGAGGAGCGGCCTGGGAAATTTGGGATCCAGCACAAATTCGGGGAGCGATGCGCTCTGATTCACCTTCCTTCCTATCACCACGCCCTGGAGATGAATAAGATGGCAGGTCAGATCCGCGGGAATCCGTATATTATAAGCACAATCATTCTGATTGAATTTCGCCTCGGCTCGACAAAAGTAGTTCAGATCATTGATCACATTCTGCACATCCAGTTCGTGCCCCACCGATAAACGAGCCGTCATGCCAGTTGCGGTCTGATAAATCCCACCATCAGTAATCAACAATCCCACGATCCGCATAAAGGCCAAGGCTTCCAAGAATGTTTCCGGAGAAACCACCTTGAAGAATAAGCCCCCCACCGCCAATTCCCATCCGGCACATTCGACAATCTCCTCTTGCATCTCCATGAGCGGATAATGCACCCCCGCTTTGAGCCGGGTCGTCCCCACCACCAGATCCTTGGCACGGACCCATTGATTCTCCGATGTCAGCATCGGATGATCCGGTGTGCACTTGATCTTCCTGCCATCCTCCAATGTCATTTCCAAACATTCCTTCTCACCCTTGTCCAGGAACGCCGTCTGCCTCTTGCTGATCAATCCATCCTTTTCTGAACTCCACCCCATCACGTCCCATCCAGATTCCTTCATTGTCTTCAGCTTGATCGATAAGCCACATTGCAAGGATATCTCCGCCTCACCCCATATGGTATCACGTTCCATCTCTCCGAACCTCAATCCACCATCACGGGACCGGCCTTCAAGGGGTTGGTGGGTGAGTTGGGAGACCTTGCCATGATTCCTGGCGTGGATCTTGGCGCTCACGAGATGCTTGAGGCGGTGGTAGTAGCAGGGTCCGATGAAAATATCGGCGTCCATCGGTTTGCCCGTCATACCATTAATCATCCTTTCGGTCCCGTTCTTTTCGTAGCCGCAATCGTGCAATTCCTGTTTCAAGGTATCCACGATGTTGACACTGTGAGTAGAAAAGGTGGTGGCACGACGGTAACGACCCTGCATGACCGCCGATTTGGCACCGATGGATTCCATGAGCTGGTTGATAGTCATGCGGCTTGGGATGCAATTCCTAACCACCATGGATTCTGCCAGAAAATTGTGGTGCGTCTGAACGCCGATGCAATAGGTCATCTCCTCCTCCTCTTCATGGATCCTTTCAGAAAGACGTGTGGTATAAAAGGGCAGTGCTTCTTTTTGTTCTTGATGATGATGATGATACCATCCCGACGCCCCCGATTCTTTCAAAAACCCATCGAAATTTTGGGAACGGGATCTTAGAAACGATGCAAGGACGGACAGACGCAACGAATTCAACGGGTGATAGCGCACACCGATCTTTTCGATAAAGGCCAGAGGATCTCGGATTACGAGCCTCGCCCGATTTTCATGGATCCGTTGAGATGCTGTGCATAAAATATCAAAACGAAGGACGATCAGCCGGGCAATACGCCCGACCATCTCAAAATCCATCGTCTCAAAACACAATTGATCGTTCTGGATATCCAGGTGCATCGAAAGAAAGGCCGCGATAAATTCGCGGACAAGGCAAGAGGGCATTCTGGAGGAGGACAGATCGTCCAGGCGTTTCATAAAAAGAGTGAAATCCTTGTCCAGGAATAAATCCGTGTCCTTCTCAATCGATTTATGATCCATGGCATTCAGCGGCACCGCAAAGGACGCATGAATTCCGGCCGCACGGAAGAAAGACATGGCCAGTCGCCGCTCCCTTTCTGTATCCACCCGAAATACCATACCATTCAGTTCATATCTCCAAAATTCATTCCATTCCGCACGGTCTTCAGGCAGTCGCATCCCTGTGACGATGCGATCCTCTCCAATGCGAATGTGATCCGCCCGACACCATCGTCGCGACCCGTCTGTTTCCAGAATAAGGAATTCATGATCGGGCGTGCAACGCACCACCACACCATCCGAACGAACCAGGCGGACCATCGCCTGCATCACCTTGGCCTCACCCCCCATCGAAGGAGAGGAGATCACCGCACCAAGATCCATATCGAGGCACCAGACTGGATCCGTCTGATCCAGGATCAGATCCATCCGTCGGCTCAATCCATCATGGCACTGGACTCGTGTCTCGGCGGCAAAACAAAGCGGATTGATGATGATGTCCGGCACGATCCCATCGGGGGTGAAAGGCATGTCCTCGCGACTCAGTGTCATGCCGATCGTTCCTTTTTGCGCACAATTGGAACAGAGCTTGTCCCCCACCTCGGGAATCTTGATGGCCCGGATCTTGATCTTGACCATCTTGTATCCATCGGGTGTTGTGGTCACAAACACCTTGTCCACATAACCCTCCTCGCCATTCTTGATCACCACCGATGTGTCCAATTTCTCCTCTCGTCCCATCTTGATCTGTCGGACCGACGTCTTGGCCACAATCACATCCCCACTCCCCACATACACCCCCGAACAAACGATCCCGCGTGGATCCAGCTTGGAGTAATTAAAACTACGGATCCGAGACTCGAGGGGAGGCATGTCGATGGTTTCCATATGAGAGGATGTCTTCTTCTTCTCCTCGACCATCAGCGTCCGGTAGGTAAACGACCGGAAAAGACCACGATCCACGGAGCTCTTATTCAGGATGATCGAATCCTCCTGATTCCAGCCGCCGTAGCACGCAATCGCCACAATCACATTGTTCCCACACGGCAACTTGTCCAGATTCAACCACTCCTCCACATGACTCCTCACAATCGGCTTCTCCGGGTAAGAAAGAAGATGGGCTACCGTATCCGCCCGGACCTCATTCGTCCCACTGTAAATACCAATCGACTGCTTCACCATGCTGGAATGGTAACAGATTCGTGGCGACTGCGTGTGATCCGCAAACGGCATCAGGCTCGCACAGATCCCCAGCATCAGGCAAGGATGAATCTCACACAGATCATGATCCATCGTGATGTCGCGTGGAAACATGGCCACCACTTTCTGCTCCAGTTCGTGCGAATCCATCCACACGATGCTCCCCCGCCGCACCAGACCATCCCAATCCCTTTCCTTCAATTCTACAAGCGATGGCATCCGGCTCGCAATAAAGAACGGACGGATCATGCGACCCTCGTCACAATACACCCTCAATTCATTCTCTTCCAGCGTAAACGAGACATGCATCGGGATCAACTTCTGCTGATTCTTGAGATAATCCAGGCGACGGTAGGCCTCTTCCCCATCGTCGATCAGGCCCATCCAATTACCATTCAGGAAGACCTTGATCCATGGTGTCCGATCCATGAACTTCTTGAAATCGGTCTCGATCCCGGGAAGCTTCTCCAGGATCATCCTCATAAAGATGGGATCGACACCCGTGCTCACCTCGGAGATGAGAGAAAAATTCTTGACAATCCCTGCCGAGCTTCCCTCGGGCGTCTCGGAGGAACAGATGAAACCGATCTGGGTCGGATGAACCTGGCGGATCTTGGTATTGCGTCCCTCTTTCCCGATGGGAATCACGATACGGCGGAGATGCGAGAGCGTCGAATTATACGACATGCGGCTCAGCACCTGGCTCACACCGGTGCGGATGTAATTCGATTTGGGGATGCCCCAATTCCCGGTCGAGAAGCAATGGCGCAATCCCATTGTGATCACATTCAGTTTAGAAATAATCGTCAGAATATCCAATCTCTTGATGAGCTGTGGCACGATGGTCCGGATGAAGCGCTTCCAAAGCGTCCGGAACAAATCGCCCACCAGCACCCCCGCCACCTCCACCCTCTTGTTGGAAAGATGATCTCGGTCATCCAGCGGGCGCACCCCCGCATGCGTCAGCAGCATCTTTCCACACATGTGGCCCAAGAACAGGATCTTGTGCATCTCGCCACTGGAAATTCCCAGGTGAGGAAACACCTCGTTCATCAGGATCTGCTTCACATACATGATCCGACGCTCCCTCGACACCACGTGAGTCGCGAATTGTGCGATATGATGAATGGCCGTCTCCTCGTTCTGGATGATCATCGCGTCCTTGATGATGCTCTTGATCATCATCTCGATCTCTGGATTCTTAATGTCGATGTTCTTGCGCAGGATCGCATCGATGGTGGGGATGTCGCAGCCGTAGGCCACAAACACAAATCCCAGCGGCACGTCCTGGGAGATAAAGGGAAGACCGACCATGATCCGCTTGCTGTTCACACAGATCTTCATCTGGATCAGCACTGAATGACCCGTTTCCTCCGACATGCTCCGTATCTCCGCCACCATCAGGTGCTTTTGGTCCGTATTCTTCTTTTCAAAGATGTAGACCATGTTGTAATTTGTCCTCTCCTGAGCGACCAGGACGCGCTCCTTGCCCTTGATGATGAAATATCCCCCCGAATCATTCGCGCAATGTCCTCTTGCGATCCGTTCCTTCTTGGAGAGCAGCGAGAGGTTGCATTTAGAACACCCCACCATGATCGGGATCCTCGCAATCGGGATCTTGACATAGGACTTCTCCTCCAGGACCGTCTCACTCCCGTCCTCCTCCGATACGGTATAGTGCCTGGTAAAGATGTTGATGGAAAGTGAGCTCGAATAGGTCAGATCCCGAAGGAGCGCCTCGCTGGGAAGGATGTATTGGATCGCCCTTTTCTCATCCACAATATAGGGCCGGTCCACAAACACCTGCCCGAATTCTACCCTAAAAAACTCATTCTTCTTCAGCATGACCTCGATCTGGGGCTCCTCCTCGATGATCTTGGCCAGCCGGTGCGTCAGAAAAAAATTATAGCTGCGTTTCTGAAGATCCGCCGCATCATATTGGGCAAAAAAGGACTTGAGCAATCCCATCACCCCATCTTCATAGTCAGAGTCCATTCTCTTTTTGTATTCTTTTCTATGTATCTCCATTTCTCCAAAATCATTTTTCAGAAAAAGTGTGTATATAAATTTTTATGTTTTCAAAAATTTATTTTTGGATTTCATCAAAGAAAAAAGGTTAGGTTTGTTGTTGTTGCTGCTGCTGTTATATTGTTGATAATATTTTGTATTCTGTCGCTACTGTCGCTGTTGTTTGTTGTTTTGTTTGTTTTTTTGGTATCGATTGTGCTTGTCGTAATTGTTGTTCTTTTTGGTATTCTTCATACAAATCATCAAGTTTTTTAGAAGTAGGTATATGAAACTCTGGATAAAATCCATCGGATTCATGCATAATACTATACTTTCCGAATTTTATGACAGGGAAACTATGAGAGGCATCTTCGAGGCGATCTTTAAAATTTTTAAGATCTAAGTCTGGAAGTTTTCCATCAGGTAAGGTGGCGTCGCGGATCAATTTCTGTAAATCGGTAAGGTATTTTATATGGTTAATCCGACTATCATACTCTTTTCGTAGAGTTCTTTGCCGGATACCTCTATGACTCATTAATTTGTCAAGCAATTGATTTTGTGGTATCTTTGCAAGACCTTGTTCTATAGAATTTTTCAATGTCGATTCTTCTTTTCGATCCTTCTTTGATTTTTGATGTTTAAGTGTCGTGATCAACATTTGATAGATGGTGATCATCGCAAGAGAAAATCCATTTCGTTCATATAATGTTAGTAAATGACGTAGTAAAATATTAAAATAATATATCCAGTAATCAGCATATTCTTGGGGATCATCATAATCTTTTACTAGACATGCGGATATTTGTGATAAACTATTCTCACATAAACGTATCGCAAGAAGATCATTCTCTTTCTTTGTCATTTTCCACTTCATAAAATCATCCAGCATGAATATAACCTGGACTAATACTAATCTAAGAGATGATATATCATTATTGGTATATGTTTGTAATTTTTCAAGTAATGCTTTCATGTAGTTTATTTTCCAATCATCATCCACTACCATTACTTGTAGTATATTGCTCATATATCCTTTAAATAAATTATTTAAAAAGTTATCAAGATCCTCCTCAAGATCTACACTTGATATTTTTTTTAGTAATTGATTTTTTTTTTTTTGTGATAATCCTTTTATATTTGATTTAAAAGTTTGTGACATTTCATCAACATTCTTGGCCGTTTTAATTTCCTGAATTTCCATTACTTTCTTTTTATATATTATCGATTTTTTTTTTGTAAAAAAAAATCAGCTCAAAAGTCCATAAGAAAATAGAAAAAAATATAATAATAAATACATACACAATATGAAGGAGATGATGATCGAGGGGTGGGATTATACCACGGCGCCTTGTCGCACGCCCGACAACCCGGTTTTTTACTTTATTCCTGATTACCAATGGATCTCTTACCTCAATTTCAATGGACCTTTCAATATCCCGGTCAAGGTGGAAAACACTGGGAAATACGATGGTGTCTATTGGATCCGGATGGATCAGCAACCTCATACCGATTGGTATGCCGGGTTCCTTCCCATCACTTTTGATGGCTATCCTCCCTCTCTCGGGACTGTCCGTCTCCATATCCCTCCCACCAATCTTGTCGAAGACAAAGACTACATGTGCGGTGTGCATTCGTGTGTCCGGAATGGATGCTGCTAAACGCTAGATCTGGAAGCGTGTATCGGTGGAATCCAGTCCTGTGCGCCTCTTGTAAAAATCATAGAGCTGTGCGTCGCACTGCGCTGGGTGGGCGTTGCAATTTGCATGATTCTGGACCGCCTCCTTGCTCTGTTCGTAAAAGGGGAAATTCGTGGGTTCTTTCAGGGTCTGGAACTTGAGCCGCCAGAGGTCAAAATCACAGCTCTCATAGTGAAGTATCATCGCCATCTTCTTGGGAACACGGACCGACCGACCACGGAAGGAATGGACACCGAGCGGTGCCGGATCCTCGATATCGATCTTGGTCATGCTCTTGCCGTTGCCATAGCCTCGACAGGGGCTGTCGTAGCAGTCATGGAACCAGGATGTTTTTTCAAAGCACGTCTTGGATTGTGTATCCTTCGTATGAGGATACACCGCCTCGACATTGTCAAAGACGAGGTAATCCCATTCTCCGTTCTTGACATCCTCCATTTCGCGCAGCATCCCCTGCAGCCCGGCAGCGCTCACATGAAAGAGCTCATCGTCGTCAATATGCAGAAGGTAATCGATGCTCTCTTCTCGGGCGGTCTTGATGGCCTCTTCCACGAGGAATTCCTGTCTCGCCATCTGCGCGCCCATCGGAGACACCTCCTGCTCCAACACCTTGACCTCTCGATATTTATGCAATTCTTTCATGGTCGTTAGGATTTTATCGCCCTCCAGCCTCAGATAGATCCTCGAAAAGCCAATTTCCAGATGATATTCCACCCATTTCAATAAATCATTGGAACAACGCGTCATACAGACAATCGCCACATCCATTCTATTTATTTTTATTGCGATAAAAATAACACGTTGTAAAATTTAATTTATACTGAAATCTCATCGGACCAACACTCGTAGAGGATGGGCACGGCCGTCTGTATCAATTGCTGCACCACCCGGGCATATTCTCGGATCTCCCACTGCGCGTGACTGTCCAGGCGAAGATCCAGGAAGTTCATCACCGCCTGGAAACTACAGGTCCAGATGGTTTCGGTGTAAAGACTCAGCGGCAGAACCAGCCTCGCCTCTTCTTTGGCCACACCACGTTCAATCAGATCGTGATAAACGGTCATCGCATGATCGACCGCATCCTGGTAGAGCGCCGCGCAATCCTCTTGCTCGTCCATCACACCCCCGCTTCCCTGCTTGCTATCCTCGGATTGCCGACGCCAGACATCGGGTTGGTAGATCTCTTCCATCACCACATACCGCCCCGAAATCTCGTTCCAGGCATGAAAAGGCGCATACGATCCAGCGGACCATTCGGCACCGATCACGTGCTTATACCACTGCCTCATGACCATCTCGGGCGCCTTGATGTGGAAACGGAACATGAGATGGCGGAAGGGAGACTGGTGTTTGTGCCGGATCAGGTAGCGGATCAGCCGGATGTCGCGATCCTCCAACACCTCCACCTGCTTCCCAAACGAGACCCGGGCACAATTCACCACAGTCTTTTCATCCCCAAACATCTCCTGTAATTCCACAAACCCCTTATCAAGCACCGCAATCTTTTTGTCCTCGGACATTCTTATATTTATTTTTTCTACACATGCATTCGATTAAATCATTTTTTTTACATATAATAAAAATGCAACAGCAACAGCAGCAACAGCAGCAACAGAAGATCGAGATACCGGCCTACGTGCCAGGGGGATTTTTGAGCAAAAGACTGGAAGAATCCGAGGATAAATATAACTCACGATTTATTCGATATTTTAAATATAATGCTATGCCAGCAGGTGAACAAAAGAAGGAGGAATGGGAAAAAATTGTCAAACAACATGAGGATTATGTAAAGGCTGCTCAAAGACTCGACAAGGCGGCGACAGCGGAGGAAAAGAAACGAATCAAACAGCAACAACAACAACAACGACGTGCTGCAGTCGAAAAGGCTCTTACTGAGATAACAAGAAATTCATCAGAAAGCGTGGTGTCTTCTTCCACCACAAGTAGTCCTCAATATAAAAGAAGAGGTCGACCATCAAAAAACAGCATGATGTCTTCCATGGCGAGCACTGCTAGTGATAGTCTGTCGAGTGTTAGTCCTCAACCTAAAAGAAGAGGTCGACCAAAAAAAAACATGATCTCTTCCACAACTAGCACTGTGCCAATTCCTCAGAGTGCTAGTGATAGTATGATGGAAGGAGGAGCATCCACAAGTAGTCTGTCGAGTGTTAGTCCTGAACCTAAAAGAAGAGGTCGACCACCAAAAAACATGGTCCCTTCTACAACTAGCACTAGCACTGTATCAATTCCTGAAACTGCTGGTGATAGTATGATGGGAGGAGGCGCATCACAAACAGAGCCTCCAACAAAACGTAGACGATTTATTGCAAAAAATGATTATGATACACCTCAAAATCTAGAAGCTGCCTTACAACTCAGTCTACGTCAATTCTAATAATCTGAAGAAGCCAAGAAGAGGGCATAACTATGGCTATATTTCATAAGAAGTTTACAAGTCTTACGAAATCACAATTGGGTATCTAACAACATGATTCCTCTTAGATAGAAATCATGGTGGCAGCAGAAGAAGATAGGATGACCCCCATCGGGGAGATTTACATGCGGATCCAGAAAGACATGGACCGGCAATACAAGAATGCGGTGGTGCTGATGGAGATCGGCAAGTTTTACGAAGTCTACACCTTTGAGGTAGGGGGTGAGGAGGAGATTGGGCGGGCGAAGGAGGTGAGTCGTGTGTGCAATATTATTCTGACAAGGAAGAATAAGAGCTTGCCTGTTTCGGGAAGCAATCCCCATATGTGCGGCTTTCCGAGCCATAGTCTGACTAGGTATGTCTCTCACCTGGTGGAGCATCAGCACACGGTGGCGGTCTATGAGCAACATACGGAGCGTGGGGTGGTCAAGAGACAATTGAAGGGCATCTACAGTCCTGCCGTCGTGATGGAAGAGGAAGAAGGGATGGGGGATGACCGGGATCGTGGTGTGATGTCGATCCGGTGCGAGCCGACCGCCGAGGATTTGTGGATCGTGATCTTTCTCTACATCAACACGTCCACCGGGATGATCCATTGTGAGGAGCAGTGTATGGATGCGCGTGAGGCATCGGCCTATGTGCAGAGGATCCTGGACATGTTCCGGCCACAGGAGGTGCTCCGTCGCGCGGCGGCACCGGTGGCTGATTGTGGTGGTGAGATGATGATGATCCATGACATGCCTGACGAATGGGCGGGAGAGAATCGCAAGTATGTGGAATTGGAGTATCAAGAAAAGGTGCTGGGACAGGTCTTTTTACGTGAAGAGACGATGCTCTCCTGCACAGAGAGCCTGGGATTGGAACGGCATCCGGACCTGGTGCCAGTCCTGGTGCACCTTCTGGATTTCCTCCGCGCGCACCATCCTCTTGCGGTGTTCAGGCTCCAGCCGCCCCGATTCGAGACCAAGACTGAAAAGGTCTTTTATAGCGCGAGGGCGCTCTATGATCTGGACATCTTTCCTAACCAGCCGTCGCTCTTCCATTTGCTCAATGACACCAAGACACAGGGAGGAGGTAGACTTTTGCGCCGATCACTCTTCTCCCCGATCCACGACGAAACGATGCTGGCGCGGTGCTACGATGAGATTGACGCGCTCCTCCCGCTCGTGGAGACGATCGATCTGAAGAAACGACTTCAGTATCATATGATGGATGCGGATCATCAGATGCGGCGGGTGGTGATCGGGAGTATCGGTGTGCAGGCGGCCTATCGCCTCCTGCGCTTCCTGATGGATGTGAGGCTGCTGCTGGAGGATCTGCCTGCTCTTTTTCTAAAGGACGAGGTTCAGGGTCAGAAAGGATTGTGGGACGGCATGGAGCGCGAGGTGCTGGATCGATGGGACCTGCACTTCATGCAGACATGGCGGTCCTGGGAGGCGGGTGGGATCTGGCGGGTGACCCCACCGGAGCTCATGGAGAAGGAGGCGGAACTGTTGCGAGAGGATGCCGAGGTGAGGCAGTGGATCCGCGAGCGATTCGGGGAGGATATGGTCGGTCGGTTGGTGCTGAGCGAGGAGGAAGCGCACCTGCAGATCACCAAGAAGATGGCCAAGGACGTGCGATGTGAGGGTGTGCACCTTAAGACGATGAGCAGCGGCATCCGTGTCCAGCACGCCCGCCTCGATCGGTATTTCATGACAAGGCGGTCCATCCTCCATTTTCTCGGTCAGACGCGCCGTGCGATCTTTCAGCGGGACCTTCGTGAATTGATGAAGCAAGATGTCATGCAATTTTTTCTGAACTTTATCGCGAGACTGGACGTCGTGCTGTGCCATGCCCGGAATGTTAAGCGGTATCGGCTGACGCGGCCGGAAATGGTCGAGAGCGGCCTCCAGATGACCCAGGTGCGCCATCTGATAGTGGAAGAGGCAAATCCTGGCTCGAGGTTTGTGCCGAACGATGTGGACCTTACCGCGCGTCGAGGCATCCTGCTCTTTGGCCAGAACAGCGCGGGCAAGAGCACATTGATGAAGAGCGTGGCAGTGGCGGTCCTGATGGCACAGTCGGGTATGTTTGTGCCGTGCGAATCCATGGCGTGGAAGCCGGTCCGCTCGGTCTTTACCAAGATCGGTTCCAGAGACAACATCTGGAAGGGGAAATCGACCTTTATCACCGAGATGATGGAATTGCGACATATCCTGGAGCGATCCGACGAGCATTCCCTGATCCTCTGCGACGAGCTGACGTCGGGCACAGAGACCTTTAGTGCGACGGGGATTGTGGCCAGCACGATACAGAAGCTTGCGGAACAAAGGAGCTTCTTCATCATGACGACACACCTCCATACACTCAAGCGGTTCGAGGACCTCCCCGTCCGGATCATGCACATCGGCATGTCCTATGAGAATAAGAAGCTGGTCTTTGATCGCCTACTGCGAGACGGGATGGGAAAATCGATCTATGGCCTGGAGATCGCCGAGTATCTGGGCTTCTCACCGGAGTTTGTGCAGAGGGCCTATGATTTCCGTGGCCGATTGGAGGAGGAGCCGATGGCCATCATTCCCAACAAGCGATCAAGATACAATAAGAAAAAGATTGTGGACCGGTGCGAGAATTGCGAGTCCACCAAGGAATTACACACCCATCATATTCGTCCTCAGGCCGATGCTGATGAGGAGGGTTATATCGGAACGCACCATAAAAACACCCTACACAACCTGCAAATCTTGTGCCGCACCTGCCACGAGGCGGAGCATCACGACCTATCAAATAGGTAATACCAATCGCAGATCCATTTCAGGTATCTGGGTTTATTGTCTTTGCATCGTTGTTTCCGGGTCTTGAGTGGTGGTGTGAGAAGAGGTTGTTGTAAACCTTGTTTACTGATTATTCCGCTTTGTTGTTGTGATAAAATATTTCTCATGTCTTGTATAATTTGTTCCCAATTCAATCGGAGACGAGTTTCCAAGACATGATGGACAAACGTTGCAAATCGAGAGCGGAATTGACTCAACTCCTGTGATTCACCTCGTTGTCTTAATGGTATCATGAACATGAGAATCATGATCATACTATACAATAAGGTGAATTTTGCCAATGATATTATATTAAGATCGGATTGATTATATGGAGGTGTTCTATTTAATCTTTGAATAGTTGAACGAACTGATAAATCTGGGAATGTCTTATTGAATGCAATATTGTAGACGCTGTTTTCTGCTCTATAACTTTTACTTCGTCGAGAATAATAGTTATATGGTATACCATTCCCGAATAATTGTGTGGGTGTTGCATCCGGTTCTATACTAAAAACAGACGGATCTTTCTCCAATTTATTAAACGTAAGATCGATCAATTTTAATTGATATGTGTTTGGATCTACGACGGTATTTTCAATCTTGGTATCGGAAATATAATAACCACATTGATCGATGAGAAAGAATCCATCTTTCAGGATTGTAATGATGGAGGTTAAAAATACCACAAGTTCTTTTATAGTAATTGTAGTCTGTTGTTGATAAAATTTTAGCAAATCCATACCACCGTATTCTTGAATCTCGAAGTAGTAGTATGAATCGTTAAATTTTTTAGAATAAGGCCAGACTCCAAGCGGTAGGATAAAATGTTCCAACAACAATGTATCATCCTCCAATTGTTTCCCACATTTCTCCCTCCAAACATTCTTGGTAAAGGGTTTAGGTATTGTATAATGTCTTTTTCCTGAGATCATATGAGATTGGATCTGAGATATCTTGATGACATATTGTTTATCTGGATGGAGCATAGATTCAATATTAGGCTCGATCGGTGCGATTTTTGCTTCGATCTCTGTCTTGGAATAAGGACCGTAAACAGTGCCAAATCCACCTTTTCCTATGACCTTGGATTTATTTTCAAGCAGATTTCTCCATGCTCTTTGTGACGACTGCATTTTTTATTCTATGATATAAAAAATGGAAAAAAGGGAAAATGCACCACCGTGCTCAACCTCTAAAAACTTGTTGATCTATAAATTGATTCTTGATTGGATAATAGGATTCTTATATTTTCTTCTTCTAACACTTTTTTTTTTATTATTTGTTTGTTTCTCGTGTAGCCATGACGGTTAGAAAAAATTCACATTACAGGTTTATTCCCATCAATGTTTACTTTCCACCACCGCCAAAGAAACCAATTCCAGATCCGCCGCTTTTATGGAAAAACGAGTATGAGATCCAGTATCGATCCCATCGCAACAATGAGATTGATTTGCAGCTTCATTTCCGCATCCATCCATTATGGCTTGCTCTTCGGCTCAAGGACGAGGAAGGATTGGCGTGTTCAATTGACAAGGACGGATGGATTGGTGTTTACGCACCGATGGGTCGTCGTTTCTCCCTTCCCAAGCATATTGATACACTCAAGGCTCTTCTCCGCGCCCTTGCTCACATGTATCAGAATCCACAAACCTATCTGTGCATGGATACAATGACGAGGGTTCTTTGTGTGCTCCGTGAGGACGACGAAAATACACCACAGGTCGATGCCGAGCAGAACGTTTATCGATTGTGCGATATATCTAAAAATTGAAGGTTGATTTTTTTTTGAAAGAATAAAAAAAAGAAGGGATCAAATGCAAACCATCCAGCGTCTGGCTCTTTCCTTTACCGTATGGAATCTTGTGCTGATCGGCCTCCTCCTCTTATGGCACAAGAAAGTGCTTCTTTACTGTTGTTGGTATAATTCTATACTGATTGCCTTGGTAGTTTGTATCTGTTTTGTCCGTTTTTCCAGGAAAACGATCCGTAATTATTATTCCAGCCTCTTTCCGTTCTTGCAGAGAAGATACGATCTCATTGCTCTTTTAGACTTTTTGATTCACTATGCCCCATTCCTTTTTCTCACTGTCTTGGTAACGATCCACTGGAAAGAATCCATCATGGTAAAAATACAGGGTCTTTTCTTGACTGCCTTGATTCTCTCTCTCTACGGCACGATCACCTATTCAAAACTCCCCGTCATTTATTTCCCCTTTTCTTCCAAGTGATTTTACGGCGGTGTAAAGATTGTCGATATCCAATCATTATTAACAAAATAATCACTTGCATTTGTTAATGGTCTCTCCACCGAGGGCGATTTGAACGCCCGACCTGCGGGGCTACAACCCGTTGCTCTGCCAACTGAGCTATCGGTGGGCTCTTTTTTTATTATAAAAACGACTTTCTTTAGATCATTTTCTTTTTTGAGACGAGTAGGGGTTAAAAATATGAAATGTTCTTAATCTTCTATTCTTCAAACATACTTTATCTACAAAGGATGTTTGAAAATACAGAGAACAGACATGGATGAGTATCCCAATAACATTTGGTGTATCGTAATATATTGCTGAATCCGTAGAGTTTGTCGATAACAAAAAACGATTTGAAGTATATGTTCTAGAAATGCAACCGTAAATACAGTGGCAATAATATATTGTTTTTGAATGAATAATAGGATACTTAAAAAGAAGAGGATCACTACTTCTCCTAGATCAAAGATAAAAGATCATTTCAATTTGTTATTGATAATCCATACAAAACTCTATTTTTATTTTTAATAATAAATAAACAATAATGAAAAGAAGCCTGGTGCCTCCAAAGTATGTTGATTATTGTGAAGAAGAAGATGCTCTAGAGCTACCCCCTGGACTTTTTTATCACTATCACATCACACGGTGGTTATCCTACACATGCTTTCCTCGATTCCAGTCTGGAAAATTCCAGGTGGAATTGGATGCCGAAAAGAGCAGACAAAAACATAAGGAGGACAAGACATCCATCGAGGTGAATTCCATCACGGAGCCGCTCTATCGGAATCTCGCACCCCATCTCCAGGCCGATTTCCATGTCTGGATGCAGCAGATGGATGGCTATCTTTCCTCTCTGTCCACGCGCGACAAATTTGCCCTCCTGGCCATGACGCGGTTCTCCCAATTCCATGTTCAAGAATGGCTGCTAGAAGATTCTTGTCGGATCCTCCATGGCCGTCTCGTGTCTTGGAACCGTCTTACCAAGATGAGAGGTTATTTGCCCATCTTTTTCCCGCTTCTGGATCGCATTGATGCGGGCGAGATGGAGAATGTAGACATGCAGAAATGGCGGCGTCTCCGGCGCGTGCGGTCGCGTTACCGTTTTGTCCTAGAGCACATTCTCCCAACACTTTCTTACGAGAATACGGTTGCCTGTGTCGCCGCGCTCGCGGAACAGGTCCTTGCCATCTTGCGCGGCGCTCCGCCCACAAAGTGCCGTCTCCTACTCTATCGTGGCGTCAAGGTGGATCATATGCCGGGCAAGGCATTTGTCTCGACAAGCCTGGATCCGTTCCACACGCTGCGCTACATGGAAAAGGCGGGAGGAGGGCCGTGTTGCCTGATGCGGATCCTGGTGCCACGTGGATCGCACCTCCTTTTCTTGGCGGGATTCTCGAGCTTTGAGGGCGAACAGGAATTCCTTCTGCCGCCCGCACGCTACCACAAGACACGAGAAGACACCGTCCTTATTCCTGATCTGGAACAACAACATGGTAAGAATCGATGTCCTCAACGAGGCCGACGAGTCCGCATCCTGGATCTCATTATGAGATAGATGATGATGATAAATTTTTTTTTTTATTCACCGAATAAAAAACAAACAAGATGAAGTATGAAATGGCCATGTCGTTCCTCGCCTTTTCCTTCTTTTTTATGATGGTCATGATCCTCCAGTATGCAAAACCAGGTCCTCGGCGCCGGAACAATCTGATCTTTCTTTCCGTGATTGTCTTTATGAACGCGTTGATGTGGGAGCTCTATCATTCCAACAACAACAATGAGAAAGATAAAGAATCGGCGATCCCATGGCCTTTCTGGATCCTTTACGCCACGATGCTCTCTTATTTTATCCGATTTGCATTCTTGGCACAGTGAGTGAATCATATATTATGGATAGACTGTTTTATCAATTTCTAATTTAGACCTCGTGAGAAAAATGATTCCTATTTTCTTTTTTCTATAGAATTACATAAAAAGCACAAATAAATCTAATAATGATTTCTTACCAGATCAAATCACAGGATGGATAATCTACCTATGGACATTGTTCGTCATATCTACGGATTTGGAGCGGAGCATCGGGAGGCGTTGAGGGCTGTTCACCATCAATTCCAACATATGTTTGATGCGTATATTTGGTTCGCCGAGAACTACGACGAGGGAGACGGAACAGGTGGTTGTCAGTCTCTCGTGACCTGGGAGGAAAAATTTGAAATGAAATTCAATGATGCCTGGGATACAGTTCTCTATCGTATCAACATTACGGAGGGAGGGTTCTATTTAATTGCAAGTAATCTATAAAAAGATTTAATTTGAAATTAAATTTGGAATCATCAGAAAATACGCACATGTAAGGGGTGGATTTTTCAAGCATGTCGTAGTTTTAATCGAGGCTCGTTCACAATAATAAGATGGGCGGTGTGTAATTTCCCGTTTCGGAAGAGCATCTCGCATATGGTTAGATAGTAAATGTAGGATCGGACAAGATGAAGAGGATATTTCTGCTGGCCTTTTTCGTTTTTCCAGGATAGAATCTCGGGTGTGCGTGCCACAAGCTGCTGGCGCCACGTCAACAGTGTCTCGGCATAGTGCTGTCCACCAAAGTATTCTACGTGCTCTACCTGCATCCCATTCACGGTGATCTCTTCTTCTAACCAACCCAGGCATGGAATCTGTCCGCCAGGAAAGATGTGCGCCGTGACATAGCTCGGAATATCTGGGAATCCGGAATCTACTTCTCTGCCCTGGATGATGGTATGCAACACCATCCTCCCCCCAGGTTTCAGTGTAGTGTGGACGACTTGGAAGAATTTATTGTAATTCTCCGCGCGCACATGTTCCATCATCCCGATCGAGTAGATGGCGTCATATTTGTTTTCCTCTGACAAATCCCGGTAATCCTTGATCTTGATAGTCCATCTAGGATTCTCCTTGGAAAGATGCTGGGCGCTCTCGTATTGTTTTTCAGAGAGCGTGATGCCTGTAACATGAGCACCTGTTTCACGGGACACATAATCACCAATCTTTCCCCATCCGCACCCAATATCCAGTATATGAGTATCCTTCTTATTCTTCTTCAGACTCATTTTTCGTATGATGATGTCAATCTTATTTTTTTGAGCCTCGGATAAAGAGGTAGTCGACGGCGACCAGATCGCACAAGAATACGCTTGGAAGGGATCGGTAAGAAAAATATCGTAAAAGTCATTGCCCACATCGTAATGATGCTCGATATTCTTCTTGTCCTGCTGGGGGGAGAAATATCTCGAGGTAACTCTAGAAAACCATGACGGCTTCTGGAAAGACGAGGGGGATCGATTCGCCTGGATAAGATCAGAAAATAATTGGGAAAGATCTGGACTGTTCCAATCCCCCTCTACATACGATTCTCCAAGTCCTACCTCACCCCGTGTCCAGACACGATTCACCATTCCTTTTTCATTATGGATTGTGATCAGCGAAGGATCGGAGATGGATTGATTCAGCACACGGAACACAAAATATCGCTGAACGGGATAAGGGACCATGGAATGACGAGAGAGCAACATCATCACCATGGTCATGATGATCAATACCAAGATGATGATGATACATGATATTATGACTATTCCATTCATGTTCTTTATTTTTTTATTATTAAATTTTTTACAATAAATAATAAAAATGTCACAACAGACTCAACGAGGTGGAGGTGGAGGTGGTGGTGGTATTAATCCACAGATTCTAGCAAAGTTTAAAGCAGCAAAAGATACAATTGATAAGACGCACGATAATGTGATCCTTGATTTAAACCCACCAATTTCTATACATTGGGATCCTGATAAAATAATAACGAAATTAAATAGCATATTAGGACCAATAAAAATTAACAACGTTTATAAAGATGATGATGATTCTAGGGACATCGGAGAGTTAGGGATTATACTTTTGTTTACATTGAATACAGCTGGTCAGGCAACTTCTATCAAATTGGCATCACCTCAATCAAGTCCAGTTCGAATAGAATATTTGATGAGATTAAAAATATTCACAGATAGATTGAATGATTTAAAATCTAAACTTTCATATGAGATAATTCAGAATTTATTCAGCAATAGCAGCAGCAGTAGCAGCAGCAGCAGTAGTAGCAGCAGTAGTAGCAGCAGTAGTAGCAGCAGTAGTAGTAGTAGCAGCAGTAGTAGCAGTGCTGCTTTTGCTTCTACACATGGTGGTGCTCTCCGTAGTGGTGGTGGTGGAGGTGGTGGTGGAGGTGGTGGTGGAGGTGGTGGAATGACACAACAACAATCAAGTCTTAAAGAAAAGATTTATAGAGCATGGGAACAAACGAATACAGAACATCGACAACGTGATTGTTTGCGTTACCCCCCTATACAACTTGATATAGAAAGTTTGAAGAAATTATCAGTGAAGAAGACATTTGACACTGTTTTCCAATCATTGAAACAATCTGAATTACGTCAATATGATATCCAATATAGTTCTGAAGAGGATCTAAAAACAAAAAGTGGTGACCTCGATAAATTGATTTCCCCTGGATGTTGTATGATCTATGGTAATCTATCAGGACCGGTTGGCACAAAATTAGATTCATATATTGGATGTCGAGTCATTAATTTTCAAGAACAACAACAACATTACTCACCGGATGTGATCTTTTTAAGGAAAATGAAAATTTCGAAGCAAAAAAAGTCTCCCGCATTATTGAGATATATGCTCCAGTGTCACCTCCGCCAGAATTCTTTTGACAAACATATGAATCCGTATTTTTATCATTTGGACACATTATTTCATTTTATAGATTTAAGAACTTTTATTGCCTTTTTATTAATTATATTGAAAAAGGAACAAAAAATAGATTTTGATGTTGATGATATCGTTAAATACAGGCAATGTATACCAATTGCATCTTTATCTTTATACAAAGGAATCATTATGCGTCTCAATGAACTTTTTTATACGAAACCACCAGGACATGGTTGTTGGAAGATTGAGGATATATTTACAAAACATGAAGATTGTTATAATCCAATATTTACTGAAGAGACCAAAAAATTTTGGTTTCAAAAGATTATCCATCTTGAATTATTTCAACAATTAATAAAATGGTCATTTGATTGTTGTTATGAGAGACCACAATGTGATATTCCATTTTTGGAAACAGAAATAACTAGACAAGAATATATAATCAATATGTTTTTAAAAAAATATCCAGATTTCCCACATGAACTTAAAGAGTACTTAGTTTTTCCCATTATTAAACGGTATGAAATAGAAAGAAAGATCATTGATATTCTATCACTCTATCCAATCATTCAATGGGATCCTAGGATTTATGATTATTCAGACAGTATCTTAAAATCCATTCGAGAAAATTTTCAAGGACTACCACAAAGTATCATTGATATCGATGAGGTTAAAGGCTTATTATTATCAATAGCAACTCTTCCTCAAAGATCACAACAACTTTTTGAATTACCTGGACTACAACAATTATTAGACAATCCGGAGAATATAGAAAAGAGAAGCAATGAAGAATTAATATACTTTTTATTAATGGCCTCAACAGTATTCACCGCCAGGTATGAAAGTGATATAATCATTAGATTAAAACATCCGATTTCTCTTCTATGGGATAAGGTGAAATTAGTAAATAAATTTAAACCCTTGATAAAAGAAGGAGTAGATTTAGAACTTAAAGATATTAATAAAGATGCACGACAATTTAAAAAGGATGGACATCCTATTACTATGAGAACTGCTGAAGATCATATTATTCTTTTGTTTGAAACAGACGAAGAAAATCATCTTCTTTCGATTCGATTAGCACATTTGGTGGGAGAAGAAAAAAAAATAATCCCAATGAAGATATACGATGAGCAAATAGAAAAATTAAAAAAAATAATTACAGAAGAAACAGTGAAATCACTTATTGATAGCAGTAGTAGCAGTAATAGCAGTAGTAGCAGTAGTAGCAGTAGTAGCAGTAGTAGCAGTAGTAGCAGTAGCAATACTGCTGCTTTTGCTAGACCCGTTTATCCTACATATAGTGCTCTCGGTGGTGGTGGTGGTGGTGTTGGTGGTGGTGTTTGTGGTGGTGGTAGTGGTAATGGAAATGGTGTAACAATAATTGTAGAGCCACCACAACCAAAAAAACAACAACCAAAAAAACAACAATCAAAAAGATTAGAGCCCTTATTAACACCACAACAACAACAAATACTAAAAAAATCGACTAAACATTTATCATTACAACCGTTACAACAAACGAAAGGTGACCTTCAACGTAAATATCTCCTGAAACAACAATTGTATAAGCGTTTGATAACAACACAAGGAGTTTCTTTACAACATCTCCAACCCTCTGATCAAGAAAATTATAGATTCATGCTTGAGCTATTTTCACATTTCTATAATCAATATGTGGTGGCTACGGATACTTTCAATAAGACTCATAATTATACTATTCAACAATTACGAACAGATAATGGACGATACTATCTCATCAATTATCTGAATTATATATTGAAATTGGAGCCTAGATCAAAAATTTTGACGTTATTATTAAAAAAATTTGATATTGAAAATTTTCAAAGTAAAAATATCGACACAAGATTAGAATTCTCTACATGGCTAACAAGACAATTAACAGAGCATCCTTTAATATTTGCACCACGTGCTGATGATAATTCGATCAAATTGACAAAGCAAACATTTTTGAAGGAAAAGTTAAAAAGTTTTCTTGGATGGATCTTATTTAAGATTAATGCATTACAACAAAAGAAAAAAATTAATGTTGGTGGTTCTAATGCTGCTATCGCCCGGCCCAGTGCAGCTGCTCTTCATGTCGGCAGTAGCAGTAGCAGTAGCAGTAGCAGCAGTGTAGGTGGAGGTGGAGGGGATGCTGATATCGTCCCGGCCAAAGCAGCTGCTCTTCATGTCGGCAGTAGCAGTAGCAGCAGTAGCAGCAGTGTAGGTGGAGGTGGAGGTGGAGGGGATGCTACTATCGCCCGGGCCAGTGCAGCTGCTCTTCATGTCGGCAGTAGCAGTAGCAGTAGCAGCAGTGTAGGTGGAGGTGGAGGCAGCCGTGTGACGGTTGCTCTTAAAGGTTCTGGATTTAAACCGGAAAATGTGTCAAGAGAACTTTCTGTTTTTATTTGGAATATTCAAAATCCTGACTTTCAAACTTTACAAAAACGACCAACAATTGTGGAAGATAAAATAGGTATATTATACAATCTCTTCGCACATACAGATTTTGGTTTAATTCAAGAAGTGCCTGTTGTGGATAAGACAAATTTTTATGTATTATTGGCAAGCAAAATTAATTCATCATCTCAATCTACTATTGAATTTGATTTTTTGGCTGTTAATAGACCACCACCGACCGTGATGGTGGATCCGGACTCGAGGAGTGCCACATGGTCACATATGCCACAACAAAATGCTCTGATGATTGTATACAAGTCTTCAAAATGGAAAGTGGTTGGATCCTTACCCTCAGATATTCGAACCAAGGAAAACATCGAATCCTCCATAACCCATGAAAAACCATCATCATCAGACGTCTATGTTAAGATTCATAAAAGTAATTTATTAGCATGCTTATTTCAAACTATCGAGGACTTTCCAATATTTGCAATTGTTATCAATGTTCATTTAACTCGACCACGTCAAATAGGACAGACGGGACAACAAGCGTTTAAGAATGCTATATTTCAAAAAATGAGAGAAATTGTCAAAGAATACATAGGAATTATATGTGAAAAAACCAAACAAATGCAGACCAGCATAGCATATTATACAGTTATCATGGGAGGGGATTGGAATCGATCAATACGAGATTTAGACTCAAACCTAATCGAACTTCCATCTTTGGTAAAAAAAAAATGGGAGTCTGTTCGCGTGCACAATCCAATTGATCATCTTCTCATCCTTGACTCAAGCCGAGGTGGAGGTGATTCTGTCATGATGCCACAATCATTTTCTTCTTCTTCAAGCCGAGGTGGAGGTGGAGGTGGAGGTGGAGGTGGAGGTGGAGGTGGAGGTGGAGGTGGTTATTCTGTTATGATGCAAGATTCATCTGTAAGGATAAGCGATCATTCACCTGGAATTTTTGTCAATGAGGTAAAGATGATACCCTTGGATTGCAGAACAGATGTCGGGCATGGTTGGTAACAGTCTCTATTATTTTTTAGAGGACACTGTGGAGAGACGGAAACTAAAGGTGGCCGAGATGCGCCGGTCGGTCGATTGTCTCCAGAAATGGAAATTGTTGGTGGAGATATTATTACCGGAGATGATGCTGGATTCATTGCCATCCAGATCAAAATTATAGCGCAGCGTCTCGCCGTTCGGAAGGAGGACGCGAAAGAAGAAATTGTCGGTGGGGGTCCATTTGATGGTCTGGGTTTGAGCGGAGACCATAATAAGGTAGCTGACAATGAGAGGATTGCGTGGATTCCCCACTGGACACATAAAGGTCACTTTGTCGGTATTGGGATTATTGGAATAAAGGATCCCATAATTAGAACCCGGGATGGAGGTATTGTAGAGCTCGATCATGAAATAGGGAAAAAAGGTCGGCAGGACATTAATACCATAGACCGGCTGATTGGGTAGAATTAGGTTGACTAGCGATACATCGTAACAGACTGGCTGCTTGTAAGAGACAAGGGGCATTGTGAGGCCTGTCGATTGCGTTCGATAGACCAGAAGCTCGACCGGCTCTCCCACCGCAATATGGACAAACGGTGAGAAAAAGACGATATTCTCCTGAACAGAAGATACCGAGAATAGGGCGGCGGCGATTGGTGAAATGGAGGGGATGTAGAGGATGTAATCACCGGGAGGAATGATGTGATTCAGCGCCACCGAGGATTGGACCGACGAGATGTAGAGGAGTGCAGAGGAATTGGCTCCCGACACAAGAGGAACAAATCCGATGGTATAATCCGCACCAGGGTGGATCACCGCAACATCCAAGATCCCTCCGGACGCATCGGTTCGTATCACAGTATACGTGGCGGGCAAGGATGCCGTGGAAGAGTCCGCCGTGACCACGTCTCCTACAGAGTAGCCACTCCCGGGTCGTGGGATCTCGTATTCCTGGATCGAATGGATGGAAGATACCGATGTTGCGACGTAGGCCATGATGTTGCTGCTGCTCCGGATCTGAAAGAGATCCCCATTATCATAGGAGGGCATGTCCGTCGCAAACGTCACAATGCGGAAATTACCCAGGATGGTTTGGATGGGCAGCACCCAGTTCTTGGTCACATTCTGAACAAAGAGTGTGTTGGTCGGGCCTGATTTCAAGAGAAAGAGGGGACTCTGATTCTCATTGGCCAGATTCACATAGAGATTGCTCCCTAGCAACAGGATCTCGTTTTTGGGATTGTAGCTCGGATTGATAATCTTGTAGCCGGGATTGGTCTGATCATAAAATTGGGGGCTGATCGGGTTCAGAAGTGTGATGGAATTCGTAGAGGGATTGTAAGAGATGATGAGCGAACCTACACCGCTAGAGTCCAGGACAAATTGGCAGCCAAAATAAAAGTTAAATTCGGATGAGGCATTGGCTGGATCCAGTTCGATGAGGAGTATGGTGAAGTCCTTTACATTGCCGGTAATCGTATCGTTTGGCACCGTCGTCGTGGATGTGCCGAGCCACTGGAAACGAGAATAGATGGTATTGGTGACCGAGTAGATGTTGCCTGCCGCAAAGCGGCCTGGTGTCGGATTCACAATCACCCCGAACTCCGAGGAATAGGGATATTGTTTTTGATCCCGGTAGGTCGAATCAACGTTCAGAAGATACTGCGACATATTTATGAATTGGATTGTTTTGTTCTAGATCGATTTTATTTTTCTGCAAATAAAATGTTTGTGCTTTAGATCGGTGCGGGTCCTTCGTGGCATGAAAACCACCATACATCATACGCATGGAATATGGCAATGGCGAGCAAGAAAACAATCACCATTGTATTGTTCCTTGCAAAATAGGGTCGTTTCATAAACGCAATGGCGATTACGAACAACAGACAGAAGGCAAAGGTATGGTATAGACTCTTGATCATGGTTTGTTTATTCTTTGGTGGAATAATAAAATAACCAATGACTCATTTTAATCACAAGCAATACAACGATCAGTATACAAAATGATACTCTTTCCACGTTATGATAGACCTGAAGTAATTCCTCCCGTGAACAGCCCATGGACTTTCGACAAAGAGGACAGGTGGAATGACGAGCAGACCATTTCTCGATACAATGAGTATGATACTTATGCTGGCAAAGAAGCACCTCTTCGTTCGAAGACGACATGGATTCCAAACAGATACTGCACGCTTGTTCCATAAGTAGTAATTATTGTATCGATTTGAAATTGTTTTTTTCATTTCTGTTTGGGTTCGATATGAAGGGTAATCATATGACCAAGGATTTCAATCTCAATGGTATCGACCGGATGCTCGAGAGTCGAAATGTGAATGGTGCGATTCTTTACAACATCTTCTGTCATGGTCGCAGCCTCCTTTTTGGAGGCGGTATTGCCCATCTTTTGTTTCTAATCCTATACAAGATTAATTCTTTTTTCTCCATGAAATAAGAGACGATGAAAATATTGAAATACATTTTGATGATGACGGCGACCCTAGCGATCACGGAGATGAGAATCGAGGATTGTCCAGAGTGGGTTCGAGAGAGCAAGAGGGTCTCGGATCTAGGGATGATCTCGGAGGCCGTGAGCTGGGACAGCGGCTACGAGCAACTCATCGGTTTTTGTGGCACATATGAGATGGTGGAAGAAACACACGGCATCTACGACACACGGATGCGCGTCTATGAAAATATCGGGACAGATGTCTCTGTCATCGTGTTTCGCCCTACACAACAGAATCCGGACGGTGGGAACATCCATGTCGATCGTCGCCTGGTTCCGTGTCGTCTCGCGGTTGGATGTGTGGGGAGGGTCCATGATCGATTCCAGCAGGCGTTTCTGGATCTCCTTTCCCAGTCCGCCTTTTCTTTTCCACAGGATCGTGAATATTATCTGACGGGACATTCGCTAGGTGGTAGCCTCCAGATTTTCATGGGTGTGCATCTGTGGCTGCATCACAATATCCTTCCCACCATGATGATCGGCCTCGCCGGTCCCTTTATTGGAGACGAGGAATTCACACAAACTTACCAGCATCCTCTCCGTGCTGCGATGGAAGAGCAATGGTGGCAGATCGAGACGGTCGATGATGCTTCCCAACGAGACGGCACGGTCGAAGGGTATAATACAAACCAGCCCCCTTTTATCTTTATTGATGAAACCAGCCTGTGTCTGCTCCCGATCGCCTCTCCGATTCCAGGCACGTATGGCATGCATGATCTCACGAATTACCGGGAAGGATTGTATCATTAATCCAGCACAGAACTATTCAATATTCACAATCGAAAATGGATAATAAAAATTTTTATAATAAACAATGTTTGATATAAAAATTTTGGAAAGTGAATTCATTCGAGGTCCAAGTATTTATTCTTACAAAAAAAGTGTGCTTAAAATTATTATTGACATTGGAAATCTCGAAGATCACCCTTCGAACCATTTTCCCGATTTGGGAGAAAAATTGAAGCATTACTTACCTGGTTTAGAAAATCATGAATGTGATGGAGGTTTCATGAACCGCATAAAAAAGGGAACGTATATGGGTCATATTTTGGAACACATGGCGTTGGAATTTCGAACCGTCATGACGATGTTGAATTCAGGTTTCGGGAGAACAAGAGAAATTCCAAACCGTCGGGGAGTCTATCGAATTACCATAAGTTGTTTCGATGAAAAATTTGGTCGACAATGTATAGAGGAAGCCAGACATTTATTACTTGCTGTTTTGAACGGACAAGAAAACAAGTATTGTTTAAAAACATCATTAAAGAACATTTACCGAGAAATGGTTCTGAATATTGCTACCATACATATACTTGATTATGCATACAATTTATCGTTACCAACCATTCTTCTTTATAAAAATCTGGTCCAATTGAATTATGGACATTCACAGAAAAGAATTTGGGCAGGATACGGTCATGATACGAGTCATATTAGTATTGACATATCGTCGGATAAAAACGAAACCAAAGAAATGGTTTCCATGTATATTAATGTTCCGGAAGGTAAAGTATGCACCAATCCATCGGAAGCTATTGAATTGTTAAAGGACGCAAAGGATAAATCTTTTGTAGTCAAACCTTTAGATGGTCAAGGTGGTCAATGTGTGTTTACCGATGTTACCACCAAAAAACAACTGTTGGAGGTATATCGTAAAATAGAATCAAAGGGATTTTCATCAATTTTAGTGGAAGAAATGTTGCAAGGCACACATCACCGAGTCCTTGTTCTTGGAAATGAAATTGTGGGTGTCCTAAAATCAAAAGAAGTATATGTGGAAGGAGATGGAGTATCCACAATACAACAACTCACGGATTCTCAAATCAATGGAAGGGTGGATACATTTCATCATTTTAATTATACAATAATTGAATATGACTATGTATCTTCTTCTTTCCCGCAGTATAAGTTCCAACTCGAAAAACATGGAAAAACACCCCACTCCATTTTAAAGAAGAATGAAAAAATAAGGTTGGGATATAATGGAACGTTTACGGGAAAAGATATTCTTGACGAATTGCATCCATTGACGAAAAAACAAATTCTCACGGCGGTTCATGCGATAGGTTTGGATATCGCAGGAGTAGATCTAATTGCCAAGGATATTTCCGTTCCATTGGATGAACAGGGAGGGGGTGTATGTGAAATCAATGCAAAACCATCTTGGAGTGATCATATTCTATATCCAAGTCGTATTCCTTTTGTCGAAAAGTTGGTGACTCATCATGTTGGGACTTCTTTCAATGTCATCCCTATCATTGGCTTAGTGGGAAATACGTTACCGTTTTCTTTTTTCAAAGAATTGCACAATGCACTAAGCACCTATCATTCTTTCCAGTATATAGGGTCGGCCTCCAAACATGGTGTCTTTGTGAACCTGCAATCGAATTTCATGACCAATGACATGTTTTATGATGAAGCACAAAAAGTGCTAATACACCCTGACGTCGATATTGCGATAATTCAATGTAATTTTCCTGACATGGAAAGAAATGGGTTACCTTATTTGAATAGTCGTATTCTTATTATTGATCATATGGATGATGATGATGATGATAATAAATGGATAGGCGTTCCAATGGATGCTTTATCTTCCGAGGGTATATTGTTTGTGAAAGACACGGTGAATATCAATCATAACCTCAAAAACTATTATTCGTATAAAAATACAACCCATTTAATGCAACTTTTCCAAAAAATAAAAATATAATTCCTATTAACAATTAAAAGGAATTATGGTAAAACATAAGCATATTATTTTATTATTGATTTTATTATTGATCATAATTTTTTTGATTTTTTGGTATTATTGGAAAAGAAAGAAGGAGGCTATTGTTTTTTCCGTGCTTCGAGGTCCAAATCAATGGTCTCTTCATCCGATTATAATCACAAGAATGAAGGTGGATATTATCCAAGTGCACCAACTTTTAAAACGAATTGGTTATTCAACGAATGATTATGGAACGTTAAAAAATGGTGATGTTTGGTTTCATTATGATATCCACAATGAAGAGGTAGGAAAAAAAGCATTAGAAATGGTCTACAATGACAAGGTTCAGCTTCCTTTATTAACCCAATTGCACAATGAAACAAAGTTGGGGATATCGACGAATATGATTGTCGATGTCGCCAAACATTATAAATTGCCGATTACCAGAATGAACAACAATAATTTTCTTATGTTTGGTTATGGTTCTCAACAAAAACGAATCATGGCCTCCATAACTCATCATACAAAACAAATCAGTGTGGATATTGCACAAAGTAAACATCTCACCAAACTCCTTTTACACAAAGTCGGAGTTCCCATTCCACATGGTGGAATTGTCCCTACCGCAAATGAGGCGTGGAAAGGATTGTGTCAAGTTCCGTATCACGTCGTCATTAAACCATTGGACAGTCATCAGGGAAAAGGAATTACAATCAACCCCAAAACACAACAAGAGGTAGAGCACGCATTTGAATTGGCGAAACAGTATAGTGACGATGTGATAATGGAAGAAACAATAGAAGGAAATGATTATCGTGTTCTTGTGGTCAATGGAAATATGATGGCCGTGGCGAAACGGTCACCGCCAATTGTGATTGGAGACGGGATTTCCTCGATTCAGCAGCTTATTCAACGACTCAATCAAGACCCTCTTCGACAACATGAACACAATGGAATGTTGACCTTAGTGACCATCGATGATGATCTTGTCCATGAAATTAAAAAACAGGGATTTCAAGATATTCAGTGTATTCCTGCACACCAACAGCGAGTTTCCTTACGACAACAAGCCAATTTATCGATGGGAGGCACTGCAACGTTTGAAGACCTGGATAACATTCACCCAGAAAATAAACGACTTTTTATTCTTACCAGTAAAGTTATCGGTTTAGACATTACAGGTATTGATGTGCTTTCGAAAGATTTGTCGATTCCCTTAACCATTCAAGGTGCGGTAATTGAAGTGAACGCCGCTCCAGGGTTAAGAATGCATTTGATGCGAAATAGTATTGGTAAAAGCATTATTCGATATTTATATCCTACGCTTCGTCAATCGCCTGTTATTCCTATTATTCCTATTATCGCGATCACTGGAGTAAATGGAAAAACAACGACGACGTTTCTCATCAGTCATATTTTAAAACAAGTATACAATTGTGTTGGAAGTGCGACAACCAATGGTATTTATTTTAATAATGAATTGATTCGGTCGGGTGATTGTAGTGGACCTCAAAGCACGCGCGCCATACTCCAACATCCAAAGGTGGATGTAGCCGTATTGGAGGTTGCCAGAGGAGGAATTATTCGTTCTGGCTTAGGATTCCAAGAATCCTCGGTCGGTGTGCTTCTCAACATTGGTCAAGGAGACCATTTAGGAATAGATGGAATCGAAACGATTGATGATTTATTTCGAGTCAAATCTACGGTGCTTAAAAGTATTCAGAAAGATGGATATGGAATTGTCAACGCGAATGATGAGTATATCCGAAGCCACGTGCCTTTTTCTTCATGTGCATCGAACCTGATATGGTATTCCATGGATCCTTCAAAGATACCTCCCGATTCAAAAAGATTTGTCACGCTTCACAACAATGTCATGGTGGTGATTGAAAATCAGAAAAAGGTGGTTTTCCAAATGAATGTGACCGACGCGCCTTTCACTCAAGATGGAAGAATACGGTTTAATATTGATAATATGTTGGCGACGGTCGCGGTATGTTGGTCACAAAATGTGGAATGGAATATGGTGAGAAAAGGATTAGAAACATTCGAAACGCCTATTGGAAGATCAAATTTTATTCCTTATCATGAAGGATGGGTCATCATTGATTATGCACATAATGTGGATGCGATTGCAAACATTGTAAAATCATTACCTCCTTCCAAACGAACGTTTATTATGTTTGGAGCGGCAGGTGACCGTCGCAATGAAGATATTATTCAAATGGTGAAAAAACTTTCCGAACATTGTGAAGATTTACTATTATTTGAAGATAAAGGATTAACTCGAGGGCGAATACATGGTCATTTACTTCAATTCATGGAAAGAACAGCAAAAGAACATAAACCCAAAGGATGCAAAGTGCATGTCTTTCATTCGGAAGAAAAAGCCGTGGATACAGGATTGACCATGTTTAAAAAAGGAAATGTCGGTTTATTCTTACTGGATGATGTTCAAAAGTATTATACTAAAATTACGAATTTTGTGAAAAAATCTTTGTGAATATAAAAGAATAATGAAACGGATTATGACGGCAATCGATGCCGGCAAGCTAAAGGTGGACCGCTCGGACAACGAGGCATGGACGGAATTGACGGGTGCGGACCGTCTCAAGATCTACGGGAAGTGCGGCGAGGAGTGTTTCATGAAACCGTCCGAGGACAAGGAGGAGATTCTCAAGAATCCCAAGGAGAACCTTAAATTTCCTATCTGTCGCGTGCCCCGCTCCACCAAGTCTTGTGCGGTGTCGGCGAGCGGATTGTTGGCGGCCAATCGCCGGGCGAGATTGACCAAGGTGCACCCCGATGTGGTGGAGGAAACACGCCTCCTGATGGAAAAGCTGGGAACGACCGCAATCGCCCGCAAGCAGATGCCGATCAAGAGTGTGCGCATGGTCAACATCATGGTGGACGATAAATCCATGTTCAAGGTGACGATCACCTACGAGGATGGTGTCCGTGAGGTTCTCGCCAAGCCTTTGAGTGGCAAGGTGGTGATGAAACGATTTGGTGAGCTCCTCTCGTCCAAACAACGGGCCCGCCTCATGGAATAAAAATTTTTTTGTAAAAAAAAATCCATTGTTTATATAGTAAGATAATAAAAAATGGGCCATACGAATCCATGCGAACAAAAAGTATTACTTCCAACTGTAAACGATAGGGTGGAGGTTCAGACCGTCCCCGCCAATCTTCTCCGCGATATTGAGAATGCGGATGTAGAAGCCACAGATTGCGAAACACTGCGAGACATCATACAGAACACCGGGACCACGGCCAATATCAATGGAGGTGGTGTTCTCACCAGTCTACATATTGAACAAATTCCCGTCTATACCACCTTGTCGGTGCGTCAGTCGAGGAAGCCGCTCCTTGCCAATGGTCAAACCAATCCTCTGAATCCTCTTAATTCCACCACGATTTCAAGCGGCATTCAGAGCACTCAGGTCGATGCCTACACCGACATCCTCAAGATTAATAATTATAATGCCTCGGAACTTCAATAGATTTAATTTGTTGATATTAATTAATTATATTTATTTTGTAATAGAAGAATAAATATATATTGATATTGATGAAACAATATTCTCAAAAACAAAGATGCAAGATTGCATGTCTGATCATCATTATCATGCTCTTTGTATGGTTCCTTTCGGAATGGATGCGTGTGAAGAGGATATGGGAGATTCATTCGTTTTCCAGATGGTATGTGTGTCTTCCCACGGTATTTCAGATCGTCTTTGGATGCATCATGGCCCTTGTTTTTAGCATCCTCTTGTTCTGCCATGAACGAAAATTCTTTTGTTATTTTCTCAGCCTGTTTGCCATCTTCTTTCTAATCGATTTATCGTTCCGATACAGGGATCATCAGACCATCAACCTGCATAATGCATTCCATCAACGAGGACATTACATCTTTTTCTTGCTGCTCCTGATTTCTATTGTTATCTATTTTATTGGGAGTTTCAAGCAATGGGCCAAAGATCTACTGCGAAGTCTGATTGTGCTGGCGCTCGCGATCAATGTCGGATTCCTGATTTTCTTCAATATCCAGTGGTATATGCAGAATAATAAGGTGAATTATACACCGGATTACTCCGAATATACCTCATGGCTTGGATTCATAGAATTCATCATGTTTGTGCTGCTGATGGTGTGGTTGTGGCGTCATCATCATGATTAATAAAATGAAAATCATATGGAAATCTATGATTTTTTAAATAGAGAATACTATGGATTTACAATCACAATATTACATGCACGATGTGGCATTGGCGCCGATGGCGGCGCAGGACGGTGGTCATTATCTCTTTGAACCTTCGCTTGCGGAGAAGGTGACAGCATCCTCACAGCCGGATTGGAGGAAAAACGCGAGGAGGCGACTGGAAACCGCGGATCGGAGGGACAAGTGTTCGATGAGGCTGGTGGATGCACGGTATCAGATGGTGTTTACGGTGGATCGATTGGTGTGGGAGGAGGGCGAGGATAAATACCGTATCCATCTGGACGGCGGGCGGCTCCGTGATTATTGTCCGAAGGGTGTGGAGGATGCGTGGGAGGACATGATGGGAAGGATGGTGCTAGCGTCCGTGGGGAAAGGGCGGATGCACCCCTGGATCCTGGACGACTGGTGCTGGGTGGGGAATCGGCGTGTGAATCGCGCTAGTGATCGCAAGAGGCGCGACGACATCCGACAGATCCATCGATTGCGAGCGATTCTTTCGGGCCTGGCGTTTCTTCATCCCGAGGATTCGTCCATGCTCTACCCTAATCACAAGGCCGATTATTCGTGCACACCGCTGGCCCTGACGGAAGCAGCACAGAAGAAAAAGGAGGAGGTGGCGATCCATGTGCGCGACATTTCCATGATATGGCAGTGTGGGATGGCACGAAGAGAGCGGCTGCGCGATGCCGGCATCTTTCGATGGGACGATCCTCGCTTCCTTGATCATTTCCAGCCGATGGTCTATTCTAGGATCGAGACGATCCGGCGGATGATCCACCTCTCTTCTTCCGAGGAGATACTGGATCTACCATCACGATCCTCCATCGCCCGTCGCTTTCCGGATCTTCTGGAATCCAACCTGGATTCCTGGGTCTTTGTGGATTTTGAGACGGATTTCCAGAAATGCATCTACCTCTTTGGATGGAGCGCAACGAATGCCAGGCATGGATGGGAGTGGGGAACGGCCATCTCGCTCTCCTCGGAGCGCCTCCTCATGGATCGTATCCACGCCTTTCTGACACAGCATCAACAGGCCGGGGGGCGTGTGGCCTACTACTTTGCCGAGGATCGTTTCTGGCGCGAGCGGTGCCAGGTTCACGGCCTCCCTCATTACATGGACTTGTTCCGCGATGCCCTGGATCTTCATCGTGTCTTTGAGCATGGACCGATCCTTGTGCAGGGAGTGTTTAATTTCAAGCTAAAGGCGATCGCGGCCGGACTCTTTCATCACGGCCTCATCGATATTCAGCAACCCAAGGGATGCGCCGATGGTGCCGAGTCGGTTGCACTCGCTCGTCGCTATTTCCAGAACAAGGATCCAGTGCTCCAACAGACGCTCCAAAACTACAATCGCTTCGATTGCGACATCCTTCTAGAACTCGTCCGGTTCCTGCGACATTCTCTGCAATAATGATGAAGTAGCTCTAGATGTTGTTGATTTGGATTGTTGTTGTATTTTTTGTTTCAATCCTGGTCGTGTAGGTATACGTAATTTCAAAAATTCAAGCACATCAGCATCCAATTTCTCCTGAGCATCCTTTAGTCTTGTTTCTAGACTATTGCATTTTTTGATAATATCTGGACATTTGCTTCCAAAATCCACTAATTCCACTGTAAAGATTTCACATAATTCACTGAAATATTTAAAATTCGCACGCATGAAACATACTTTTTCAATATACTCTTTCAATTCTTCCAGTTTTTCATGACGAACTTTGAATGGTAATGTATATTGGAAATAGCAATCTGAACGCCGTTTATCTCCTATGTTTCCTGTATCTGATAGTAATGAATCAATATTATAATCATTTAAATAGGGTGCAAACAACTCACAAAAGTTTGGGACGTTTCTTATACGTAAGAGAGCATTTTTAATCTTTTCGATCCATATCCGTGAATCCGAAATTTGAACTGTTTTTCTTCTCGTCATTAAAGATTTAAAAAGTATTTTTTTTGCACGTATTATTGGATTGGTATCTTGTTTGTCGTCGGTAGGTTCAAGTGTATCAATGATTTTCCACAATGTTTCGATCCAATTTTTACTTTTATCAATCTCTAGATTGGTTAACTCAAAGTCTAATCTTTGTTCAGTAACAGGTTGTCTCCTAATCAAAAGATTATATGCATCTAATAATATTTCACGCTTTCCATCATTCGTTGTTGTTATTTGTGGTGGTAGTGGTGGTAATGATGGTGATATTGATGATTTTGATTTTGATTTTAATAATTGAAGATATTGTTTATTTTTTACTTGGTCTACCTTGTCACTGGACAGGCTGAAAGGACTTCGAGCTTTTAACAATCTTCTTAAATAATCTTTTTGTTGTTGTTTCGATAGAGTTTGAGTCATACTTTATATATAATGAAATTTTTTTTTCATTAAAAGTTTTACGTCTTTCTTCTTTAATAATTAATCGTCGTCCTGACCACCCAACATTGAGGAAGATGTGGACGATTGTCTAGATCTTAATTTGGATTTTTGTTGTTGTCGCATTAATGTCTGTAAATTTGTTTTTAGTCCGGGACGTTCCTTTATACGATTACGTACTAATGTCACGAGTTCGTCGTCCAATTTCATCTGCGCTTCTTCTAATTGTGAGGCGAATTTCTGGCATTGTTCATCAATCTGTTGAAGACACTCTTCAATATTCAAAATTTCTTCAGTAAAAATTAGATATAATTGAATAAAACAATCTAAATATTTACTTAAACATTTACCTTTTAATTGTTCCTGAAACTTATTCATCTTTTCAATCCGTTCCAGAAATGTCCAATTTACGCTGTCAAATGTCTTTATTAATTTACGTTTGATATCGTGTCTGGTGCGGGAGATTGTTCTGTCAACTGACAGAATAGTTTTCACTTCATGTTTTTCGGGATAATTGGCAATGAAATTACAAAAATCTTCTTCATTTTTTATTTTTAATAGATAATCTTTGATAATATGGACCCATTCAGTCGAATTTGAATTCGTAATCTTAATTTTTTTTTCTGAATATTGAGATGATAACGGTTTTGGTAGTAATAGTGTAATAATTTCTTGTGCCTTTTTTAATTTTCCATCATCACCTATTTGACCGATAGGCTCAAGACAAGATATCACCTGGCATAAAGTTTTCATCCTCGATTCAAATGTTCCATATGGATTCTTCAATAATTCTTTGCATAGTAGTTGGTATTTTTGTTGTTTTCTCATTATAGAATCAATTTGATTGTATGCCTTAAATAATAATGCAAGTTTTTCACGATTCTTTGTTGTTATTTGTGGTGGTAATTTAGACTTAAAACTATCGATATCAAGTCTCTTATCGTCGTCTGGATTCGTTGCAGCCATTAATTGTTGTAAGGATTGAAGATATCTTTTATTTTTTTGTTGTTTTGCTTTTGCACTACTCAACAGGGAGGACCAGGATCGAATCTTGGACAATTCCTCTATATAATATTGTTTTCTATCCTGTGATAATTGGTAGAATCGTTGTTTGATCATCATTTTATTTTCAACCGTAAGCTGATTATTACTATCTAGCCACAATAAATACCAATATCTCTTTGCAATATCAAACACAATGTAGAACATTGATTTCGGCGACGGTAATTGATTTATATCATCGACTGCATCATTGATACTTTGATAATCTTTTTTAACAACAGTAAATAATTTCTGGAGTGGAGAGATGAATGGAATACTGTCCTTCTCGATCAATTCACTCATTTTATGGAGTGTCCTCTTAATGATTACATCATCATCAGATGATGTTGTATCTGTAATTAATAATGAAGACGCATCTGTATTAAATTTACCCGTTGCATCTGGCCATATTAAAAACCATTGGGAACGCGTTTGAGAATAGATTATGTAGAAGATTGATTTCTTATCCGTTGATTTATTTAGATGTTGGACCATCTGCGTGACACTTGTGATTGTTCTTTCAACAGTAAATACTTGGCGGAGTTGAGCCTTGAGTGTTTCATTTAAACTATCATAGTCTTCACTTATCGTTCGGATTGCTTTATGAATCAAGTCGAATTCTTTTAAACTCATATCTTTTATGTATAATGAAATTTTTTTTTTCATTATCATCATCGGAAAAGTTTTACTTCTTTAATAATCATTGGTGCTGATATCGGGTATATCATCGGGATTAATGGAAGGGCCTCTCATCTTTCTCTTGGCCTGACCGGCACCGCTTCCGCCCGAGGCCGACGAAGAGGCGGACGATTGGCTGAAGGAATTCATCATGCCCATCAGATTGCTTCCCGTCTTTTTCATAATCATCTTGGCGATGATAAAGATGGCCGCATTGCCCAGCACCATCAGCAGGAGACGCACCTCGACTGGCCACTGCGAACCACCGGGCACATAGGAATTCTCACCCAGCTCAATCAGAAGCCTCTCATACTGCGTCATATTCACAATCTGTTGCTGTGTGAATCCCTGCATATCAAACTTGAAGAGATAGCCCAGGATGAATTCCATCACCATGAATCCACCAATCAGCAACTGTTTATAATTTTCTACACAAGAATCCAATGACACCCGACGCAAGGTGCTCTCGTAAGACCTGGACATCTGCTTGAGATCCGAGTGGATATTGAAATCCGGGATATCATTCATCTTGTAGGACTTCTTCAGGAGCTCGAATTTAAAGAGCAGCTCCCGCTTGAGCTCGTCCTCTTCATCCTCGGTATGATAGATCCGATCGAGATTAGGAATGGTCTTGCGACCATGGATCTCTCCCTTCTGCTCCAGTTCGGACAGCTTGGGAGGCATGCTCTCATTAAGAATCTTGGCATATTTCTGGCTCTTGGATAATTTAGAAGGAGAAGGCTTGGGTTGTGATAGAGGTTTCGTATCCACACGTCCTTCTTCCTCGTCGTCCTCCTCTTCTTCCTCTTCTTCCTCGTCCTCGTCATCGTCTTCTTCCTCGTCTTCTTCCTCCTCTTCGTCTTCTTCATCCTCCTCGTCTTCATCGTCCTCCTCCTCGACGACTCGAGTCGTGGCGGCGGCAGGAATTTTCATGGAATCCGCATCCTCGTCCTCCTCATCCTCCTCGTCCTCCTCATCCTCATCTTCATCGTCCTCCTCGTCATTATCTTCCTGTTTATTCACAATCGATGATACACTGTCCTCGCTAAGATCCTCGTCCTCTTCTTCTTCGACATCCGACAATTCAGAGGGCTTGGTAGAATACTGTTTATTGCCATCAAAGAAAGTAATATCCGAGGCCGCATCGTCCATATCAAATTCCTTATTCACCATGTTTTGCTTGATCTTATCCTTGTTTTCAATGAGTTCTAGATACAATCTCGGCATCTTCGGAAGGTTCCTCGAATCCCCGTCCTTCTTCCGTATCTCCGGATTCGGAATCTTGTTTACCTTGATCATTCCCTCCATTTTACCCTCTTTCCATCTATTGTTTAAGTCATTTCGTTATAAATATTGATAGGTATTGGAGGGAAGACATCGGGCGATATAGTCTCTCTCGATCAGGGACTCGATGCGGCGCTTGAAGCACGCGACGGACGGCTGGAAGCGCACCAGGCGTTGATGGAGCATCCCGATCAGATCCTGGTGCTGGATGGTTTTAAGATTCTTCAGGATGCGGACGATCTGTGCATCGATGATCGTATCAATCTGATTGGATTCCATATTGGCAGAGGCCGCAAGCGTCGTCTTTTTCTTGAGTTTAAGAGGAGGCAGACGAACGCGACGATGAGGAGAATAAAAATCAGGATCGATCTCCCAGAGCACCTCATTCTTGCGTCGGAGGGTCCGTCGTTCCATCCCGTGAAAGAGTCCTTCCAGACACATGCGATCACCACAGAGCTCCTCAAAGGCCTTGCACGAGACCGGACCCTTTTCCTGGATCCAAAGGAGCAGCGATGCCTGTAGTGGATTCATCTGTAATTCGTAGCGAGAATTGTCATAAATGGCCTCGAGCACTACCTGGCCATGGATCGCCGAGGGAAAGAAATTTATCTTGGTGTCCAACTGCAATGACCACTGCTCCTGGAGACGAAGAATGGAGGGACGGACGGACGGTGGAAGAATGGCGAGGGACGAAAGCCGATGCCCGCCGGCAAAGGCGACGTCCGAGAGGATCGAGAGACGAACATCGCCTTCCTCCAGGAAGGAATCACGCATCTGATTCAACATGCACCTCATACCAATCACATACGAGACGCCCATTTTTTGGCAGAGGGCCTCGATCAATTCGGATTCCTGTCCAAAATGCGCGATGCCTTCAAGTAATCGATTCTGAAGGTGCGTGCGATACTGCTCCTGGAAGAGGTTCTTATCGTGACACAGATCCACCGTGCGAAGGTAACGGACGATCGTGTGAAGAGGAGTTTTTTTACGAATCAGGCCATCAATAATATGGACGAGGCGCTCCACAAGATCGACACTATTCTGAAAGATCAGACGAATCTCCGAATGAAGGATATCGTAAAAACGCTTGGGGAACTCGGTGCGGAGGATGCCGGACGATAGATAGCGATGATGGGTCTCATACAAATCAAGCACACCTTCTCCTGGATCCTGCTCGTGGAGATACTCGCGATACACCCTCCTCCATTCATCCGAAAAATCCAGGAACATCGACATGTCCTGTATCACCTCCTCCTTCCCCGCGGCCAATACCGCCTTCCATCCGTGCTCTGGATGCATCATAACCTCGTCGTATCGATCCAGAACAAGCGTCTCGAGGAGACATTGACGTGCCCTCTGCCATATGGTATTCCCCAGATACTCGACAATCATGGTCTCCTCCTTCTTGAGGAAGGCAAGGACCATCAGGACATAATCGTAGACACCGTGAAAGGCCCAATCATGGCGACATCGAATATAATAACATTCCGCCTCCATCACAAAGAGGTTCTCCAGACGCGTTTTATAATCGGGATCATTCTGAAGGATCTTGTAGGTCATGCAGACCAAAGTAGGATCAGGTAAATGAGACTCGGAGCGTCTCATGTTGAACCAGGCGGTTTTCAAAAGATCCTCAAGGGTTTCACGGTATCGATCCATGAACTCGTCACGGAACGTCGTCCTCAATATTGTCTCCATGGACCGTCGATCGCCGATCGCATTCAGATACAACCGATTCAGATGATGAAAGAAGCACAGGAACCACTTCAACACGATGGTAAAGGCAGCCTCCTTCAGAATAAATTCATGGATCGAATCCATATGAAACGAACCACAAAACCGCTTTGCACATTCCATCTCCCTCTGGAAGAAAAATTCCAAATGATGATACTCCGTGGTGCGATTCGTCGTTGTCAGGTCGTAGAGATAGGTGTAGATGCTGATAGACTCCTCTCTCGAATAGAATCCGATCTTCTTCTCGTGATGGTCCCTGGCATACGCAACCACCCGATCCACGATGGGATCGATCTTGGTGTCCCACTCGTATTGAAGGTCCATATTCTGTAAAGATGAAAAAAATAAGGGAGGTTCAGATTTTTTAATCATAGATATAGTTTATTATCTTGTCTAAAAAATCTCGGAATCATTTTTAGGAACTCTTCATGAAATGAAAGTGAATGACCAGGCCCAGACTCATCAGAAGGATGAGGAGATAGACAATCACCACGATCCAATAAGCCCAGACGGGGAATGTCGATGAAAAAACAACCTGGCCCGAGGAGGTCACATAGAATTCCACCACATCATTCTTGGCGACCACCTTGGACAGTGTCTCCTCGATCATCGTCGTTTTGCCTTTATATGTGTATTCAATCTTGACAAAGGAGAGGGGAGGGCTGGTCTGGCTGTGGAAGACCGCCTTGACGGTGCCCTCCACCTTGGTCATGGGACGAAGTCGTCCCTTGCTGAAGCGATAAATGAGGATGCCAAAGAAAATGATGAGGAGCAGCATCATGATGCTATGATGTCCCGCAAACTCATCGGGGCTGATCTCTGATATATGCTTGGCCTCTTTTTTGGATAGACGCGAAGAAGACATTGCTTTTTTATCCAATAAAAAATTAATTTTTTTTATATTTTCAGCGCACGTAAAATAATATATATTTATGTAGAAGTAGAGAGTGCTTGCTTTTCTCATGTCAACAACAACTCCGACGCTATGCCCGGAATGCAAGGAAAAGTCACTCTGGGAAGACGATTATTCAATTGCTCCCATCACGCGCTATCGATACATATACGGAATTGTCCCCACGATTCACACACCATCCCTACAACAACCACAACAACCACAACAACCACACACCAAAGAGGACGATAATCACCATGAGATGAAAACAATCTCTGTTGTCATGGACCTCCACAAAGATCAAAAATGAGAAAACATATTAGACAATGTCTATCATTGATTATTACATACATAATCATGTATTTTTTCTTACTTCTCCGATGGTTAATGTTTTAGGAATAATAGCAATCGTATCCGAGGGGTTGAATCAGATTGGATATCAGAAAAATATGATAATTTTCCTCTAAGCAAACGATATCCAATTCCATACTGGAAAATATCATCATTAACAACATTAATTTCGATAATGTCTAGGATGTTGATAATCACTAATTAACATTGTTTTTTATGGAGCCATTAAAAAATTTGCAGCCCAATTATCATCCCGACCCTTTTGTTGTTCAATAAATTTTCTAGCCCAATCATATTTCTGACTCAGACTCTTGGTCGTGGGAAATATCCGACATAACCATTTGAAACCAGGCCAATATTTACAATAAGAACGCTTGCACTGTTTAACTTTCTTAGAATCAGTTTCGGATAAAGGTTGAACACATTCTCTAGTAATATATCTCATCATCATTAGATCTTCCATCTCTGGTGCACGATGATATTTTGTATAACCACCATAAAATTCAGGTTCATTGATTTTTTGCATAATTAATTGAATCATAAAATTTTGGAAATTAATATCATCACGAAGAGCGGGAATCTTATAATATCCTAATATGAGTAATGGAAGAATTGGGTTTCCCTCTAATTCAATTTCCTCATATTTCTTATTAATCGCATCAATGAAAAATTGGCGATAATTAGCATCAGATTTCAATTTATCGTTAATGGGGAGAACAGACCAAGTGGTAGGAGTATCTTTCTCTGATAATTGTCCATAGATACGATCAACCTGTGCTTTTACTTTTGCTTTCACTTGTGCTTGTCTTGATTGTTGTGCCTTTGTTTTCATTAATTCTACTTGTGGTCCTGCTGGTGCTGGTGCTAGTGCTTTTGCTTGTGCTTGTCTTGATTGTTGTGCCTTTGCTTGTGCTTGTCTTGATTGTTGTGCCTTTGTTTTCGTTAATTCTACTTGTGCTTTTTGTTGTTGTGATCCTGCTGGTATTTTCGTTAATCCTATTGGTGATGCTAATGTTTGTGCTTTTTGTGCTTTTGCTTGTGCCTTTGCTTTCATTTGTTGTTGTAAACCTATTGGTGGTGATGATAATGGTGATGATGATGGTGATGCTAGTGATGATATTGATTGTGCTTTTGCTTGTGATTGTGCTACTTTTGTCATCTTGCGAATTAGGGGGTTCTCATTAATACCCTGTTCTTGATTGTATATTAATAATTCATTATATATACGTAGTAATAGTTTTGTTGATTTTTTACTACCTATAAAATATCCTTGAGTAATCAAATATATAAGATCCATGATTTGTGTCATCAGACTTTTATTTTCTTTCACTTTTTGTAGATCAACTGTCTTTTTTTTAACAAGATTGTCATAAATAGCATTTAAATGTAGAAATGGTTGTTCACCCTGATATGCATCGACAAAAAATTTAACCCACCATGAAATATGATATCCACTACCATTAGTTATAGATTTCTGATAATTAAATGGAGTAGAATAGTCAGAATCTAGTATTCTCTGGTTTATATATAGAGAAGACACATAATTTGTCATGTCTTGGAGCATTGGTTTAATTGCGTCCAGGTCAGCCCGATCGGGATTTTTTTCCGTAATCATTTGTTTAGTTGCGTCCAGGTCAGAAAAAGGTATAGAGGGTAAACCTAACAAATCATTCAAATTCCGAGCACATATTTCCTCCGCATCCTTTTTTGTGGAACATGTATGATCTTTATGCTTTGATATTAATGAATTCATTAATTCTTGTTTTTTAGAGTCCTGTCCGATATATTCAGAAATATAAAATCTTACAGGAAAGTTTTTTACGGCTATGGGCTTCACCATAATAATCTTTATTATTCCTCCCAAAAAAAAATTATAATTTTTTTGGATCATCTAAAAACATGAAATTAAGTCTAATGAAAATTATTTTTGGTGTATTTAACAACATGGTCGCTATTAAGAAAAAAGAACAGCATGACAATCGAGGCGTTTGGGGTGGATCTCGGCACAACGAACAGTTGCGTTGCGATTTTTCAGAACAATGCGGTGGAGGTGATTGCACATACCTCTACGGGCAATCGGACGGTGCCATCCTGGGTGGCCTTTCATCCCGAGACGGGCGAGAGGCTGATCGGGGAGGCGGCCAAGAACCAGGTGGTGTCGAATCCGACCAATACTATTTTTGATGCGAAGCGGTTCATCGGGAGGGAGTGGAACGACGCGTCGGTGCAGAGGAATCTGAAGCACATGACGTGCAAGGTGGTGGAGGTGAACGGCCGGCCTAATTTCGAGCTGGTGATCAAGGGCGAGACGAAGCGGTTCACTCCCGAGGAGATCTCGGCCATGGTGATGGGAGAGATGAGGCAGGTGGCCGAGACCTATGTGGGTCACGAGTTGAAAAAGGTGGTGGTGACGGTCCCCGCCTACTTCAACGACGCACAGCGCCAGGGGACCAAGGACGCATGCCACATTGCGGGGCTGGAGGTGCTGAGGCTGATCCAGGAGCCGACAAGCGCCTCCATCGCCTATGGCCTGGACAAGATGACGGGTGAAGAGGAGAAGAATATTTTGGTGGTGGATTGTGGTGGTGGCACGCACGACATTTCTCTTCTGAACATCTCGGACGGGGTGTTTGAGGTCAAGGCGACCGCGGGCGATGCGAACCTGGGAGGCGAGGACATCGATCAGGCGATGACCGAATTTTGTGTCCGTGAATTCAGGAAGAAGACGGGCAAGGATGTGACCGAGGAGAAGAGGGCGAGGCGTCGTATCCAGAATGCATGCGAGCGGGCCAAGAGGACGCTGAGCACGGCCACTATCGCCAATATCGAGATCGAGTCGCTCTACGAAGGCGAAGACCTAAATTTGGTGCTGACCCGGGCCAAGTTTGAGGATCTGTGTGCGGACATCTTCCGACGGGTCATGGAGCCGGTCCAGAAGGTGATGGTGGACGCCAAGATCGACAAAAAGGGAATTGACGAGATTGTGCTGGTGGGCGGCAGCACTCGCATCCCCAAGATCCAGACGATGCTGCGCGAATTCTTTGGCAAGGAGCCGTGTGCGGGCATCAATCCTGACGAGTGTGTCGCCTACGGTGCGGCAGTCCAGGCGGCGGTCCTCACTGGTGTCCAATCGGAGAAGACGGACAGCCTGCTCCTTCTGGACGTCTGCCCGCTCTCGCTCGGCATCGAGACGAGTGGCAATGTGATGACGACCCTCATCAAAAGGAATACCACCATCCCCGCCAAGAAGACCCAGACGTTTTCGACGTTTTCGGACAACCAGACCACTGTGACCATCAAGATCCTGGAGGGGGAGCGGGCGCGGTCCGCGGACAACAACATGCTCGGTACCTTCCAATTGGAGGGCATCCCACCCGCTCCCCGTGGCGTGCCTCAGATCTCCATCACCTACGACCTGTCTGCTGATGGCATCCTTGAGGTCTCGGCCGAGATCGAGAACCAAGCGGGCTCGAAGAAGAGTCTGACCATCACCAATGACAAGAAGAACCTGACGGACGAGCAGATCAAGAAGATGATTGACGAGGCGGAGAAATATAAGGAAGAGGACAAGAAGTTCCAGGAGCGCATCGAGGCAAAGAACTCTCTGGAATCCATGCTCTACCAGCTCAAGTCCATGGAGCTACCCGAGGAGCGCAAGAGCCAATTGGAGGAAGAGATCAAATGGCTCGACGACCATCCAAGCGAGGACAAGGAGGTCTATGAGGAGAGAAAGACCAAGATCTCCGCATGGATCCAGGAAGGTCTCAGCAAGCCATCTACGACGGATGCTACGGCTACTACGGCAACTGAAACAGCTCCTGAAGTCAAGATCGACGAGGTGGATTGAAAAAAAAAAATTATTATTTCTTATATGTATAAGAATATCAAAATGTCTTTATGTGTGGTCGCTATATTTAAGAATGAGTCTCATATTCTCCAAGAATGGCTGAATCATTATTCTCGCCAAGGTGTGGATCAATTCCTTCTCATCGACAACGGCAGCACCGATTCCTACCAACATCTACTTTCTTCTTATCCGGTCCGTGTTGTGGTGGATACCACCCGTCATAATCAAGAGGGTCTTTATAATCAATATTATCTGCAAGAAGTCAAGAAGCATGAATGGGTGCTTGTCTGTGATCTTGATGAGTTTGTCTATGCGAGGAATGGCCATGCGACCATCAAGAACTATCTGTCGACACTCGATCCATCGGTCTCCCAGATCTCCATTCCTTGGAAGATCTTTGGTTCCAACGGCCTGGATACATTGGAGAAACCACAACCATCGCTAGTGGTCCCGTCTTTTACACGACGGATGAATTACGACAAGGAGGATGGATTCCAGGGTGTGATCCGTGATGGTCCTACCAAATATTCCCTGACGAAATGTATCGCACGCACGCGATTCTTGAAAGAAATGGGCACACATTCTCACCATACGATTCTGTCTCATTCACGGATCACTTCCGATTCCAATGAATCCAAGATCCATCCTAATGGAATGTTTGCCGAGATTACAGAAACCATCCTCGCGAATTCCTGCCTCCACCTGAATCACTATGCCATCCAATCCTATGATTGGTTCATGAGGGTCAAGGCCACACGTGGAGACGTTGCTAATTCTGATAGTGAGCATGTCAGGACCGTCCAATATTTCCATGGATTTGATGCTTGTTCCAACGATATTGAAGATTCAGAATTGGCACGCCAGAATGAATTATAAATTTATTTATTTTCTCGATAAATAAAATAATAAAAATGTCCAAACGACAACAACGACAACAACAAATTTTGAAGTATCTTAAAGAAATCTTGAATTCGCCTCCTCTTCAGCATCAAATTAATCCGATGGGAGATCAGATCGATCCGGATGTTTTGGAATTCGGACAATCACCCATCGATCTTAATTCTTCTTCACAACAACAGTCCTCATCAAAAAATAATACTACGACCAGCGTTCTACTTACACCACCACTATGCAGACCCAAACGAATGACCAAACAACAAAAGATCTTCGATTCCCTCTGTCGCGGTGAGAAGGTCGTCTCGTTACAAGAAATACCTGTTTCTTATATCAAGAAGAATCTAAAATATTGCAGCATCATCCTCTTCCTCCTGGATGATGATACGATCCATAGCCGTCCTAACGAGGAGAACATGGACGATCAATTTATGGAGGAAAATGAGGGAAAAAAGATTGTGGAATCCTTTGTGTATGATCCAGCATCTGAAACAGTCATCACTACAAAATACAAATACCCCTCTTCCAATAAGAAGAAGAGATGCCTCCGCTAGGAATCAAAAACAAATGCCTTCCAATACTCCTCGTCTTCCTCTTCTTTCTTATAGGGAGCGTAAGGATCGATGCCATTCTCAAGAAGACATCGACGGTGCTGCTTCTGCTTAACCTTCCATTCCAGCACATCCTCGATCACTTTTTTATCGCCACATTGCATCCATCGTCCCAGTGGTTTGGATTCCGTTCTAAAAAATTGCCAGTAGCGAAAGATCATGTTTTTTAGAATCTTGAACAAGGACGGATGATTTCAATTTTTGGATATCTATGAAAATGGCACACAATTACTATCCAATCCGATACGTTTCTAGAGGACAATCGTATGGAGCAGATGGGGATGGAGGATGGTGACCTGACCCGGGATGTTAGTAAGACATAGATTAGAGATGCGGGTGTAATGAATGGGCACTTTTTTATCCGAACGAAAAGAAGAATGAGACTTGCAAAGAATCGCACACTGCTTTAGTATGGAACGTGGAATTTTTTTCTTATCTTCTGGATCTACTTCCAGAATCACATGGGGAGAAGGTGCATTGGCCACATGGAACCATAGATCATCGGGGGATGCGTTTTGCACCAATTCGGTATTGTGATACCTGTTTTTACCAATCAAGATCATTTTTAATCTAATTTTAATAATTTATAAAATCTTCTCAATTTTATAGTTACTACTTGCAAAGGATTTCATCATGCCGTTGGGTGGAGTTGCTGGTCGCGGATAAAGGTAAAGACATCGAGGCGGGACTTTAATGCCTCCACCTCTGACTGAAGAGACAGCACGAGAGCCACGAGGTCCTGTTGGGTGTCACGGACGAGGAAACGAGAGGCCGTGATATCTCCCTTGACCTGGATGTTGGTTTCGGTTTCCACCGATTCGGCATCGTGGACAAGGACCATCGCACCGGCGGGTCCAGGAGGTCCGACTGGTCCAGGAGATCCAGGAGGTCCGGCCGGCCCTGCCTCTCCTTGTTCTCCCTTGGGTCCACGGATTGGCACACCAGGGGGACCGCGCTCTCCTCTTGGTCCTTTCGGTCCCATCGGTCCCATGGGACCACCTGGATCTCCTGTGGGACCGATGGGTCCGGGTGGTCCTGTGGGTCCAGGAGGACCCTCCTCCCCCGGAGGTCCGAAATATCCTCGAGGCCCGATGGGTCCGGGATCTCCTTTTTCTCCCTGTTCTCCAGGTGGTCCCAGGTCTCCCCTCACGATCAATTCCCTGTCATGAAGACTGATGCGATAGATCTCTTCGCTGGCCAGATAATGAACATTGACCTTGCGCTCGCCGTTATTAGGCTGGAATTGATCCATATCGATCTTCATTCCATGCCTGGGCTTTGTCTTGATAATAGTATTGAAACGATTCTGCTGTGCGGTCTGACGTCCAATCACCGGAAATAATCCACCGGTTTGACTCATTGTATTCTTTCTTTATGTTTAAAAATTTTTTTTTATTTCGATTTCCTCATATGCTTAAGATCTAGAGGACATGAGATAAAAAAGACATTGAAATGGAGGAAGAATACTATGCATTGCTGGGACTACCAAAGACGGCCACCACAGAAGAAATTAAAAAGGCCTACAAGGACAAGGCACGGAAGCATCATCCCGACAAAGGGGGTGATCCCGAGCAATTTAAGAAGATCAGCGAGGCCTACGGTGTGCTGGTGGATCCGGAGCTGCGTGGCCGATACGATCAATTCGGCAAGAAGGGCATGGAGGGGGTGGACATGTCGCAGCATTTTCCCGATTTTTTCAACATGTTTATGCCCGGGATGCGGATGGGTCGCCATGGCGGTGGCCAGCGACGGACCCAGGATCGTGTGATTACGTTGGAGGTGACCATGGAAGAGGCGCATAAGGGCGTCTCGATCAAGTATCGCTTCAAGCGCAAGATCTTTGTGGGCGAGGCGAAAACGTGCGAGATATGCAAGGGGCAGGGACGGATCGCCGAGAGGATGAGCAGTTCGATGGGCATCATCCAGAACATCCGCGTCTGTCCGAGTTGTGCGGGGATCGGCACCTCGGTCCACGAGAGCCAATTCCAGACGCATTCCGAGATTGTGGATGCGGTCGTCCCACCCCATTGTCATGTGGGATACCAAATCGTGATAGCTGGAAAGGCAGACGAGATGCCCCAGCACCAGACTGGCGATCTCATACTCCGGGTGGCCATCAAGAAACACCCCATCTTTGAATTGGTGGCCAATCGAGATCTCTTATGGCGGATCCGACTCCATCCGCTCGAGGCACTCACCTCCTTTTCAAGGGTGGTGGCACTTCCCTCGGGTGAGATCATCAGCATCGGACATAAAGAGGGAGAGCCGTTCTTTTCAGAGATTAGGAATCGCCGCGTTCTTCCCCGCAAAGGGTTGTATGATGTTCAACGCGAGCGAGGTAGTCTGCTCATCGAATTCGACCTACAAGATTTCTATTTTCCGGCTGCCAAGAAGAAAGCACTCTTCGAATTTGCCGACGTCCCTCTCCCCGTGACGGAAAAATCCGAATATTCTCTGCTCTACATGGAAAAGATAGACCCCAACAAAACGTCATCCTCATCCTCATCACAACATCAGCAACAACAACACCAACACCAACACCAAATGCCGTTTCCACCATCACCCTTTTCGATGGACGGCGATGCGCATGAATGCCGTCAGAGTTGATAGTGGATCATCGAAAATGATTTTGATGTAAAAGAAAAACGACGGAAAGACAAAACACAAAACAAAAATGGAGAAAAAAGTTTCCGCCTTTCCGCTCTTTTCTCACCTCAAGAATGAGATGGAAGATATGCATCCAACATCGGAATTAACCGTTCCACAGAGGATGGAATTGTCTGAAAAGATCAAGGAATTGAATGAACAGGGAGGTTCGTTGGTCTATGCCTTGATCCGTTATTATCAGATCTATGAATTGCAGGAAAATGCGATCGATGCCCCCTTTGGTATGAAGAAGATCAAATTGGGTTATCGATTTTGCATTGAAGAGCTGCCGGTCCTTCTTCAGCACTTGATTGTGCGTTTTGTGGATATTCATCTTCAGTCCCAAAAAGAGAGACAATTTATTTCCACGACAAAGTGATGAAAAAAAAAAATAATATTGTGAGTAGATAGGTAGTGTCATGAATCTATTACGGTATATTGTTCTCTTCCTTCCTGTAGTTCAGTCTGTTATTCAGGGAATCAACTTTTATGGTCTAGAGACACCCTCACAAGATCTGGTATGTTCTTGGCAGAATCCACCCTCTTATTACCTCCATCAACTCAATGGTCTAGGATTCAATTCGATCCGTCTGCCCTTTTCCTACGAATGGGCAACCAAGGGTGATTTTTCCAAGATGGACGCGTTTTTTGACACTGCGCGTTCTCTCAACATGTCCATCGTGCTGGATATGCATCGTGTCTGGTCCTCTCACCAAGGCCCCAATCCTACCGAAGGAATCAGCCTCGACCAGTTCATCCAGCAGTGGATCCATCTCATTTCGCGCTACGAATCTCGCACCGAACTCACCGGTATTGATGTCTTTAATGAGGATCAGGGAACGGATGCGGAGGAATGGAACGGCGTGCTAAGACAGATCACCACGGCGATTGAGAGCGCGTTCCCCAATCGATTCAGCTTTTTTTGTGGGGGCACGCGGTGGGGCGGTGACATCAGTGGTATTAATATTGAGGATGTTCCCTTTCATGACCGTGTCATTTATACCATCCACAAATATAGTTTTAGCAGCAGCAATAACTACCAACAGGACTGGGATTATTCATTCGGTCCCTTTGCCCACATCCCAGGCAAGGTCTCAGTGGGCGAGTTTGGATGGAAACAGGATCAGTCGGACCAGGTTCAATGGGCCCAGCAGTTTATCCAATACCTGAAGCGCCGCGATATCCGTAATGACTATTTCTGGACACTCGCTCTCAGCGGCGATACCTCTGGATTGTATCAGGACGACTGCCAGACATTCCAGTGGGACAAATTCAACCTTCTCAAGGTTTTATGGGAAACTCGATCACTGCGAGGCATGGTTATTTCCACTGGATCAAAAGAATGAGCGCCAAGAGGATCACGAAGCAGATCAAGATAAATCCATACACAGTGGTATTTTGAGACGGTGCCGCTGTTGGTGTATTTGATGTATTTGGTGTTTGTGATGGTTCAACAGGCGCCAGTGTTGGGAAAGGATATGGCGGCTGTGGTTGTGGTTGTGGTTGTGGTTGGATCGTTGGTAGGTAATGGAAAACAATCTTGGGAATGACGACTAGATTCTGACTTTGATTACAATCAGAATGAAAGAAATAAAAGTTGACCACCTGGTCCGAGGAGCTTATCTTCATCCAATGAGGAAATCCAAGTGTCACAGTGGTCATGGGGTTATCCGATGCATTGAAACTATGATCGACATACTTTACATTTCCACGATGATCGTTGAGAGAAATAACCATCCGTGTGACAAGAATCGGCGAGGGTGGAGAAGTGGTGCTGTTGGCACATGGCTTGACGCTTGATCCACTGAAATCAATATCCACTTTCGTCAAGAAGATGGGTGTAGAGAGCATGCTCAAGATCATCGCAGGCATCACAAAGCGAAGGGCCTGGGGGTCATACGGATCCACACTGATGACGTCGAGATCGGTATCCATGAGCACATTCGGGCTCCAAGGAGGTGGAAGTGGATCATTGGATCGCACCCAGATAAAGGAGGATTCGGAAGACCGCAGAAGGACATTTTCAGACATTTTTTTTTTTATTTCAGGCAAGAAGAAATAAAAATATATAAAATTTATGGATAGATCGGGATGGAGAAGGGGCAGTGTGCAGAGGGAAATTCCAGATGGAATCGTTGACTCGGATCATGTCGACGAAAGAACCAAACATCCACCAATCGTTGAAATTGCTGGTCGCGATAGCGGCAGAACTCCTTGGAATTGACCAGCTTGGAGGTTCTCGTATCGAATTCCTTCTTCTTGACCGGATCCGCACGAGCCAGCACATAATTATCCGTCCAGCAGAGGAATCGATCCATGTCTTTTTCAAGAATCGCCTCCCGGAATCGTTCTTCTTGATTCATATGGATCATCATGCACTGGAGTTCCTTTTCAAAGAGCAGGATGCGCGGATGACGGTAGATGGTGGCATGCAGACGATGGCGGATCAGAAAAAGATTCCATAATTCGTCCTGGACCTTTTCACAGAAACAGAGGATGTCATCCACCACTCTGGAATTACGGATGATCCTGTGGATATCAATCGTCATCGAAAGGCCGAATTGATGATTGTCGCGCTTCAGGTAATCCAGCTTGTCTGTATCAATCCCATGGATCGGATTGCATATCAGGTGCGCAAACCATCGATCGTTCGTGCGCACACACGGATGACCCACCGGATCAATCAAGGATTGCACAAAGGCCACACCCTCGCACATCCGGAACTCATATTTCTCGTTCAGTCGCGATACCAGTTCCACCGAACGCTGCTCGTGATGCACCCACTCTCCCTCCACCCCCATCATCATCAGGTAGGAATCAAAGGCGTGAGAAAAAGGTCCATGACCGATGTCGTGCAAGAGCCCCGCGATGCATATCCATTCCTGCTCCTGTTCCGACAATTCTCCCAGCACCTCGGGCTGGATGTGCCTAAGGTGCTGGAGGAGCATCCTCGTCACATGATACACACCGATACTGTGCGCAAAGCGAGAGACAGTGGCCGTCGGAAATACACGATAGGCCACACCGGTCTGGCGAATATCATGCAATCGCTGGAATTCCTCCGTGTCGATCCATCGGATCGCCTCTTCCGAAACAGGAATGTCCCCCCATATATTATCATGAATGATCTTCATCTTCATTGTGTGATTAATTAATTATTAACTTTCAAAATCACATCCATAAATCATTTTCTAATTTGTTTAATTTCTTGCGAGCATCGACTGATCTTTTCATTGCACACCTTTGTCGGATGGACATTCTTTTTGGTATCATTCCGTCTTCATGATTTTTATTTTATATCGCAAATATCTAGCAGTGTCATGCCCTTCAATTTTATACTTTTAGACATTTAAAACGCCGATTTTAAAAAATTATTCATATAATTAGCAAATTCATTAATTCCAAAATGAGTATAATGTCCTAAATCATCCATTATTACTTGTTCTTGAGTATAATTAGATAATACAATTGTAGGATTAATAAAGGGAATATCATTTTTTTTACAAATATAATCCAATAAATTTATCAAATGATTTCTTGAATTTATATATTCACCATTTTTTTGTTTTGAATTATAATGTGAAACTATAATAATTTTTTTAGGATATAACATTTTTTGTATTTCTAAAATATCATTTTCTATTTCTTCATCATTTTGGTTTTCAATGATAAAATTATTTAAAATTTCATGAGGCGTGTTCTTATTATGATAGCTAGATCTTTTATCAACACATAAATGATGTAAATAAAAATCATTATGGATATATTTTTTACTAGAACATATTTCTATGATAAAAATATCAGTATCAATAAAAAGTTTATTATATATATCATTATAATCTATAAATTTATTATCACAAATAGCAGTTCTAAAACATAATTTATTATATGGATTTGGAATATTTAATTCACCTTTCAAAAAATTAATAAATTGTATAACTTCTTTTGTTGAATGAGAATAATTGATAAGATTATTTAAATTATTATGATTAGATATATTATTCAATCTGCAAGTTCCAAATAGTTTAATAGTCATATTATTTATATTATTTATATATATATATATAATATATATATATTTTTTTTTTTAAATAAAAAACACTGGATGCTATCCCTCGCACGAAAATTGAAGGATTAGATTTCTCTTTCTTTGATATTGGTGCCGATCTTCAACTCGGTCTCCAAAATCCAGCGGTCGGTGCGGCACTACAATCAGAACAATGGAGAAGCACTGGTCGTGCGTCTCACTTGGAAAAAAATCACGGTCTAAAGAATGACAACACAATAGATAAAAAAAGCAACATGAATTTGAGGAAGCTTCTAGACATGATGATGGCCGCGGCCGTGACGACGACACGAACAGTCATCATTGGAGATTCGATGTTCTGGAGCGGGATGCTCTTTTGGGGTGGGCAGCCGAGCCCGCTGGCCAAGCAATTGGAGGCATATGCGGGTCATTCGATTGAGAATCACGCACTGGTGGGCGCTTCACTAGAACAGGGATGGGTGAAGAGCATCCGCGACCAGTATACGCAGCTGAATAAGCAACCGAACATCACGACGCTGATCATGGATGGCGGAGGAAACGATGTGGTCAGCCATCGAGGCGATTGCGAAAAATTCAATCAGGCGTGCATCGATATGATCAATCATTCGACAGGCATCGCCTCCTCGATCCTGGAGGATGCACACAAAGATGGGATCCAGTATGTTCTTTACTTAGGATTCTATTACCTGAAAGGGCTTGAAGAGGCGGCGGATTACGCGGCACCCCTAATGAACCAGACGTGTGCCAATGTCACGGTCGATTGCCACTACATCGATCCACGAGCCAACATCACCTCTTCCATGATCGGCCCCGACGGCCTCCATCCCACCGAGGAGGGTTACAAGATATTGGCAGAATTAATATGGAATGTCAAGATTGCCAATAATATTCCAGTATAATAAATGTGTTTCTGTTGATCTAACGATTTGTTTTTGAAAAAGAAAAAGAAATCATGGAACGCATTATTTTGGGAACAATGAACATCAATTACAAGTATTCCTCATGTCTCGATCCGGCGACGGAGAATCAAGAGATTGTCTCTGGATTTCTAGAGGCTTCTTGCAGTCCAATTCTGGACACGGCCTCGTATTATGATGAGGCGGCGCTGGGAGAGATCCTCCGACGCCTTCCGAGTCGTCCTTACAAAATCGCCACCAAGGCGAATCCGTGGTTGGACAATGATTTCACGACCGGCCTTTTGGGGCAGCTCTCACCAGCGAACTTGGAGCGCCAGCTTGAGAATTCGCTGGTGAAATTGGGACGGGACAAGGCGGATATTTTTTTCCTTCATTGCCCCGATTATGAGACACCGATCGAAAAAACACTGGCGGCGATGCAGGATCTCTGGCGGCGAGAGAAACTGGACGAATGGGGCCTGTCCAATTTTTCCAAGGATCAGCTTGTTGAGGTCCTGGATGTTTGTTCGGCACATGATTATGTGCAACCAAGATATTATCAGGGCATGTATAACCTGATCTGCCGCAAGGTGGAGGAGATCTTTCCATTGCTGGTGGAACACGAGATGGAGTTCTGGGCCTACAATCCGCTGGCCGGTGGATTGCTCACCGGCAAGTATCGCGCAGACGATGAAAGAAAGAACGCCTCGCGGTTTTGCAACAACCAGATCTACCAGGACATCTTTTGGAAAAAGGACATCCTGGACGCACACAATTCCTTTCTGACCGAGACCGGGATCGAGGATCCGACCAGATTTGCATTCCAGTGGCTGGATCAGCTCTCCAAGCTGAGAGAGACCGACAAGATTGTGTTGGGAGTCTCGACACGAAAGCAGCTGGACCAGAACCTGTTTTATTTTTCGTCTTCTTCTTCTGAATCCATCTGTGGATGGCGGAACGAGGCAGACGAATTGTATGCTAGGATCGCGGACATTTCCCCGAACTATTTTTACTAAAGATCAGAACAAGGACTACCACCAGGACAATAAGAAAAAGAGCAACGACCAACGATAACAAGATCACGATGACACGATCAGGGGGGAGGAGGGTCTTTTGTAAATTATTGTAGTTGGAGAGGCTCTTGAATTTTTCCCATATATACTGCGACATCGTGTCCGAGTAGGGATACTCGGCAAACACCATCGTCACCACAATCCTGGATTCACCCACCTTGATCTCGGGCCGGATGGCGTGGCGGAAGGTGTAATGTTCAAAGACATAGAGATCACGATCCTTCATGTCGAGGCACTTTAATTCTTCCTCGGAGGTGCTCGAAGGAAATTCTTCGAATAGAAGCATGGGTTCGGAGGCGCTCTTCTTTTTCTTCGCCCGGATAATGTCAGTGGAGGGATGGACGCACAGCTGTTGGGAGGATTTGTTTTCCAGACACAAGAGGGCCGTCACCACCTTTTGGTCCTCGCGGAAATACGAGGTATCAAAATGCGCACCGATGGCATCGCCGACATTGTCATAAATGAGCACCTGGAGTCCCGTCCCTCCCCGGACATCGACCGGATAAACATTGGTGCCGATGAGCTCGGAGATGACCGCGGACATGTCATGATAATACATTCGCTTGATTTCGGGAAGATACATTTCCACATCGGTCCCGGCAAGAATGGTCCTCTGGGACTTGTTGTAATTGCTGGGTGCGAAAAAAGAACCATAATGCAGTAGAGGAGAAGTTTCTTCAGAAATCGTGTCGATTTGTTTCTGGGATCGGAGAGGAGCCAGGACTTGTCGAATGCTTTCCAGCAGCGACTCCTGATAGGATACCTCAATAAAATCAGGCACTTTCCATAAACGGACTCGAGACATGGAATATAATTTATTTACTCTATCAATAAATAAATTATTATTATTAACAAACGATGCTTCCGGTCTTTGTGATTTCGTTACCTCAGGATCACGAACGATATCATGATCTTTTGGAACATCATCGTCTCCATGCATCCTATCTCTCCATGACCAAGGTAGATGGAATACTCGGATCCGATCTCACTTCCTATGAGAATTACAAGGCATGTTCTTCCTTCTTGTATCGACCCTGGTTGACCACCGGCATGTTGGGATGTGGTCTTAGCCACCTCAAGGCCTTACAACAATTTCTCAATAATGATGGAGAGGTAGCGTTGATCCTTGAGGATGATGCTCGGATCCGTCCCGGCATTTCCGTGGATCAATGGACGCTCCTGGTAGATCATATGAAAACGAAAAAGATGGATATTCTTCATCTCGGAGGCCATGAGACCGAGAGTGGTTACCAAATGCTAGTTCGAGGAAACATTCAGAATATGGATGCACAATCAATCCAAAAGACTGGACCTGTCTTTTGGTGGTCGACCACCGCCGCCTATCTTGTATCCCGCAACGGTGCTGAACAAATCCTAAATGAATTGAAGGGCAACATGATTTACCATCTGGATATAGTCTATCACGGCCTCCTTCAAAAGGGTGTGATTCGTGGGGAATGTGTGGATCGCCCTTGGTTTTTTACCAAGCAATACAAGAGTCATAATGCAAACCAGGATAGGATACTGTCTCGAATCATTCATCGGGATATTTTGCATCTGATACTCTCCATGTCCATTATCCATATCCCTGGGATTGGATCGGTGACGCTCCTGATGATTCTTGGAGGCATGCTACTCTCGATTCTTCCATGGCCTGCTATGATATTAGTATTGCTCTTCGCTCGAGGCAAGATTCTTTTATGGTGGTCTCTCCAATTCATCATCATCCTGATGATAGGACGCACAGGTCGGATATTCTTCTTAACCTTCTGGACGATTGTGCTACTTTTATTTCTCATGATTTTTGTGTCCGTCTCCTCCATCGTTTAATTATTATAATGGTAGGTATTAAAAATATTATCACGATAATAAGATATCTCAATTTATAGATACTATCCTTAATATAATTTTTATTTTTTTGATGGTGATAATAATGCAATTCTTTTTTTATTTGACCTATCCATTCGGAATCAAGTTCATAACCAAGGTGTAACAATATTTCATTCATATATCCACAATAATTCGCATGCAGAAAATAAGGTGCATTTTCTTTCTGTAAGCTATCCATAGGACATATTTCCTTTAATGGATCCGTAATGGTTAAAAATAATTCGGATTCCTCATCAATGTGAATATCATGTGCAAAAGATTGACAATATTGTGTCAATAAGGGCTGATCGTTTTTTTCATTTCCCATATTCTTGGTAATGTTTTCCAAAATGTGCATGACATCACACACCTTTCCAATATAGGTTCCAGCATTTAAGCGTAAATTTTTGCATTGACCAAAATACATTTTTGCACATAGCTCTTGAATGATAAATTTTTTGTTCTTATCATGTCCAACAATCAATCGACATGATGTCTTTTTTTGGATCCGATGAAAGTCTTTTGGTAGAGTGGATAAAGATCGTGTGCAAATTACATCATATCCATCCACAAAACAGACAATATCATCAGGAGGAAGTTTTTTCAAATATTCCATCATTAATTCCATGCGCCATGCATACCCTTTCCACTTTTCATCAAGACCAAGGACGGTTAATTCAAGTCCGTTTCTCTTGCACGATTCTTCAAGATAGGGAAAATAAAATTTTTTTTCGGTGCAAACGGTTACAATGTGAAGTTTTTCAATGGTATCCATAATTTTTTATAGTAAACAATTTATTTAATTTATTTCACCGCCCGGTCCAGACCTTGATGATCTTCTTGGTAATCTTATGTGATTGGAGGTCGTGCTGGTATTGATTCCAGGAATAGGTGGTGTTTCGCATCCCTCCGACTGACTTGATGATGGAGCCACCGACCGAGGGAAAGTCGAGGACCTCGGGTGTCTCGTAGGTGAGGAGGCAGCCCATCACGCGCTCCAGGCAGGATCGGTCCTGACGCGTGTGAAGGTGGGGGATCAGATTAAACATGCTGTATTTCTTGACAATCGCGTCCAGATGATCATAATCAATCACGCACTGGACACCGAAACACCCGTGCCATTGCATCTTTTCAAAATAGAAAAAGAGGAGGTCATGGATAAGGTCCGGGGGGTCGGTGTGCATGCGGCGCAGGAGGATCACCTCGAGTGCATTCTCGTCCCAGTAGTGCTCCTCAAAGTGCCACAGAAAACACATCCTTTTGATCTGGTCATTAGGGATCGGAGCATGCAGAAAGGTTGAATCGTGGAGGATGACCGCCCTGGAGAACAGGCTCTTGCCATATTTGTGATAGTAATAAAAGGCCAGGAGCTCGCCCACTCCCGGTTCAAATTCCGACTGCAGAATTAACGTCTTGTAAAGTGGTGGTGTGACATCGGCATCCAGGACCTCGGGGTTGGAATGGTCATCGATGATCATGATCCAGGCATCCGGATGATGCTCCCGGATGCATCGATAACATTCTTTCCAATAGAGTGCGGTGGCTTGTGTGGTCATCTTCCTGGTCATGACAAATCCAATCATGGGTTTTGTATAGTAGTATACAAAATCGTTAAATAATAAAAAAAAAAATTTCTTTAATAAAAAATGACAACAACCACCCATAAATCAGCTATGGATCATGGATCATGGCACCATCATGCCCTGTTGATCGGCGTCTTGCTCATCATTATTCTTCAGATTATTATTCTGACCCGATCTTCCCGTGAAAAATATGCCGCAACCACCGCCGCTCCACAACATCCCATGACCCCCATGAAGGACCATGTTGCTCTCCCCCCCGACCAATACATCCTGCCCAACCGATCCGGGCTTCATGCCGCCTTTGTCTTGCCCTATACACTGGAAAAGGGCGTCAAGAACTTCAACCCCAATGACCACTATATCGAAAATCACAGGAGAGCCAATATCGACATGTCCCTCTACCCTGAAAAGAAGGACTACAATTACCACCAGTCTACGGAAAGCAAGACCAGCCTGTTTTATGGCCCCTGGATGAAGTATCTCTTCCTTTTCAATGTGCACAAGAAAATAGTCTACCTTCAGAATCCGGCCAAGGTGGACATCTTTGCGTTCATCTCGGTGCTGGATCCCAGTTCCTTCTTTGTCTTTGTGCCGATCCAAAAAGTAAAGGAGGATGTGTGGAAGCTGGATTGGTCTTCGTTTGAATTCCCAGAAAACACAAGGCACCAGACGAATTATATCACCATCCTGATTCGTGGTGTGCACAAGGATTTCGATGGCCTGCTGCCACCTTTTTACCTCTCCGAGAACAGCCACCCCGCGTGGCAACTCGATGCATAATTTTTCTGTTTTTTTCTTTTGTAATGAATATAAAAAGAAAGTAATGGTGCGAAATTCACAGCAATATGTGACGCTCGAGAACTACCAGGACAATTCGGTCCTGCCCATCTCGGCGACACTGGACTGTCGCGAGGGCTATTCTCTTGAACATTATGACTATACACCGAGACGAGGTGTGGGAATCGATGCGTTGCAGGAGTATTTCGAGGTCGCGACGATGTATGACGAGGACGAGCCCTACCTGTATCTGAGCACACCGCTCTTTGCCCGGTATCCGTTTGGACCGGACTACAATCTTCCGGTATCACCTCGATACCTCGACACGTTCCCGTCGTTCCCCTCGTGTGATTCATCAACACGGGTATATTACAACGATTAACGATGTAAAAATGATATACTGGATCTTGAATTTGATGATCAATAGAAATTCAAGAGAAGATGTTATCGGATCCATGTCTGATCGAGATTGCGCGGTTCCTATATTTTGCAGATGTATGGCGGATGATGCAAGTGTGTGATCGAACTGAGTCGACGATTCCAGGAATCTACCGGTCGTTGGGCGAGATGGCCGAGGATATCCGGGATGTTCGTCTCGTCTATCATCCTCGATCGATGCTGGAGGGTGTGATGGAAACAGAGCACGAAGAGATGGTGGAATTGCTGGTGCGAAGCGACAATCGCATCCCGGGCGAAGATTGGAATACGTTGTATACGATGGATGTCTGGAGATACGGACGGCTCGATCATCATCGCGTCATGAGAGGGCATGTCGAGGAGCGATGGACGATGCTGATGGATCGAATCAACGAGCCGAAACTGTATCGAAAATGCTTTCTGATGAAACACTGGCCGTTGGAGGAGGCGGTCATCTTTTTTACACCCACCGAGATCAATGAGATCCTGCTTGCGCTGGAACCCTTGTGTGGTATTGCGGCCTGGTATAAACTCTATCAACAATTTATTTCTTACAGCTGGACGTCCCGGATGTAGTAGAGGATTGATTGGATATAAAAAAGAATTCTTTTTATATTTTATGAACTGTCTTGATATATTATTTGTAATGATCATTGGTTCATTAATTACCGATGAGGAGGAAAGAGACTACAATGGGTGTAGTGCTACTGTTGTCTAATTGATTCACAATGCACGTGAACGAGGTGGTCGTTGAAGCTTGATTCGACACAGTGAGTTGATTGGATGTGGAAGCGCTGGATTGGATCGCTAATGTGATGCTTTGGATGTTGTTGAAAAAGGGGGATTGAATGGTTGCAGTGATGGAACCAGATGTAGGACTACTACTAGAAATAAATGCTAGACTGATCGTTCCCCATGATATTTTGAGACTCGATAGATTCATTGTATATCCAAAAGATGATCCTGATGCACTAAGATTTGATACGGTAGTAAGACTAGGTGTATACGTTGAAATCAAAGAAGATCCGAGTGTGATCAGGCTTGAGATATTGATATTATCGATATTCAGGGTGGGAGGTGATCCAGCGTAAGTATAGGTAAGAGCCGAAGATCCGGCAAATACGCCATTCGCATTGTATTGAATCTGTGTATTGGAACCCCCGGCACTGACAGCTGGACCTGTTGAACCTGTTGAACCAGCGCCGACAATTACTGCTCTAAGAGTGCCACTTAAACTTACGGCTGATGAATTATATCTAGGATCAAGAACAACAGTAAGGTTCCAAGTAAGTGTGCCACCTATATAATTATTTGCGGTTACACGGAAATATCCGAGTGGGGTGACAGTGCTGCCGGAAATGCCACCCACAGCAATGATGGTGCCAATTCCTGCATATCGTGCATTTGATAATTGTGATGGTGATGTTAAGGTTCCTGTTGATCCCAAACTATAACTTCCCGTCGAGCCAGAGCCAATACTAACACCGAATGTGGCACCATCTCCGATTGGTCCAGTTGCTCCGGTAGGGCCAGTAGGTCCAGTCTGGCCAGTAGGTCCTGTAAATCCAGTTGGTCCTGTGTATGCTGGACCAACAAGTGTTAATTCACCACCGTTATTATAATCATAGACATTAACAGTCTGAATTGAGTTATTAACAACAGTAATCCCATAGTAGGGTGGGTTATCAAAAGGTTGATAATTAACAGAAACTACTGTTAAATAACCTGTATTGCTTCCCCCTCCACCATATGCTGAGAATAGAATTGCGTTTGTATCAATGGAATATAATGCATCATCAAACTGCAGTTCAATTGTTGCCTGTTGCCCAGGATTAATTTGTGTAGAACCGCCAGAAATAATTGGGAAAACGACAACAATAGGTCCAGGTTGACCAGTAACGCCCATAGGACCGGTCATGCCTGTTGGACCAGTCGTGCCGGTAGGTCCAGTGCGGCCGGTAGGTCCGGTGACACCGGTAGGTCCTGTGTATCCGGTAGGTCCAGTATATCCAGTAGGTCCCGTAGATCCTGTAGGACCTGTCCCGACTGATCCGGTTGGACCTGTAAATCCGGTAGGTCCAGTCTGGCCTGTAGGTCCTGTATAACCGATGGGTCCTGTATATCCAGTAGGTCCGGTCTGACCAGTAGGTCCGGTCTGGCCTGTAGGTCCGGTATAACCGGTAGGTCCGGTAATACCTGTAGGTCCAGTCTGACCAGTAGGTCCTGTCTGGCCACTAGGTCCTGTCTGGCCACTAGGTCCAGTCTGACCAGTAGGACCGGTCTGGCCCGTAGGTCCAGTCTGGCCAGTAGGTCCTGTCTGACCAGTAGGACCGGTCTCACCGGTAGGTCCGGTGATACCGATAGGTCCAGTCTGACCGGTAGGACCGGTCTGGCCTGTAGGTCCGGTCTGGCCGGTAGGTCCAGTCTGGCCAGTAGGTCCCGTCTGACCAGTAGGACCGGTCTCACCGGTAGGTCCGGTGATACCGATAGGTCCAGTCTGACCGGTAGGACCGGTCTGGCCTGTAGGTCCTGTAAATCCAGTCGGACCGGTTACACCTGTAGGTCCAGTCTGACCTGTGGGTCCAGTTTGGCCGGTAGGTCCGGTCACACCGGTAGGTCCAGTCTGACCCGTAGGACCGGTCTGGCCTGTAGGTCCTGTCTGGCCGGTAGGTCCGGTCTGGCCAGTAGGTCCAGTCTGACCAGTAGGTCCAGTGTATCCAGTAGGTCCAATCATACCGGTAGGTCCGGTCTGGCCAGTCGGTCCTGTCAGACCAGTAGAACCGGTTTCACCAGTAGGTCCGGTCTGGCCAGTAGGTCCAGTCTGACCAGTAGGTCCAGTGTATCCAGTAGGTCCTGTTACACCGGTAGGTCCTGTCTGGCCTGTAGGACCGGTTTGGCCTGTGGGACCAGTCACACCGGTAGGTCCGGTCTCGCCGGTAGGACCTGTGTATCCCGTAGGTCCTGTGAGACCAGTAGGACCTGTTTGTCCAGTAGGACCTGTGTATCCCGTAGGTCCGGTCAGACCAGTAGGACCTGTCTGACCGGTAGGACCGGTCTGGCCAGTAGGTCCAGTGTAACCAGTAGGTCCTGTCACACCGGTAGATCCTGTTTGTCCCGTAGGACCGGTCTGACCCGTAGGTCCAGTCTCACCAGTAGGACCTGTCTGACCGGTAGGACCGGTCTGGCCAGTAGGTCCAGTGTAACCAGTAGGTCCTGTCACACCGGTAGATCCTGTCTGTCCCGTAGGACCGGTCTGACCCGTAGGTCCAGTCTCACCAGTAGGTCCTGTCACACCAGTAGGACCGGTTTGGCCGGTGGGACCGGTGTAGCCAGTAGGTCCTGTCACACCGGTAGGTCCTGTCTGTCCGGTAGGACCGGTCTGGCCAGTAGGTCCAGTGTAACCAGTAGGTCCAGTTACACCGGTAGATCCTGTCTGTCCCGTAGGACCGGTCTGTCCAGTAGGTCCAGTCTCACCTGTAGGTCCCGTCTGACCTGTAGGACCTGTCTGTCCAGTAGGTCCGGTCCCACCTGTAGGTCCGCTTTGTCCCGTAGGACCGGTCTGTCCCGTAGGTCCGGTATGTCCGGTAGGTCCTGTCACGCCGGTAGGACCCGTCTGGCCAGTAGGTCCGGTCTGACCAGTAGGTCCTGTTACACCGGTAGGTCCAGTCTGACCAGTAGGACCTGTGTATCCCGTAGGACCGGTCTGGCCAGTAGGTCCGGTTTCACCAGTAGGTCCGGTCTGGCCGGTAGATCCGGTCTGGCCTGTAGGTCCAGTCTGTCCAGTGGGTCCGGTCTGACCTGTAGGTCCGGTAAATCCAGTAGGACCGGTCTGGCCTGTGGGACCGGTAAATCCAGTAGGTCCGGTTACACCAGTAGGTCCGGTCTGGCCAGTAGGTCCGGTTTCACCAGTAGGTCCGGTCTGGCCTGTAGGTCCGGTCTGACCAGTAGGTCCTGTTACACCGGTAGGTCCAGTCTGACCAGAAGGACCTGTATATCCTGTAGGTCCGGTCTGGCCGGTAGGTCCGGTCTGACCTGTGGGTCCGGTCTGTCCTGTAGGACCGGTCTGTCCTGTAGGACCGGTCTCACCGGTAGGTCCTGTCTGGCCTGTAGGACCTGTCTGTCCTGTAGGTCCGGTCTGGCCTGTAGGTCCAGTTACACCGCTAGGACCGGTCTGGCCTGTGGGTCCGGTCTGGCCTGTGGGTCCGGTCTGGCCTGTAGGTCCGGTCTGGCCTGTAGGTCCTGTAAAACCAGTAGGTCCGGTTAAACCAGTAGGACCGGTCTGGCCTGTAGGACCGGTCTGGCCTGTGGGTCCGGTCTGGCCTGTAGGTCCTGTCTCACCGGTAGGTCCGGTCTGGCCTGTAGGACCGGTTTGACCTGTAGGTCCAGTCTGGCCTGTGGGTCCGGTTATACCGGTAGGACCGGTCTGGCCGGTAGGTCCTGTCTGACCTGTAGGTCCTGTCTGACCTGTAGGTCCGGTCTGACCCGTAGGTCCAGTTTGACCAGTAGGTCCGGTTTGGCCTGTAGGTCCGGTCTCACCTGTAGGACCGGTTTGACCCGTAGGTCCAGTCTGGCCTGTGGGTCCAGTCTGGCCTGTAGGTCCGGTTTGACCGGTGGGTCCTGTAAATCCAGTAGGACCGGTTTGGCCTGTGGGTCCGGTTTGGCCTGTAGGTCCGGTCTGCCCTGTGGGTCCAGTCTGGCCAGTAGGTCCAGTTTGGCCAGTAGGTCCAGTCTGGCCTGTAGGTCCAGTTTGGCCAGTGGGTCCGGTCTGGCCTGTAGGTCCGGTTACACCGGTAGGTCCGGTTTGACCTGTAGGTCCTGTAAATCCAGTAGGTCCGGTCTCGCCGGTAGGTCCAGTATATCCAGTAGGTCCAGTCTGTCCTGTGGGTCCTGTAATTCCAGTAGGTCCGGTCTGTCCAGTAGGACCGGTCTGGCCTGTGGGGCCGGTAAATCCAGTAGGTCCGGTTACACCAGTGGGTCCGGTCTGGCCAGTAGGTCCGGTTTGGCCTGTGGGACCAGTCTCCCCTGTAGGTCCAGTCTGTCCAGTAGGTCCAGTTTGGCCGGTAGGTCCTGTAAATCCAGTAGGTCCGGTTACACCAGTGGGTCCGGTCTGGCCAGTAGGTCCGGTTTGGCCGGTAGGTCCTGTAAATCCCGTAGGTCCGGTCTGGCCGGTAGGTCCGGTCTGGCCGGTAGGTCCTGTAAATCCCGTAGGTCCGGTTATACCAGTAGGACCGGTCTGGCCAGTAGGTCCGGTCTGGCCTGTGGGACCAGTCTCCCCTGTAGGTCCAGTCTGTCCAGTAGGTCCGGTTTGGCCGGTAGGTCCTGTAAATCCAGTAGGACCGGTTACGCCAGTAGGTCCGGTCTGTCCAGTAGGTCCGGTTTGGCCTGTGGGACCAGTCTCCCCTGTAGGTCCAGTCTGTCCAGTGGGTCCGGTCTGGCCTGTAGGTCCAGTAAATCCAGTAGGTCCGGTTATACCAGTAGGTCCGGTCTGGCCTGTAGGTCCAGTAAATCCAGTAGGTCCGGTTACACCAGTAGGACCGGTCTGTCCAGTAGGTCCGGTTTGGCCTGTGGGACCAGTCTCCCCAGTAGGTCCGGTT